>Ga0308175_100002147_pt1 | contig 13466 bp, 12 predicted proteins | sample PhyCR1_3_FD_203893 | JGI IMG/M metagenome (GOLD analysis project Ga0308175, IMG submission 203893) | Soil microbial communities from UC Gill Tract Community Farm, Albany, California, United States - DLSLS.C.R1 | ecosystem: Environmental > Terrestrial > Soil > Agricultural land | place: USA...
ACCGACACCTACATCGAGAAGGACAGCTCCATAAACGAGCAGATCGACCGCATGCGCCACTCGGCGACGCGGGCGATCCTGGAGCGCGACGACGTGATCGTCGTGGCCTCGGTGAGCTGCATCTACGGCATCGGCTCGGTCGAGACCTACACGGCCATGACCTTCACCCTGGAGGCCGGCCAGCGGATCGACGAGAAGCAGCTGATGGGCGACCTGGTGGCCCAGCAGTACAAGCGCAACGACCAGGCCTTCGAGCGGGGCACGTTCCGCAGGCGCGGCGACACGCTGGAGATCTTCCCGGCCCACTACGAGGACCGCGCCTGGCGCATCAGCCTGTTCGGCGACGAGATCGAGTCGATCACCGAGTTCGACCCGCTGACCGGCAAGAAGACCAACGACCTGAAGGGCATCAAGGTCTACGCCAACAGCCACTACGTGACGCCCAGGCCGACGCTGAACCAGGCGATCAACCAGATCCGCATGGAGCTCAAGGAGCGGCTGGACTGGCTGGTGGCCAACGGCAAGCTGCTCGAGGCCCAGCGGCTGGAGCAGCGGACCACCTTCGACCTGGAGATGATCCAGGCGACGGGCTCGTGCGCCGGGATCGAGAACTACAGCCGCTACCTCACCGGCCGCCGGCCGGGCGAGCCGCCGCCGACCTTCTTCGAGTACATTCCCGACAACGCGCTCCTGTTCGTCGACGAGAGCCACCAGACGGTGCCGCAGATCGGCGGCATGTACCGCGGCGACTATCGCCGGAAGTTCACGCTGGCCGAGTATGGCTTCCGCCTGCCCTCCTGCATCGACAACCGCCCGCTCAAGTTCGAGGAGTGGGAGGCGATGCGGCCGGACACGGTGCACGTCTCGGCCACGCCCGGGCCGTGGGAGATGGAGCGCGCCGGCGGAGTCTTCACCGAGCAGGTGATCCGTCCAACCGGCCTGATCGACCCGCCGGTGGAGGTCAAGCCCGTGTCGAAGGGCGGCTTCAGCCAGGTCGACGACGTGATCGACCAGGTGCGCCAGACGGTGGCTCGCGGCTACCGCACCCTGGTCACCGTGCTGACCAAGAAGATGGCCGAGGACCTGACCGAGTACATGCACGAGCAGGGCCTGCGCGTGCGCTACCTACACTCCGACGTCGACACCCTGGAGCGGATCGAGATCATCCGCGACCTGCGCCTGGGCGCCTTCGACGTGCTGGTCGGCATCAACCTGCTGCGCGAGGGCCTCGACATCCCCGAGTGCGGGCTGGTGGCGATCCTGGACGCCGACAAGGAAGGCTTCCTGCGTTCGGAGACCTCGCTGATCCAGACGATCGGGCGCGCGGCGCGCAACGTCGACGGCCGGGTGATCCTCTACGCCGACACCATCACCGGCTCGATGGAGCGGGCGATGGCCGAGACCAAGCGCCGGCGCGAAAAGCAGGAGGCCTGGAACGAAGCCAACGGCATCACGCCGGAGAGCGTGAAGAGCCAGATCAAGGACATCCTGGCTTCGCCTTACGAGCGCGACCACGTGAGCGTCTCGGCCGGCGTGGCTGAGGGCGCGGCGCCGTTCGTGGGCGACAACTTCAAGGCCACGCTGAAGGATTTGGAGGGCCGCATGCGCGAGGCAGCGGCCAATCTGGAGTTCGAGGAAGCCGCCCGGCTGCGCGACGAGGTCAAGCGGCTGAAGCTGCTGGACCTGGAGTTCGCCAACGACGCGATGTCGTCCGGCGAGGGCGGCGGCGACCGCGGGGCGGTCAAGCAGATCCGCGCCGAGGTGCGGGCTGAGAAGGCCGAGGAGATGCGCCGCGTGCGCGGGCGGCGGCGGCGCGGGCCTTAGGACTGGCCACGAAAAACACGAAGCGGCACGAAAGGGCGGCGCGCCGGCCCTTCTATTTTGACCACGGAATACACGGAAGGCGTTCGGGGCGGAGCACGGCTTCCTTCCGTGTGTTCCGTGTCTTCCGTGGACCACTCCGGACATCGCCGCTTCGCGGCCCCGCGGGTGTCCATCCGCGGAAGGCCGCGCAATCCGATTCTTCTTGAAGTTGAGAGTCTATAGGGGGCCGGGGCGCGAGAACGCCTTAAGGGCGCGCGCGTCCAGGCCGTGGATTCACTTGTGAAAGACCGCGGATGTTCTGCTTCTGTTCGCATATCGTGGACGCGGCGTCAGGCCCTAGGAAAAGCGGCGTGGCTCAGCTCTCCAGGCCGGCGCGCAGGCGGTAGACCGCGGCGGTCACGGAGAGCCAGAGGCCGACGGAGACGGCGTGCAGCGGCGCCTCCCAGGGGCCGTAGCCCATCGGGCCATGCCAGTCGCGGACGCCGAAGATCCCAAAGCTGATCCCGGTCGCCAGCGCGGCGCCGAACGCCAGCGGCAGGAAGAAGAGGACGCCCGCGAGCAGCCAGGCCAGGCGCGCGCCCAGCATGGCCTGCCAGGCGCGGCCGGCGGTCATCTCGCGGTCGCCCACCAGCACGCCGACCGGCCAGACGATGAGGCGCAGGACAAAGTAGGCGAGCGCGATCAGGCCCAGGACGCCACCCAGGCCGCCGGCGGCCATCAGCGGCACGGCTTCGAAGCCGCCACCCTGCCAGGCCATGATGGTCGGGAAGAAGAGCGCCACCGGGACCGCCGCGGCGGCCACGTAGATGCCCGTGAAGCCCAGGAGGCCGCGGTCCGGCCGCCAGGGCTGGGCGTCGCCGAGCAGCGCGCGCAGCGTCATGCCGAGCACCAGGCCGTCGACCAGGGCGCGGCCGAGGCGCCAGGCGCCGTGGGTGGCGTATTGCGCCAGGCTCTCGCCGTCGTGGCCGTGGTAGCCGACGTAGCCGTCCTCCACCGGCAGGCCCCACCGCCAGCCGGCCCAGCGGATCGCCGCGGTCACCACCGCGATCGCCACGACGTAGGGCCAGACCTGGGCCTTGCGCTCCCAGACGATCCGCGCGGCGCGCCGCGCCACGTCCACCGCATCCAGCTCCTGCCACCGCGCCTCGAACGACGCCATGCCGAGCGACATGCCCTGCCCTCCTGCTGACCGGACTTGGAGCGGAAGGCTGCGCCGTCGAACGGCGGTGGGTCAAATTAGGGATGGGTAATGATTGGGGGCGAGACCAGACGAGGCCCTATGCTCTAGTGAGTTCGTTGGAGCGAGCCGATGCGCACTACCGTTACCATTGACGACGATCTTTGGGCGAACGCCCAGGAATTGACCGGACTAGCTGGGAGGTCGGCCCTTATTCGCGAGGCGCTCCTGTCGCTCATCCAGCGCGAAACCGCACGACGGCTCGCGGCACTGGGTGGCAACCAACAGAAGCTGACGCCCGTCCCCCGCCGCCGGCCGGCGATCTAACTACTCGGCAGCGATCGTAGAATTGTATCCATAAGTCGCCCACGTCGGCTCATAGCTGTCGTCGGCTTGATTGCCCCAGACCGTCCACTTCTTCCGCTCACCGCGAGCGAAAAGCTCAAGGTACGGCCCCGGCGAACACGCTTCGATGAGTTCGTACTGCTCATCAGGCTTCCGGCTGTGCTCGCGCTTCCGGGTCTCGATCATATTCACTTGGCGGCGTCCCGGAGCCAGTGTGCGCGCGTTCTTCCCCCGCACGCCAAATAGAATGATCTCGGTCACGTTCCTGAAGTAGAAGCCAACGCCGCGGCCATCCGATCCACCGTCCTTGCGCACCTTGTGCCAAACCAAGTTGGACTTGTACTCAAACCCCCAGGCTCGAAGGACGCGCAGCCCCTCCGGAAGGAGTGCGTTCGGGACCCACAGGTAGAGGTGAGCGGTGTCAGCAGCCAAGCCTTCAACTGGCAGGGTGCAAATGTCCTCAAGGGTCATCGTCGAATAGCGCGAGAGGCGGCGATGTTCCGGCGCGACTTTCCCGGTGCGATTCTGGAACTGCCATGGCGGATCAGCGAGGATGGTCTTGAACTTTCGCCCGCGAGCAAAAGCGGCCAGATCGGCCGCCGCCTGAACGCCGACATCATCGTAAGCCATCGAGCCCTCCACCTAGGCAGCGGGAATCACCGACGCCGTCGATACGGTAAGAAACCTACCTGGTCGAACATAGTGTCGTTCACTATTTGTACCAGAAGAAACTTGGACTCGGGCTACTTCGTCACACAGGCTGGAGTGATGCCGATCACAAGCACGGGGCAAGCACCATTGCGACCCGCTTTCATAGTTTACAGTTGCTTCCCAATCCAATTGGTACTTGCACGTTATTTGGCGTAGGTGGTTGGGGCTCACCATTGCGCTTGAATTCGGGTTCGCCTCCCTTCGTGAGGGCTTGCCCCAATCCCTTGATGAAGGGGGTCATGGAAGCGCCACGGGTCACGAGAACACCGACATCGACCACCCCCGTTTGGGCAAAAGCGCTAAATGCGTAGAGGTCACGATCGAATGTCTGGTCCTTGCTGTTCCACTCCAGATCGAACGCGACGCGTCCCTTCACGTAGTCGACCTTGTGGCCGTCCAGGTACTTCTCGCGCTTTATGGTGCGAACGTGCTTCTGGAAGACCGGCTTGCCCCTAGAGTTCGTCCGCACTTGTTCCTTCGAGATCAGTTCGACGTGAAGGTCTCCGCGGATAATCGTTTCGCGCCAGTCTTTCGGCCGCAACGAAGCAGACAGTAGCTTGGGAATATCTGACTCGTTGCCACCCGCAGTGCGGATCATCGTTTCGGTTATTGTGAAAGTTCGAAGGGCCTCGCAGAGCTCGTCAAACTCTGTGGGATGACTCTCCGCGAGGATCGTGGCGGCGCTGCGATAGCTGTAGATCTCGAACTTTGCGCGGATGTCCGCTGGGATCTTTGCATCTACCAGCCATTGCGGATCCGCTGATTCACCGGGTCCATGAGCGACCTCATCCTTCGACACCTCTGCCTCGAAGTCATCGTCAAGGTCGGGATCGTCGCTCACGCGCGACAGGATGAAGTAGATTCCGTCGGTCCGACAACCGAGCCTCAGCGAACCGTTGGCGATCCCGGCAAACCGCGGGGGTGATCGGGTTCGGCGGGTGATAGGGCGGCGGAGCTTGTGGCATGAGCGCCGCCCCGCCGGTTCAGGCGGGGGCCTGGCCTCCCCCCGGGGTGGTCTCTCGCAGCTGAGGTTTCCATGACCCGACTCTTCCCCACCGCGGCTGCGGCTTCGGCGACAGCGACGAAGGCCTGGGCGACTGGGACAGCGTCTTCACCGACAACGCCGGCCCGCCCGCGTTCACCGACATCCTGCGCGGCTGTTCGGAGTTCTTCGAGACGTCCCGATCTCGAACAGTTTCTCCCACGACCTGATCGAGGGGCGCATCTGCACGGTGGCGCTGTGGAACCTGGATGGGTTCTCGCGGGCGACGCGGGCCGGGGGGCTGGCGGGCGGATTAGCGGGCCGTATTTAGCGTGACTGGGGCCGCGTCCAGCAAAGATGCGGTCCAAGCCCATCTCGCATGGACACCATGCGTTACGGACGGCTTCCCACTGTGACGCTGAATCCCCACGTGATGGTTACCGGCGCCGTTCATGCACCGGACAGGGAACCTGTGCTGTCAACTGTACGTAACTGAGACGACAGCCAGGTGGGTGAGGCCCTTTTTCAAGTGGGATCGCGGTGATCCTGCGGGGCCTCGAAGACGACCTGGGGCGTCCTTTTGAGGTATTACCGTATGAGCCCGTCACTGAGCGTGGTGGCCGACAACGACCTCCACAACGCCGTAGAAGGCAAGGCCCTCGTGCCCGCCAAGGCCGAGACCGTCGCCGAGCGCGTGCGCCGGCTGCAGGCCGAAGCCAAGGAACTGGCCCGCGACCACATCCGCGCGCTCAGCGCCGCGATGTTGGGCGTCGAGCAGATGGCCGCCGAAATCGCCGAGGGCGGCGACGCCTATCCGCCTGGCGTCCGCGACTTGGCCCGCCGCTTCGTCGAGGACATCGACAGCCGCGTCCAGACCCTGGAAGCCATCACCGCCCGCGCGCTCTAGCGCCGGCGGGATAAGCGGCCGGCCGTCAGGGGCCGGTCGATGATGGTGCGCGATCCCGCTCATCCCCGCGAAGGCGGGACCCAGGCGGGAGATCAGCGCGCATCCCGTCCGACAATGCGACACTGAGAGTCAGCTTGGGTCCCTGCCTTCGCGGGGATGAGCGCGATGGTGGCTACGCCACCAGGTCGCGGAAGTCCTTGCTGCGTCTCAGCCAGGCGGCGGCGTAGCCGCAGATGGGGACGACGCGGAGCGCCTTCGACCGCGCGTCGGCGGAGAGGGCGGCCATGAGGCGGCCGGCGGCGCCGGAGCCGCGCAACGCCACCGGCGCCTCGACGTGATCGATGTAGAGGACGTCGCCTGCGCGCCGGTAGTCGGCCCAGGACGTCAGGCCCTGCTCGTCCATCTCGTAGCGGTGGCCGGTGTCGCGAAGTTCGCTCATCTGGCGGCGTCTCCTTCCGCAGAACGTCCGTATCGGTCTAGCGTGGCTGCGACAACAACTGGGCTCGGGGACGGAGGGTTCAAGATGGGACGCCAAACGGCTCTTTCGACTGTGCTGGTCTGCGCCGCATCGGCGCTGGCGCTGGCGGCGTGCTCGAAGGGGAGCCAGACCACCGCGGTCACGGAGAAGACCACCGCCACGACCAACACGGCGACGGGCGAGACCAAGACGGACGTGGCGGCCCCGCCCACCCGCAAGGCGGGGCTGTGGGAGCAGACCATGGCCTTCAACGGCATGAAGCAGACGCTGCGCATGTGCGTGGACGCTGCCAGCGAGCAGAAGGCGCGCTGGTGGGCGACCGAACGGCGCGGTCGCGACAGCGGCGGCCTGGACTGCTCCGAGCAGAAGGTGAGCCGCACGCTCACCGGCGGCTGGACGATCCACTCGGTGTGTCATGAGCCGAACGGCATGACCGTCACCTCGGACGGAACGGCGAGCGGCAACTTCGGTGACAGCTACCACGTGGACATCACGACCGTGACCTCGGGCTCGTCGATCCCGGAGGCGAACGGGACCCACCACATGGTGATGGATGGCGCCTGGAAGGGCGCCTGCCCGGCCGGCATGGCGGCGGGCGAGATGGAGATGCCGGGCGGCATGCGGATCAACACCGCCAACCCGGAGGCCGGCGTGAGCGGCCCGGGCGGACGCCACATCCCGAGCCAGGCCGAGATCGCCAAGATGCGCGCCCAGGCGATGGAGATGGCCAAAAAGTACAAAGAAGGCGCGCAGTAGGCGCCTTCCTACCGGCCTCTGCGGCAGCGGAGGCGCCCTATCTAACCGCGGAGGACGCGGAGAAGCGCAGAGATACGCAGAGAGGTCGCGCGCCACAGGCTCTCTGCGAACCTCCGCGGGGTCTCCGCGATCTCTGCGGTTAAGGACTGAGTCGCCGCTGCCGCGGCGTATCTAGGCCAACTCGACGGCCATGGCCGTGGCTTCGCCGCCGCCGATGCAGAGGGAGGCGACGCCGCGTTTCCCGCCGCGGGCTTCGAGGGCCGCCAGGAGCGTCGCCAGGATGCGCGCGCCCGAGGCGCCGATGGGGTGGCCCAGCGCACAGGCGCCGCCGTTGACGTTGAGCTTGGCGCGGTCGAGGCCCAGGTCGCGCTCGGCGATCATGGCCACGACGGCGAAGGCCTCGTTGACCTCGAAGAGGTCGACGTCGTCCACGCCCCAGCCGGCGCGCTTCAGGGCCTTCTGGATGGCGGGAACCGGCGCGGTGGTGAAGAGGCCGGGTTCGTGGGCGTGAGCGGCGTGGGACGCCACGCGGGCGACGATGGTCATGCCGAGCTTCCTGGCCACGCTCTCGCGGGTCATGACCAGGGCCGCGGCGCCGTCGGAGATCGATGAGGCGTTGGCGGCGGTGATCGCGCCGTCCTTGGCGAAGGCGGCCTTCAGCGTCGGGATCTTGGCCGGGTCGGCCTTGGCCGGCTGCTCGTCGTCCTCGATCAGCACCGCGCCCTTGCGGGTGACCACCTCGAACGGGACGATCTCCTTCCTGAAGGCGCCGGATTTCGTGGCGGCCTGGGCGCGGGTGAGCGAGTTGATGGCGAACTCGTCCATGGCCTCGCGGGTGAACTGGTACTGCTTGGCGGTCTCCTCGGCGAAGGAACCCATCAGGCGGCCGGGCTCGTAGGCGTCCTCCAGGCCGTCCAGGTACATGTGGTCGTACATGGTGTCGTGGCCGATGCGGGCGCCGGCGCGATGGGTCTTCGACAGGAAGGGCGCGTTCGTCATGCTCTCCATGCCGCCCGCCACGATGATGTCGGCGGTCCCGGCGGCCAGCGCGTCGTGCGCCAGGATCGCGGCCTGCATGCCCGAGCCGCACATCTTGTTGACCGTGGTCGCCTCGACGGAAGTGGGCAGGCCCGCGCCGATGGCGGCCTGGCGCGCCGGCGCCTGGCCGAGGCCCGCCGGCAGCACGCAGCCCATGACGATCTGCTCGATGGCGTCGACGGGCGCCGAGGCGCGATCGACGGCGGCGCGCACTGCGGCGGCCCCGAGCTCGGTGGCCTTGACGGGGGCGAACACCCCCTGGAAGCCGCCCATCGGCGTGCGGGCGTAGCTGGCGATGACGACGGGGTCGGAGGTGGTGGTCATGGCGGTCATATATTCATCCGCTCATCCCCGCGAAAGCGGGGACCCGAGCGGGGCCTGCGACCGCACAACCTCTCCAGCCGATCCTCGCGCTCGGCTTGGGTCCCCGCCTTCGCGGGGATGAGCGGAGCTAGGAGTGTTTGTGGTTCAGGCCCTTCAGGGTCTCGGCCAGGCGGGCCTCCTTGCCGACCTTGCCGCCCTTCTTGGCGGCGGCGTGCAGCTTGGACGCGGGGATCTTCTCGTCCTTGGGAACGTGCAGGGCCTCATGCAGCGCGCCCTTCTTCTTGGTCGCGCCGGCGATCCATTTCTTCTTCTCGGCCATGGCGGGCCTCCTTTCGAGAGGAGGGCAACGCCGGGGAACCTCAGAGGTTCGCCCGCACCGCGCTGGCGATGAAGCCGCCGCCGAGGACGCGGGTGGGCGCCTCGGGGGCGTAGAGGGCGCAGGCCTGGCCGGGGGCGACGCCTTCTTCCGGGGTGTCGAAGGAGACGCCGGGCGCGCCGCCGACGAGGGCGAGGCGGCCGGGGACGGGCTCGCGGGTGGAGCGGACGCGGGCCAGGACGGGGCGGCCGGCTTCGCAGGCGGCCGCAAGGCTGGGCTCGTCGCCGATCCAGTTGGTTTCCTTGAGCGTCAATGCCGCGGTGAGCAGGGCTTCGCGGGGACCCACGACCACCCGGCGCGCGTCGGCGTCGATGCGCACGACGAACAGCGGGTCGCCGACGGCGACGTTGAGGCCGCGGCGCTGGCCGATGGTGTAGCGGGTCACGCCCTCGTGGCGGCCGAGCACGCGGCCGTCGAGGTGGACGATCTCGCCCGGCAGCGCGCCTTGCGGCCGCAGGCGGTCGATGACCGTGGTGTAGCGGCCCTCGGGGACGAAGCAGATGTCCTGGCTGTCCGGCTTGTCGGCCACGGCCAGGCCCAGCTCGGCGGCGGCGGCGCGAACCGCGGGCTTCGGCAGCCCGCCCAGCGGAAAGCGCAGGTCGGCCAGCTGCGCCGGCGTCGTCGCGAACAGGAAGTAGGACTGGTCACGGGCCGGGTCGGCGGCGCGGTGCAGCTCGGGCCCGCGCGCGCCTACCTCGCGACGGACGTAGTGCCCGGTGGCCATGGCCGCCGCACCCAGGTCGCGGGCGGTCTCCAGAAGGTCGCGGAACTTGACCGTCTGGTTGCAGCGCACGCAGGGGATCGGCGTTTCGCCGCGCAGGTAGGCGTCGGCGAAGTCCTCCATGACCTGGTCGCGGAACCGGCTCTCGTAGTCGAGGACGTAGTGCGGAATGCCCAGGGCTTCGGCCGCGACGCGGGCGTCGTGGATGTCCTGGCCGGCGCAGCAGGCGCCCTTCTTCTGGATCGCCGCGCCGTGGTCGTAGAGCTGCAGGGTGACGCCGACCACGTCGTAGCCGGCCCGCGCCATCAGCGCGGCGGTGACCGTGGAGTCCACCCCGCCGGACATGGCCGCCAGGATGCGCGTCCCGGCCGGCAGGCGCACGGCGTCGCGCGCGGCCGTCACGAGGCCGTCGCTGAGCTTGCCGGCGGTGAGCCCGGTGATCGTCGGGGGCGCGTTCATCGGCGCCCATATAGCGTTCCCTCCCCTCAATGGGGAGGGTGGCGAGGGAAGCGAGACGAGTGGGGAAGTCTCGACCCGCCGCTGACCCGCAGGGTCCGCGACTCACCGAGCCTTGCCCACGCTTGCCCATCCGGCCTCGCCATCAGGGAGGGAAAGCTAGGTGATGGGCAGCAGGTTGAGCAGGGAGCTGTTCTGCAGGGCCGAGAGCACGCGGGCCGTGGCCTGGACCGAGAGCTGGGCGTTGGAGAGGTCGGTGGCGGCCTTGGCCATGTCGGCGTCGGTGATGTCGCCGATCATGCCGGTCAGCGTGTTCTGCTGGGTGGTAACGTTGGACTTCACCTGGTCCACCTGCTGCTGGACGAGGCCGTTCTGGGCGGCCGAGGTGGTGAGCGACGTGCGCACGCCGTCCCAGGTCGCCAGCTGGTTCTCGAGGAATGTGCGCTGGGTGGCGGTGAGCGGGCCGTTGATCGGTCCGCTTGGGCCCTGGTCGAACGCCTGCAGCGCCTGGAAGGCGTTCATCATGTTCGTGCCAAGCTGACCGGCCAGCTGGCCGGTCGTGACGGTGGTGGAATCGTCAAGCTTGGCTTGCACCTGCAGCTGGTCGTTGTGGAAGAACGAACTGATCGGCGGGCCCGACGTGAGGTCGGAGAGCTGGGTGGCGCTCATTGGCGGCGTGTTGATCTGGCCGCCGGCGAACAGGTACTTGCCGTCTTACTTGGCGTTCAGGCCGTTCACCGCGGTCTGGAACTGGCCGGAGACGCGCTGCATCAGGGTGTCGGCGTTGTCGGCCGCGAGCGCGTCGGTGATCGCCTGGCGCACCTCCTGGGCGGAGTCGGCCACCGACGTCAGCGCCTGGTCCTGGTTGGTCAGCTTCGCGGCGATCAGGTTGTTCTGGTCGAGATAGTTCGCGTAGCGCTTGTTCAGCGAGTTCATCGCCGTCAGCGTCTCGGCCTTGTTGGCGTAGTCCTTGAGGTTCGCGCCGTTCTTCTGGCTCGCCACGCGGGTCTCGGCGTCCGTCTGGCGCCCTTCGGCGGCCATCAGGTTGGCGAGGATGGCGGAGTAGTTTCCGGCGGTGGAGACGCGGCTGACCATATCAAGTCATTCCTATTGGATCAGGTTTTCCAAGGTGTCGAAGAGCTCCTTGGTGGCGGTGATCATGCGGGCGTTGGCGTTGTAGGCCTGCTGGTAGGTCGTGAGCGCCACCAGCTCCTCGTCGATGTTCACGCCCTGGACGGACTGCAGGCGGGTGTCGGCTTCGGTCTTCACCGAGGCTGACGACTGCTTCTGGGTGTCGGCGGTCTGGGCGTCGCGGCCGATCTGGCCGCCGAACTGAGCGGCGTACTGCGCCAGGGTCTGGGTGACATTGCCGAGCTGGCCGGCGGCCTTGAAAAGCGTCGTCTGGTTGACGGCCTGCGACAGCGCCAGTGCGCCGGCGCCGTCGCCGGGCGAGATCGCCGGCTGGCCGGCGGCCACCGACAGGTCCAGGTGGCTGAACGCGAGCTCGGTGGGATTGGCGGCGATGCTCGAGTCGACGGAGAACGTGCCCGCACGCGCGTCGCGCGGGCCCACGCCCAGGCCGAACAGGTTGCTGATCGACGGGCCGCCGGCGCCGCGCGCAGTGTTGTCGGTGATCACCGACAGCTGGGCGTTGTAGGGCGGGTTGCCGGTGAAGGTGAGCGCGCCCTGGGCGTCGAGCGTGAAGCTGCCGTAGAGGCCGACGCCGGTGGTCGGCGAGTTCAGGGCGTTCAGGAGGTCGCTCATCAGCGGCTGGCCGACCGGCGGCACGGTGACGGTGACGTCCTGGATCGGGCGGCCGTCAGGCTGGGCCAGGCGCAGCTGGATCTGGCCGCCCGGCGTGAAGCCGTTGTTGTCGGTGGCCTTCAGGCCCGTGTCGTAGGTCGGGAAGGTCGACGAGCGGACCAGGTCGTTCAGGCCGAAGAACTGCGAGAAGCCCTGGCCGATCTTGGCCGAGGTGCCCTCGTCGATGGCCACGCCGTTGCCCGCGGCGGTGGCGGAGATCGACAGCGCGCCGTTGGTGAAGCTGGCCGAGCCGTTGGCGCCCAGCGCGGTGTTCAGGTGCGCCAGGAAGTTGGCCGGGGTGAAGGCCACCGCGGGGCCCGCGTTGACGCTCATCGTGCCGGCCGTGAAGTCGATGGCGACCTGGCTCTGCACCACGCCCGACGAATTGAGGATCGCGACCGTCGAGGTCCCGCTGAAGTTGGAGACCGCCGTCGGCAGGTCGAGGCCGGTGTTGCGCCCGGTCAGCGTCGCGGGCGGCGGAACGGAGGTCGATGCGTTGTGCGCCGCGTTCAGCTGCTGGGCCACGCGGCCGACGTACTCGCCCATCTGGTCGGAAATGCCCGGCAGCTGGGTGTCTCGCAGGTCCAGGAGGCCGCGGATCTCGCCCGAGTTGATGTTGAGCGCCTGCGGGCCCGCGTTCGCGCCCGCGGTCAGGGCGGTGATGTAGCCCTTGGTGTTGGCGGTGGCGTTGTAGGTCAAGGTGGCTGCGCCGTCCCCGGCCAGCTCCACGCCGTCGGCGGAACGGATGATCACCCCGCCGCCGCCGCGCTGGGCGATCTGCACGTTCATCAGCGATGAGAGCTGGTCGACCAACTGGTCCTGGATGTTCTCCGAGCCCGTGGAGTCTCCGCCGCCGAGCTTGGCGGCCTGGATCGCGGGGTTCAGGGCGTCGATCTGCTTGAGCAGCGAATTGATCTTGTTGACGTCGTCGTTGAGGTTCTGGTCGACGGTGGTGCGCAGCGCGCCGACCTGGCTGTTGATGCGGTTGGCCTCGTTCAGGAAGTTCTGCAGCTGGCTGATCGACTGGCCGCGCAACAGGGTGGACGACGGGTCGTTCGCCGCGCTGGCGAAGGCGGACTCGACGTCGTCGGGCAGGTTGAAGAAGTAGCCCGCGCCCGACGGGTCGCCGAACAGGCTCTGGGCGTTGTCGAGGAACTGGGAGGAGATGTCGAAGCGGCTGGCGTCGGAGCCGGCCGTCAGGCTGGCCAGTTGCAGGTACTGGTCGGTGACCCGCTGCACGCCGGTGACGTCGACGCCCGCGCCCGCGCCGGCGACCACGCGCTGTTCGGTGGTGGCGACCTTGCGGACGTAGCCAGGCGTGTTGACGTTGGCGATGTTGTCCGAGACCGCGCGGATCTGGGCCTGGGCGGCCTGGAGCCCCGAAACGGCGGTCTGCAGGGCGATGCTGAGCGACATCGCTTACTCCTCGACCCGGCAAGTCTGGCGCGGCGGCCCGGCGGATTCTGCCGGGGTGTTGGGGAACGCACGCGCGTAGAGCCGGAAAAAGTCCTTTAGTTTCAATGTGACCCCGTTCGAGGGCCGGCGAGTTCCTGGTCAGGAGCGCAAGA
>Ga0308175_100002148_pt1 | contig 13465 bp, 12 predicted proteins | sample PhyCR1_3_FD_203893 | JGI IMG/M metagenome (GOLD analysis project Ga0308175, IMG submission 203893) | Soil microbial communities from UC Gill Tract Community Farm, Albany, California, United States - DLSLS.C.R1 | ecosystem: Environmental > Terrestrial > Soil > Agricultural land | place: USA...
TTCAATCACTTGAAGGCCAAGGTTTGTTCTTGCATCAAGCATCGTCAATAAAACGCCCTCAATTTTTAAATCCTGATTTAAATGTTTTTGGACAAGTCTGACTGTATTTAATAATTGACTAAGGCCTTCTAACGCATAATACTCACATTGTACTGGGATTAATACAGCATCAGATGCAGTTAATGCATTTAATGTTAATAGCCCTAATGATGGCGGACAATCGATAATAATATAATCGAACTGATCCTTCACTTCTCCAAGGGCGCGTTTTAAGCGAACTTCTCTTGAAATGGTTGGAACCAATTCAATTTCGGCTCCTGCCAGTTGAATAGTAGCCGGAATAGCATATAAATTCTCAACAGATGTTGCTTTAATAACATCCTTTGCTTCCACATCATCTACTAAAACATCATATATACATTGTTCCACTTCAGCCTTTTCAATACCAACTCCGCTTGTTGCATTTCCCTGCGGATCAATATCGACTAGTAAGACCCGTTTCCCTATGTATGCTAAGCAGGCACCTAGGTTGACAGAGGTTGTCGTTTTCCCGACTCCACCTTTTTGATTTGCGATTGAAAGGATTTTCCCCACGTTGTCACCTACCCTATCATTTAAAAATAGTAGTCTAGCAGTCTATCAAATATATTAATTATCTCAATAACGGAAATGAAAGTAAAATTTCCATTCATTTATTTTACCATGATTTTAATAGTTGTTGGTTTTTTTCTAAAAAAATTCCATCTGGATTAAAAAAAGAAGAACCAAACATCGGTCTGGTTCTTCTGTCATTGATTATTTACTTTTTCTTCGGGATGCGAATCGTAAATTGGTAAAACTCATCGAATTCTTCTTCTTCAGAGTCTAAATTAATCCCGCTGTCAGATACCATTGTTAGTGATTGCCGGATGGTATTTACGGCAATTCTCATATCTTTACTAAACGCCTTTCGTTTCTGCTTTGGCGGTTGATTTTTTTGTTCAAGCAGACGGACGACACGTTCTTCCGTTTGCTTTACATTTAAATTCCTCTCCATTACCTCAGCCAATAATGCCACTTGTTTTTCCGGATCTTTAAGTGGAATAAGGGCACGGGCATGGCGCTCAGTAATCACCTTGCTTAACAGGGCATCCTGAACAGGCTGTGGCAATTTAAGCAGCCGCAGCTTGTTAGCGACAGTGGACTGGCCTTTTCCCAGACGCTGTGCTAATGCTTCCTGCGTTAAGTTGTGCAGTTCAAGCAGTTTACCGTACGCAATTGCTTCCTCAATCGGAGATAATTCCTCACGCTGTAAATTTTCTATCAGAGCTACAGATGCGGTTTCTGTATCCGAAAGATTTTTTACAATAGCCGGGGCTTCTGTCCAGCCAAGCTTTTTCATTGCCCGCCAACGGCGCTCTCCAGCAATAATTTCAAATTTATTGGCAGCAAACTCGCGGACGACAATTGGCTGTATAATACCATGTATATGAATCGTACGAGATAACTCTTCAATTTTATCTTCATCAAATACCGTCCGTGGCTGGAATCGGTTCGGAATTATTTGGTTAATCGGTATTTTCTTGATCTCATCGTTTCGTTCTATATCCAGCTCCTGCTCAACCTCTTGCTCTCCCTTTTCGCCGAGGCCAAAAAAGCGTGTAAATGAACTCTTCATCCCCAACACCACCTTTAAGAAACTCCCTATTATTTATTCTATACGCGAATAATTTCTTCCTGCCTAGGATACTATTTTTGTAAAAATTGTTTGTGCCTTTAGACAAAACCACAAAGGCACTCGTGCTGTCCATTTATTCAATCGGCGATTTGCCCGGAGTACCAGGTTTGCGTGGATATTTCTTTGGCGTCTGCTTTTCTTTCTTTATAATTAAAATGGTGCGTTCACTGTCCTCCATAGGCAATGTAAACGTATGGACCTCTTCAACTTTTCCGCCAAGCGTCGTAATTGCCTTTTGAGCTGTATCTAATTCTTCGTTCGCATGTAAAGCTTTCATCGCTAAAAATGAGCCGCCCACTTTCGCTAATGGTAAACAAAATTCACTTAACACCGACATTCTGGCAACCGCTCGAGCGGTTACAACATCAAATTTTTCCCGGTAGGCGGGGTTGACTCCAAAGGTTTCCGCGCGGTCATGAACAAAATGGACGTTTTCCAAGTTTAATACATTGGCAAGATGATTTAAAAAGGAAATCCGTTTGTTTAATGAATCTACAATCGTCACTTCAATATGCGGGTAAACAATTTTTAATGGGATGCTAGGAAAACCAGCCCCGGCACCAACATCACATAAATGGAAAGGCTTTGTAAAGTCAAAATAAAAGGAAGCTGTAATCGAGTCATAAAAATGCTTTAAATACACTTCTGTTTTTTCAGTGATGGCGGTTAGGTTCATTTTTTCGTTCCACTCAACCAAGGTTGTAAAATAGGTTTCAAACTGGTCAAGCTGTTTTGTAGAAAGGGAGATCCCCTTCTCCTGAAGGCTCGCTGTAAATTGTTCGATATTCATTAACAAATCTTCCTCACTAACTATTCAGCATAGCCGCTAAAGACCTATAAGAAAAAAGCCCTTTAGCGGTTTGTTCTTATTTATTCATTTGAAACCCTAGCAATCCGCCCTTGTTCGAGGTAGACAAGCAGGATTGAAATATCGGCCGGATTAACACCTGAAATCCGGGATGCTTGGGCAAGCGAAACTGGTTTGATTTTCTTTAGCTTTTGTTTTGCCTCTGTAGCTAACCCGTTAATGGCATCATAGTCAATATTTTCAGGTATCCGTTTATTTTCCATTTTCTTAAGACGCTCTACTTGTTGAAGTGATTTATCAATATAACCCTCGTATTTAATTTGAATCTCCACTTGTTCTTTAATATCGTCGTCAAGCGGAATCTCGCTCGCAGTTAGTCTTTCCAATAAATGATAGGTCACTTCCGGCCGCTTTAATAAATCGGAAGCACGGATTCCATCTTTTAGTTCACTGCCGCCGACGCTGCGGATTAATTCTTGGACCTCTGATGAAGGTTTTAAAATAATCGATTGTAACCGTTCCTTTTCTGCCTCAATCGCTTCCTTTTTAACTAAAAATGCTGCATAGCGGTTATCGCGAATCAGGCCAATTTTATGGCCGATTTCTGTCAAACGAAGGTCAGCATTATCATGACGCAGTAACAAACGATATTCTGCTCTCGAGGTTAATAAACGATAGGGCTCATTCGTACCTTTCGTGATTAAGTCATCAATTAACACGCCGATATACGCATCTGATCGGCTCAAAATTAATTGCTCTTTGCCTAAAGCATTTAGTCCGGCGTTAATTCCGGCCATAATCCCCTGGCCAGCGGCTTCTTCATAACCGCTTGTTCCATTTATTTGACCGGCAGTATATAAGTTTTTAACCACCTTGGTTTCTAATGTCGGCCATAATTGAGTAGGAACAATCGCATCATATTCAATGGCATAACCAGCACGCATCATTTGGGCATTTTCCAACCCAGGGACGGTTTTAAGCATCTTCAACTGTACATCCTCAGGAAGGCTTGTTGACATCCCCTGCACATAAACCTCTTGCGTATTCCGGCCTTCCGGCTCAAGGAAGATTTGATGACGCGGTTTGTCATTAAAGCGAACCACTTTATCTTCAATGGAAGGACAGTATCTAGGACCTGTTCCTTTGATCATACCGGAAAACATCGGTGAACGATGCAGGTTGTTATCAATGATTTGATGTGTTTGATCATTTGTATAGGTTAACCAGCATGGCAGCTGATCGGTAATATATTTCGTGGTTTCATATGAAAAAGCTCTTGGAACATCGTCACCTGGCTGAATTTCGGTCTTACTATAATCGATTGTATTACTGTTTACCCTTGGCGGTGTCCCAGTTTTAAAGCGTACTAATTCAAAACCAAGCTCTTCTAGATGCTCTGACAACCGAATGGATGGCTGTTGGTTATTAGGTCCGCTGGAGTATTTCAGTTCACCTAATATAATTTCTCCACGCAAATAAGTCCCGGTTGTGATAACCACGGTCTTAGCATAGTAAATGGCACCTGTTTTTGAAATAACTCCCTTAACAATGCCATCTTCAACGATCAATTGTTCAACCATGCCTTGGAGCAGGGTTAAATTAGGTTCTTCTTCAAGTGTTTTTTTCATTTCATGCTGGTAAGCAAATTTATCTGCTTGTGCCCTTAACGCACGTACAGCAGGGCCTTTACCTGTGTTCAACATTCTCATTTGGACATAGGTTTTATCAATATTTTTACCCATTTCCCCGCCAAGTGCGTCAATTTCACGTACAACAATCCCCTTGGCCGGCCCGCCAACGGACGGATTACATGGCATAAATGCCACCATATCTAAATTAATAGTAATCATTAGTGTTTTGGCGCCAAGTCTTGCCGCAGCAAGTCCAGCTTCACAACCAGCATGGCCTGCACCAACAACAATGACGTCAAAATTTCCTGCTTCGTATTGCATGTGTTGCCTCCTTCTTACGTACCATAACGGAAACGCTGCTTCTCCTGCTCCATTCTTCTTAATTAGAATGAAAAGATCGCTTTTTAATTATCGTATCCGAAAATAGGCATTAGTAAAACGAATGCCTACTCTAGATTTCTATTTTCCTAAACAAAATTGTGAGAACAACTGGTCAATGAGACTTTCATGAACACTATCACCAATAATCTCACCTAAAAGCTCCCATGTTCTGGTCATATCAATTTGGACGATATCAATGGGTACACCCATTTCCACGCCTTCAATCGCATCCTCAATCGTTTGAAGACTCTGATTTAATACGGCAATATGACGGGTATTGGATACATAGGTCATATCCTGCGCTTCAATTGACCCTGCAAAAAATAAAGAAGAAATGGCCTCCTCAAGAGCATCGACACCGCGTTCCTCTAATAAAGAGGTTGTCACGAGTTTATGTCCTTTTGAAAGTTCCTGAACGCGTTCTAGATCAATTTGCTGCGGCAAGTCAGTTTTGTTAACAATCACAATAACATCCATTCCCTTGACCACTTCAAACAGGTTCACATCTTCCTCTGTCAGCTGATCTGAGTAGTTCAATACAAGTAATATTAAATCCGCCTCTTTCAACACTTGACGGGAACGTTCTACACCAATCCGCTCCACAATATCTTCCGTTTCCCGAATACCAGCTGTGTCTAATAATCTAAGCGGAACACCTCTTACATTGACATACTCCTCAATAACATCACGGGTCGTTCCTGGGATGTCCGTTACAATCGCTTTATTTTCATGCACAAGGCTATTTAATAAAGATGATTTACCGACATTTGGCCGGCCAACAATTACGGTTGACAAACCTTCCCGTAATATTTTCCCCTGCTGGGAGGTTTGCAGCAGCTTTTGAACTTCTTCCCGTACAAAATGGGCTTTTTCTAAAAGGAGCTTGTGGGTCATTTCCTCGACATCATCATATTCAGGGTAATCAATATTTACCTCTACGTGTGCTAAAACCTCTAAAATCTCCTGGCGCAATGTTCGAATTAATTTTGAAAGGCGGCCTTCCATTTGCCCAAGGGCGACATTCATTGCCCGGTCTGTTTTTGCCCGGATTAAATCCATGACCGCTTCCGCCTGTGATAAGTCGATTCGGCCATTTAAAAAGGCACGTTTTGTAAACTCACCTGGTTCTGCCAATCTTGCTCCGTATTTTAACACGTTCTGCAGGACTCGATTGACGGAAACAATCCCTCCATGGCAATTAATCTCGACTACATCCTCTTTGGTAAACGTCTTTGGCCCCTTCATTACCGAAACCATTACTTCTTCAATCACTTCACTATTTTTCGGATCGACTAGGTGTCCATAGTGAATCGTATGACTAGAGACATCAAGAAGTTTTTTTCCGCCGACACCTTTAAACAGCTTGTCTGCGATCGGGATGGCATCATCACCACTCAAACGAACAATTGCAATAGCGCCTTCTCCCATCGGTGTTGATATTGCAGCAATTGTATCGTACTCCATTTATTTCACCTCACAAATATAAAAATGAATCTATCTTATATGTTTCCTGATTTAATATCCAAAAAAATAGAATACCATATCAGATGTCGTTAAAAAAGCAAACAAACTTTACTTATGTTACTTATCCACAATTACCAGCAGTCCTTCTATTATTTTAACTTATCAACATGTGAATAACAATAAGCGGAAATCCGCACCTTGTTTTAGTTGGTCTATAAAAGTTATCAACAAACCCCCAACTATAATTAAATTTCGAAAGTTGACTTCCGTTTCAGGCGGCTTCCGCTCCAGTCAACATTAGTCTTTTGAACAAAAAAAGACACTCTACTTAAGTAGAATGCCTCTAACTTATTTTTTGGTTATCTCTTCACTGGTGTGATGACGATAAATCGATGTGGTTCTGATCCGTCTGAAAAGGTTTTAACTCGTTTGTTAACAGCTAAAGCAGAATGAATGACTTTACGTTCATAAGAAGGCATGGGTTCTAAGGCCACGTCTTTTCCTGTCTTAATGGCCTTACCAGCCAGCCGGTTAGCTAACTGAATCAGTGTTTCACTTCTACGATTCCGGTAATCCTCGGCGTCTAAAATCACCGTTAAATATTGGTTTGAAAAACGGTTAATCACCAATTGAGTCAAATATTGCAGTGAGTTTAGTGTTTGGCCCCTTTTTCCAATTAACAGAGCGATCTTTTCGCCAGTCATCACAAAGGTCACTTGCTTACCGTCTCGTCTGATTTCAATTTCTGCAGGTGCGCCCATTTGTTCACTTACTTGTGTTAAAAACTTTTTCGCCTCTTCGATAGGATCAATAATGACGGTCACTTTGACAACAGCCGGCCTCGATCCAAAAATACCGAAGATCCCTTTTTTGCCTTGATCGATGATATCCACTTCTGCGCGGTCTTTGGTGATGTTTAATTGAGCTAAAGCTGATTCTACTGCTTCTTCGACAGTTTGTCCTGTAGCAGTTACCTGTTTCACTTTTTTGCTCCTCCCGCATTACCGGCGGCTCGTGCCTTGAGGTCCGGTCCTTTAATAAAGTAGGTTTGTACAATCATAAATATATTTCCGACAACCCAATACAATGAAAGGGCTGCTGGGAAACTAAACGCAAAGAACACAATCATGATCGGCATCATCCAGAGCATCATCGCCATTTGCGGATTATTCTCCTGCCCTGCCATCATGATCTTTTGCTGGATAAAAGTTGTAATCCCTGCAACAATCGGCAAAATATAATACGGATCCTTTTCCCCGAGGTCAAACCATAAGAAACTATCTGAAGCAATTTCTCTTGTTCTCGAGATCGCATGATAAAAACCAATTAAAATCGGCATTTGCACGATTAATGGGAAACAGCCGGCCATAGGATTGACACCATGCTTTTGAAAAAGTGCCATCGTCTCCTGCTGAAGTTTTTGCTGTGTCTTTTGATCTTTCGAGCTGTATTTTTCACGAAGTGCCTTCATCTCCGGCTGTAAAGCCTGCATCGCCTTAGAACTTCTCGTTTGCTTGATCATAAGCGGCAGGAGCACTAAACGAATGAGAAGGGTTACCACTATTAGTGATAGTCCATAGCTTCCGCCAAGGAGATGCGCACCTTCTTTTATTAACCATGACAAGGGATAGACAATGTATTCATTCCAAAAACCTGTACTTTCTGATGTAATCGGCTTTTTTATTTCACTACATCCCGTTAGGAATAAGAATAAAGAAAGGATACCGAACGAAAGTAATAATCGTTTTTTCAACCAAAATTTCCTCCTTACCTTTTATAGTAAATTATATCTTTTATGTATTAATTTCTTTAATTTGTTCTAATCCTGGCAAGTAACAGCCAAGCTTGTCCTATTTTCATTTTACCATTTTTATGAAGCGGGTGTCTTTACTGTTTTCGTTTAATTGTAACTATTTTTCAACAATGTTCGTCTTATTCAATACTTTGCCAACCTTGAACACATGGGTAAGACTCTTTTTCACCTCAAAGAAATCCATTTCAGCTACAGGTTTTCTCGCAATAATCACGTAATCCTTCCCCGCTGCAAGCTGTTCTTGCAGTTCGAAGACAGACTGTCTCACATAACGTTTAATTCTATTTCTGGTAACCGCATTTCCAATCTTTTTGCTTACAGACAAGCCAATTCGAAAAAAGTCTTGTTCCTCTTTTTCTAATGTATAGACGACAAATTGCCGGTTTGCAAATGATCGGCCCTTCTTAAAGGCTGCTTGAAAATCATTATTCTTCTTTATTCGGAATTCTTTTTTCATAAAAAAAACTCCTTTATCTTAGTTTATAAAAGTAAAACTTGAAAATGGTCCATCTCTCTTAGGTCTAGCTTTTCTAACAGCGCTTCCACTGTAATTGAAAAAAAGACCACTGAGACGTTTCAGTGGTCTAAGCTGATAATACTTTTCTTCCTTTTTGACGACGGCGAGCAAGAACCTTACGTCCGTTTGCTGAGCTCATGCGACTGCGGAATCCGTGAACTTTACTATGTTTACGTTTATTTGGTTGATATGTTCTTTTCATATATGACACCTCCCTGAGGAATAGCTATCAAGTTTAAACTCATTTGACAGTCTTACTCATTATAAAGACGACTACTTGTAATTGTCAACAACTCTCTCGAGATTATTCCCGATTTCCAATATTTTTCGGTTATGAAGTTTTAACATATTAAAAATCCGCTCAGATGTTACAGCCTTTTTAAATAATGATTTAACCTCCTACACATACTACTTTCGAACTTAATCACTGCCGCCAGCAGATCCATCTTATGCCTGTCACCTCTAAACAGGCGCTTCCGCTTTTCTTGGTTGTCTGGCTTCAGCGCCTAGGGGCTCGGGTCATAAGCCAATCCGTCAATAAGGCAAGTGCAGCCTTCTCGCCGGCTCGTCTTATGCCTGTCGCCCCTGAACAGGCGCTTCCGCTTTTCTTGGTTGTGGATAATTTTTCGACATATTTTTTATTATCCACACATGATATTGACAGCTTTTACACAAACATGCAGCTTGTGGACAATTATTATTCACAGAATGTTACAGTTGTGGATAAACTGCGAAAAAGCATTGCACATAAGGCAATTATTTGTTATTATATTTGTGTTTTCACTCTGAATAACTTCATCACAGATATACGTTATCCACAAATTGTGGATAACATGTGGATAGTTTATCCCGACGTTCTGTAAAAACTTGTCCACAAGCGGTGGATATTGTCGAAACTCCACTTTACTTCCTTATTATAAGTTTTTCCACAATCACTGATTTGTATAATTATAAATTAATAGGTTGTACCGCCGGTATAATCTTATTTTTTAGGGGACGTTACCCTGCCTTTGGAGCTAGACAGTAATTTGTGAGTGTCAGTTTAGATAAATGTTTTGATAAAAAAAAGAAGGAGGGATACTAGTTGGAAAATATTGCGGATCTTTGGAATGCAGCGCTGGCTAATATCGAAAAAAAGATAAGCAAGCCTAGCTTTGATACCTGGCTTAAGTCTACGAAGGCTCATTCCCTTCAAGGCAATCTCCTAGTGGTTACCGCTCCTAATGAATTTGCGCGTGACTGGCTAGAAGAACGTTACTCCCAGTCCATTTCGGGAATTCTTTATGAAATAACAGGTGAAGAGCTATCTGTAAAATTTATAATTCCGCAAAATCAGAATGAGTCTGATCAAGATGTCCAGCTTCCGCCTAAAAAGGTGAAAAAAGATGACGATCATGTTGAATTCCCGCAGGGCATCTTAAATCAGAAATATACATTTGATACGTTTGTTATCGGCTCCGGCAACCGCTTTGCCCACGCCGCATCCCTTGCAGTAGCTGAAGCACCGGCGAAGGCTTATAATCCCTTATTTATCTATGGTGGTGTCGGTCTAGGAAAAACGCATTTAATGCACGCGATTGGCCATTATGTATTAGATCATAATCCAGCAGCAAAGGTAGTTTACCTATCATCTGAAAAGTTTACGAATGAATTTATTAACTCGATTCGTGACAATAAAGCAGAAAGTTTCCGCAATAAATATCGAAATGTCGATATCTTACTTATTGATGATATTCAGTTCTTGGCCGGAAAAGAATCAACTCAGGAAGAATTTTTCCATACCTTTAATGCCCTGCATGAGGAAAGCAAACAAATTATTATCTCAAGTGACCGGCCGCCGCGAGAAATTCCAACGCTTGAAGACAGGCTCCGTTCCCGTTTTGAATGGGGACTGATCACGGATATCACTCCGCCTGATTTAGAGACAAGAATTGCGATCCTAAGGAAAAAAGCAAAGGCAGAAGGTTTAGATATTCCGAATGAAGTCATGCTGTACATTGCCAATCAAATTGACTCAAACATTCGTGAGCTTGAAGGGGCACTCATTCGTGTGGTTGCCTATTCTTCTTTAATCAATAAAGATATAAATGCCGACCTTGCGGCTGAGGCGCTTAAGGATATTATCCCAAGCTCTAAGCCTAAGGTAATCACAATACATGAAATCCAAAAGGTCGTAGGGGAGCATTTTAGTATTAAGCTAGAGGATTTTAAGGCAAAAAAGCGGACAAAGTCTGTTGCTTTCCCGCGGCAAATTGCGATGTACTTATCCCGTGAATTAACCGACTATTCCTTGCCAAAAATAGGAGAAGAGTTTGGCGGCAGGGACCATACAACCGTTATTCACGCACATGAAAAAATCTCAAAGCTGCTTCAAACAGATTCAACCCTTCAAAAACAAATGAAGGAACTTAATGAAATTTTAAAAATATAAATTATTTTTTTGTTAAAACTGTGAATAACTTCTTCCAATCTATACACAGTCTGTCCACATGTGGATAGGCTGTGTTTCTATTGAAAATCCTAGTTATCCACATACTAACAGGCCCTACTAGTACTTCTACTATTTTTTTAAAAAATAATATTATATGTAACTGCTATAAAAATATGCATAAAACGGAGGATTAAATGCCATGAAATTTATCATCCAGCGGGACCGCTTAGTTCAAAGCGTTCAAGATGTAATGAAGGCTGTCACTTCTAGAACTACTATACCTATCTTAACGGGAATCAAAATTGCAGCTACAGCTGAAGGAGTTACTCTAACTGGAAGTGATTCAGATATATCGATAGAGTCTTTTATTCCAAAAGAGGATGCTGGAAATGAAATCGTTGAGATCAAACAACCAGGTGCAATTGTCCTACAAGCTAAGTTTTTTAGCGAAATTGTGAAGAAACTTCCTACCGATTCAGTCGAAATAGAGGTTTTAGGTTCATTACAAACCGTTATTCGTTCTGGGAAGTCCGAGTTTAATCTAAACGGTCTTGACGCTGAGGAATATCCGCATCTACCGCAAATTGAGGAAAATAACAAATTTCATATTGCAACAGATCTTCTAAAAGCAATGATTAGGCAAACCCATTTTGCAGTGTCCACCTCAGAAACACGTCCCATCTTGACAGGTGTCAACTGGCGTATTGAAAATGAGGAATTAACCTGTATTGCAACAGATAGCCATCGTCTAGCATTAAGAAAAGCTAAAATAGAGACGGAAAACCATGAAAACTATAATGTGGTAATCCCGGGCAAAAGCTTAAATGAATTAAATAAAATCATTGACGACTCAAGTGAGTTAATCGATATCGTTATAACAGAGAATCAAATTTTGTTTAAAGCGAAGCACCTGCTATTCTTCTCACGCCTATTAGAGGGAAACTATCCTGATACCTCCAGGTTGATTCCAGATGAGAGTAAAACAGATGTCACCGTTAACACAAAGGAATTCCTTCAAGCTATTGACCGTGCTTCCCTTTTAGCACGTGAAGGAAGAAATAATGTGGTTAAATTGTCTACTATTGAGGGAGGAACAATCGAAATATCATCCAATACTCCCGAAATTGGAAAAGTAGTAGAGGAAATTCAAAGCGAGTCGATTGATGGAGAAGACTTAAAAATCTCATTTAGCGCGAAATATATGATGGATGCTCTAAAGGCTTTAGAAGGAACTGAAATTAAAGTAAGCTTTACTGGTGCCATGCGTCCATTTATTATTCGCCCGCTGCATGACGAAACGATTCTACAGCTTATTTTGCCTGTACGAACCTACTAATGAACGAAGCTTAAAACCTATATGCCACCATATCACTGGTGGCTTTCTTTTATTTTTTTTGAGTTTTCTTTGTGTCTAACTAATTTTTTTAGTAAAATAAAGTATTGGGACCATTTTTAGAAATGAGGATGAAAATATGCCTGAAAAAATTAAATTGGATACCGAATATATTACATTAGGGCAATTTTTAAAGCTGGCAGATGTGATTCAAACAGGCGGTATGGCAAAATGGTTTTTAAGTGAGCATGAGATCATTATCAATGGTGAGCAGGACCAAAGAAGAGGAAGAAAGCTTCGCGCAGGTGACAAAATTCAGATAGCCGGTTACGGGGAATTTGTGATTAGCGAGTAGCTAAAGGATGTTGTTGCCATGTATATAGAAAAATTAGCCCTTAAAAATTACCGGAACTATGACGAATTATTCGTTGAGTTTGAAAATAAAGTAAATGTTATTTTGGGTGAAAACGCCCAAGGGAAAACCAATGTGATGGAATCCATCTATGTATTAGCAATGGCCAAGTCCCACCGTACTTCCAATGATAAAGAACTTATTCGCTGGGACCAGGAGTATGCTAAAATAGAAGGAAGGGTCCAAAAACAATACAGCTCTCTGCCACTAGAGCTGGTGATCTCGAAAAAAGGAAAAAAGGCAAGATTTAACCATATTGAACAGAAAAAACTAAGTCAATATGTTGGAAATATGAATGTCGTCATGTTTGCGCCAGAGGATTTGAATATTGTCAAAGGCAGTCCTCAGGTAAGAAGACGGTTTATAGATATGGAAATTGGGCAGGTCTCGCCAATTTACTTACATGATATGAGTCAATATCAAAAAATACTTCAACAACGCAACCATTATTTAAAAATGATGCAAATCAAAAAACAAAGCGATCCAGCCATGCTCGAAATTTTAACCGAACAATTTATCGGTATGGCCGTAAAGGTTGTTAAAAAGAGATTTGAGTTCCTAAGATTACTCGAAAATTGGGCTAAACCTATTCATCAAGGGATTTCAAGAGGCTTGGAAACACTTGAAATTATGTATAAACCTTCAGTTGAGGTATTAGAAGAACAAGATTTGTCGAAAATGATAGAAAGCTTTCAGGAAAAATTTTCTAAGGTGAGAGTGAGGGAAATGGAACGAGGTACGACCTTGTTTGGCCCCCATCGTGACGACTTATTGTTTTTCGTAAATGGAAGGGATGTGCAAACCTTTGGTTCTCAAGGGCAGCAGCGGACAACGGCCCTCTCTGTTAAACTTGCTGAAATTGAATTGATTCATAATGAAATTGGTGAGTATCCGATTCTTTTACTTGATGATGTTTTATCCGAATTAGATGATTACAGGCAATCCCATTTACTCAATA
>Ga0308175_100002149_pt1 | contig 13446 bp, 13 predicted proteins | sample PhyCR1_3_FD_203893 | JGI IMG/M metagenome (GOLD analysis project Ga0308175, IMG submission 203893) | Soil microbial communities from UC Gill Tract Community Farm, Albany, California, United States - DLSLS.C.R1 | ecosystem: Environmental > Terrestrial > Soil > Agricultural land | place: USA...
CAAACGGCCCCGGCAATTGCCGGGGCCGCTGCTTCTTGATGCATTCCAGTCGGTCAGGCGGCGTCGCCACCCTCACCCGCTACACGCTGCTGTTGCAGGTTGCCCCGGTAAATGAGGTAGGGCTCAGCCTGGCCCTCGATCACCGCATCATCCACCACGACTTTGCTGACGTGCTCCAGTGAGGGCAGCTCGTACATGGTGTCCAGCAAGACCTGTTCCAGGATCGTGCGCAGGCCGCGGGCGCCGGTCTTGCGCTTGAGCGCTTTCTTGGCGATCGCCTGCAACGCTTCGGGGCGGAACTCCAGCTCCACGCCTTCCATCTCGAACAGCCGTTTGAACTGCTTGGTAACCGCGTTCTTCGGCTCGGTAAGGATCTGCACCAGCGCCGGTTCGTCCAGTTCGTCCAGCGTCGCCACGACGGGCAGGCGGCCAACGAATTCGGGGATCAGACCGAAGCGCACAAGGTCGGCCGGTTCCACTTCGGCGAGTACCTTGCCCAGGTTCTCGGTGCGCTCCTTCGAGCGCACCTCCGCCGAAAAGCCGATGCCGGTGGTCTCCGAACGCTGCTGGATGACTTTCTCCAGCCCGGCGAATGCGCCACCGCAGATGAACAGGATGTTCTTGGTGTCGACTTGCAGAAACTCCTGCTGCGGATGCTTGCGCGCGCCCTGCGGCGGCACGGAGGCCAGCGTGCCCTCGATCAGCTTGAGCAGCGCCTGCTGCACGCCTTCGCCAGACACGTCGCGGGTGATTGACGGGTTCTCGCTCTTGCGCGAGATCTTGTCGATCTCATCGATATAAACGATGCCCGACTGCGCCTTGTCGACGTCGTAGTCGCACTTCTGCAGCAGTTTCTGGATGATGTTTTCCACATCCTCGCCCACGTAACCGGCTTCGGTCAGCGTGGTGGCGTCGGCGATGGTGAACGGCACATTGAGCAGGCGCGCCAGCGTCTCGGCCAGCAGCGTCTTGCCCGAGCCGGTCGGACCAATCAGAAGGATGTTGGATTTGCCCAGCTCGACTTCGTCGCTCTTCTGGCGCGATTCCATGCGCTTGTAGTGGTTGTACACCGCTACCGCGAGGGACTTCTTGGCGCGGGTCTGCCCGACCACGTACTGGTCGAGGGTTTCCATGATCTCGCGGGGCTTGGGCAGATGGCTGCGCCCGGAGGCGGCCTTCTCCTCCAGCTCCTCGCGGATGATGTCATTGCAGAGCTCTACGCACTCGTCGCAGATGAACACGGAGGGACCCGCGATCAGCTTGCGCACTTCATGCTGGCTCTTGCCGCAGAAGGAGCAGTAGAGAATCTTGCCGCTGTCGTTGGAACGGCCCTGCCGCTCGTCGCTCATATCAGGTCCTGCTGTGTTTCGGTTGCGGCGCCAGAATAGCACAGGCTCCGCGCCTGCTTTGGCCGGCGCGGAGCATGCTTCCTGGCGTATGGATCGGCCGGGCCGACTGAAATCAGGCCGACCGAAATCAGGCGGATTTGACCGTGTCTACGCCACGGCGGCCGAGGACCTGGTCGATCAGGCCGTATTCGCTCGCCTCGACCGGATTCATGAAGCGGTCGCGTTCCATGTCGCGCTCGATCTTCTCCAGCGGTTGACCGGTGTGGTCGACGTAGAGCTGGTTCAGGCGCTGGCGAATGTAGAGGATCTCGCGCGCCTGGATCTCGATGTCGGTGGCCTGGCCCTGGGCGCCGCCGGAGGGCTGGTGGATCATGATGCGCGAGTTGGGCAGCGAGAAGCGCTTGCCCTTGGCGCCCGCCATCAGCAACAGCGAACCCGCGCTGCACGCCTGGCCGATGCACATGGTGCTGACGTCAGGCTTGATGAACTGCATGGTGTCGTAGATCGCCAGGCCAGCGGTGACCGCGCCGCCTGGGCTATTGATATACAGATGAATGTCCTTGTCCGGGTTCTCGGACTCCAGGAACAGCATCTGCGCGATCAGCACGTTGGCAACCTGGTCGTTGACCTCGCCGACCAGGAAGATCACCCGCTCCTTCAGCAGGCGCGAGTAGATGTCATAGGAACGCTCGCCGCGAGCGGTCTGCTCGACGACGATCGGCACCAGGTTGAGGTTCTGGATCGGGGCCATGGCCATGCGTGCGGTTCTCTCCGATGAGGCCCGCCGCGTGGCGGGCCTGATGATGGTGCCTGGCAGTGTCGCTCAGGCGCCGGCCGGGCGCATCACCTCGTCGAAGCCCAGAGGCTGATCGGTGGTCTTGGCGTGCTCCGCCACCCACTCGGCCACCTGGTCTTCCATCACGCGATTCTGCAACCCAGACATCAGTTGGGGGTCGCCGTTGTAGAGTTCAACGACCTTCTCCGGCTCTTCGTAGGTCGAGGCGATCGCAGCCAACTGTTCGGCCACGCGCTTGCGGTCGATCTTGATTTCCTGCTTGCGCGCGATTTCACCCATCAACAGGCCGGCGATCACCCGCTTGCGGGCCATCGGCGTGGCGGCTTCGACCAACTGGGGCGGCGGCTGCTGACCACGCGGAACGCTGCCTGCGGCGAGGTTGCGCGCCTCGGCCTGCACCAGCATGTTCGGCACGTCCAGCTCGCCGTGCGCGTTGGCCAGTTTCTCGGCGACTTCGCCCTTAAGGCGGCCCATCAGCGTCGCCTTGAGCTCGCGCTCGAGGTTGGCGCGAATCTCTTTGTGGAAAGTGTCGAGATCGCCATCAACGATGCCGAACAGCTGGGCAAATTCCTCGTTTACCTCAGGCAGGTTCGGCGCCTGCACCTTGATGATCTTGAAGCTCACCTGGGCCGTCTTGCCAGCCAACTGAAGGTTGCCAAAATCTTCCGGAAAGTTGATTTCGGTTTCGAACTCGTCACCAGACTTGCGGCCAGTCAGCGCCTCATCCAGCGCTTTGAACAGCGTGCCCGAACCAAGCACGCTACCGGCACGCTCCAGGCCCTCGACCGGGAAGCGGTAATCGCCGGCGGTGGCGGCGTATTCGAACATCACGAAGTCACCCTCGGCAGAGGCACGCTCGACGTCGTCGAAGCTGCGGCGCTGCATGCGCAGGGTTTCGATCATCTTTTCAATGTCTGCAGCCGTCACTTCCGAAACCGGACGGGTGATTTCCAGCGCGGCAACATCGACTTCGGGGAACTCCGGCATCACCTCGAAGGTGGCGGTATAGGCGATCTCGCCGTTCTCCGGCTTGCCGGTGGTGTCGATTGAGGGGTTGGCGACCGGACGCAGGTTCTCCTTCTCGAACGCCTCGCGCAAGGTGCTGCCGATCAGGTCGGACAAGACCTCGCCACGAACCTGCGAGCCGAAGCGTTGCTGGATTACGGTGGCCGGCACCTTGCCCGGGCGGAAGCCCTTCAGGCGCACCGTACGGCCCATCTCGGCTATGCGCGCACTGACCTGCGATTCGAACCGCTCCGCCGGGAACCGCACTGTGAGCTTGCGCTCGAGCTTGCCGACGTTCTCAACCGAAAACTGCATGACGACTCCTGGTGACTCTCGTTGTGGGCCGGCGTGCGGGCCGGCCCTTGCAAAAAATATTAAGAGAATGGTGCGAAAGGCGGGACTCGAACCCGCACGGGGGTTACCCGCCAGAACCTAAATCTGGTGCGTCTACCAGTTCCGCCACTTTCGCGTCGCGCTCATGCAGGGGCAAGCGGTGGATCCAAAACGGAATTCCGACAGCGCCCCGCCCCGCTAAGTCGATGATTCCCTTGCGCCAAAGCAGTGCATTTTACGGTTGCGCGGCCGGCCAGCACAAGCACGCTTTAAGAACATCGCACATGTCCGCCATGACGACGCCCCCCGTTCCATTGGAGGGAAAAGTGGGCAAAGAGCATCCGGCAATGCAACAACGAAAACAGGCGCCCGGTTCCCCGAGCGCCTGTCTGATTGGTGGGCCGTGAAGGATTCGAACCTTCGACCAATTGATTAAGAGTCAACTGCTCTACCAGCTGAGCTAACGGCCCTGAAACTTTCAAATTGGGGTGAGCGATGGGATTCGAACCCACGACATCCGGAATCACAATCCGGGACTCTAACCAACTGAGCTACGCCCACCATAAAACTGAGTGAAGCTGGCGCGCCCGACAGGAATCGAACCTGCAACCGTCGGCTTAGAAGGCCGATGCTCTATCCGGTTGAGCTACAGGCGCGTGTCCGAAGCATAACGCCTGCTGGTCGGGGCAGAGGGATTCGAACCCCCGACATCCAGCTCCCAAAGCTGGCGCTCTACCAGACTGAGCTATACCCCGTAGCAAACCTGTGGAACGCTTTCGCGCACCGAAGCCCTTGAATGCTATGGGCGACGCTTCATCTCGTCAATCCGTATCCAGCGAAACCGGAATCCTTTCCGGCCTCATCAGCGGCCAGCGCCGATGCACAAGTCACTGCGAACATCATGACTTGCAGTGGTAATGGTGCGCCCGGAGAGATTCGAACTCCCGACCACCAAGTTCGTAGCCTGGTACTCTATCCAACTGAGCTACGGGCGCGTGGTGAAACTTGTTTGCCCTGGCGCCGCCGCCGAAGCGATGACTGCCGAAGCAAGAAGCGGAATTCTGCAGATTGGGCGGCGCGTCGTCAACACTTTTTTCAAAATTTTTTCGCTTGACTTGCGCGCAACCTGGCTGATCACGCCGCCAGCGAAATCCATCCGGACGTCCAAACAAAACGCCCCTCGTGACGCACAACCGCCCCCGCAGCGGCCACGCCCCTTCACCGCGCATTCCACCCGCACATGCGCCTCCATTCGCCATAACCCTGCGGTGCGCCGGCTACTCAGCCATGCGGCTGAGTAGCCGGATCACCCAGCTTCGACGAGCCGGCGTCGCCGCGCGGCGGCAGATTGGGCGGCACCGAGCTGCCCGAAGAAGGCTTGGACCAGTCGGCTGGCTCGCCAGGCTCGCGCCCGGCCATGATGTCGTCGATCTGGCGCGCGTCGATGGTTTCGTATTGCAGCAGCGTATCGGCCATCACATGGAGCTTGTCCAGATTGTCGGTCAACAGTTGCTTGCTGCGCGCGTAAGCGCGGTCGAGGATGTTGCGCACGACCTCATCGATGCGACGCGCGGTCTCGTTGGAGACGTTCTTGTGCTGGGTCACCGAGCGGCCGAGAAAGACCTCGTCCTCGTCCTCACCGTAGGTCACGGGTCCAAGCTCGTCGGACAGGCCCCACTTGGTGACCATGTTGCGCGCCATCTTGGTGGCCCGCTCGATGTCGTTGGAGGCGCCCGTGGTTACCTTGTCTGCGCCAAAGATCAGTTCTTCGGCCACACGGCCGCCATACAGCGAGCACAGCTGCGATTCGATCGCCACGCGGTTGATCGAGTACTTGTCGCCCTCGGGCAGGTACATGGTCACGCCCAGCGCGCGCCCGCGCGGGATGATGGTGACCTTGTAGACCGGGTCGTGCTCGGGCACCAGACGGCCGATGATGGCGTGGCCGGCCTCATGGAAGGCGGTGAGTTTCTTCTCGTCTTCGCTCATGGCCATCGAGCGGCGCTCGGTGCCCATCAGGATCTTGTCGCGCGCCTTGTCCATATGACTCATCCGCACTTCGCGCGCGTTCTCGCGAGCGGCGAACAACGCCGCTTCGTTGACGAGATTGGCCAGGTCCGCACCGGAAAATCCGGGGGTACCGCGTGCGATCACCATCGGGTTGACGTCGCTGGCGGTCGGCACCTTGCGCAGATGAACCTTGAGGATCTGCTCGCGTCCCTTCACGTCCGGCAGGCCCACCACGACCTGGCGATCGAAGCGACCCGGCCGCAGCAGTGCAGGATCGAGCACGTCCGGCCGGTTGGTCGCAGCGATAACAATGATGCCTTCGGTACCCTCGAAGCCGTCCATCTCGACCAACAGCTGGTTGAGCGTCTGCTCGCGCTCGTCGTGGCCGCCGCCCAGGCCGGCGCCGCGATGGCGACCGACGGCGTCGATCTCGTCGATAAAGATGATGCAGGGCGCGTGCTTCTTGGCCTGCTCGAACATGTCACGCACGCGGCTGGCGCCGACGCCGACGAACATCTCCACGAAATCCGAACCGGAAATCGAGAAGAACGGCACCTTGGCCTCGCCTGCAATGGCCTTGGCCAGCAACGTCTTACCGGTGCCCGGTGGACCGACCATCAGCACGCCGCGTGGGATCTTGCCACCCAGCTTCTGGAATTTGCCCGGATCGCGCAGGAATTCGACCAACTCGCCGACCTCCTCCTTGGCTTCGTCGCAGCCGGCGACGTCGCTGAAGTTGACCTTGACCTGGTCCTCGCCCTGCAGCTTGGCGCGCGAGCGGCCGAAGCTCATCGCCCCGCGCCCGCCGGCGCCGGCCTGCATCTGCCGCATGAACCAGATGAACACACCCACGATCAGGATGATCGGCAGCCAGTTGACCAGCAAGCCAAGCAACGAGAAGCCGTTGTTGGAAGGCTCCTGGCTAACCACCACGTTCTTGTCCTGCATCTGCTTGACCACCCCGTTGGTGGAAAAGCCGAGTACGGGCGCCACGGTGCGGAAGGCGCTCCCGTCTTTCAATTTTCCGCTGATCGTGGCCGGGTTGTCGGCACTGATCGTGGCGCTGGCGACGTTGCCGCTTTCCACGCTCTGCACGAAGCTCGAGTACGGCAGATCGGAAGAGGAGCCGCTGTGAGGGTTGAAACTCTGGAACACGGTCAGCAGGACCACCGCGATGATCAGCCAGAGCAACAGGTTTTTCGCCATTTCGTTCATGCGCGGTTCTCGTCCGTTTGCCCGCCGCCAGGTTTCCGACCCGTGGCAAGCGCGTACACCTCGCGCGAACGCGCGCGCGAGGCCTTGGGTTTACGCATGGTTACGCGCGCAAACTGCGCGCGCAAGTTGCGCAGGTAATCGTCGAAGCCGGCACCCTGGAAAAGCTTGATCAGGAACGCACCGCCCGGCTTGAGCCACTGCCGGGAGAAATCGAGCGCCAACTCGGCCAGGTCCATTGCACGGATCTGATCCGCCAGCGCCACTCCACTCATATTGGGGGCCATGTCCGACAGTACAAGATCGACGCTCTGGCCGCCCAGGTGCTGCTCCAGCTGGCGCAACACTGCCTCCTCACGGAAGTCGCCCTCGATGAAATCCACTCCTGCGATGCCCTGCATCGGAAGGATGTCCAGCGCGACCACGCTGCCGCTGTCGCCCAGCCGCTGCCGAACCAGCTGCGACCAGCCGCCGGGCGCCGCACCCAGGTCGACCACGCGCATGCCCGGCTTGATCAGGCGGTCGCGCTCGATCAATTCTTCGAGCTTGAACACCGCGCGCGAGCGCAGGCCCTCAGCCTGTGCCTTTTTGACGTAGACGTCGTCGAAGTGCTCCCGTAGCCAGCGGGAGCTGCTCTTGCTGCGGGGCATGCGGCACCGGCGATCAGGGAGGGAGGGTCCGCATGATACCCTTTGCGCCCTTCCGACCGCGAATTCCGGACCTTTCCGCATGCCGATCTCCCCCTCCCAGCGCCGCTACCTGCGCAGCCTCGCCCACGACCTGCAACCGGTGATCCTGCTTGGCGCCAAGGGGGCCACGCAGGCGGTCGTCAAGGAGTTGGACCTGGCGCTCGGCCACCATGAACTGGTCAAGGTGAAACTCTCCGGCGGCGACAAGGATGAGCGCGAAGCGCAGATCACCTACCTCGTCGAGGGCACGGGGGCCGAGAGCGTGCAGCAGATCGGCCACACGGTCGTGCTGTTCCGCCGCAACGAGGACGAGCCCAAACTCGCCCTGCCCCGCTGATGGATCTGTCGCTCGAACGCCCCGAAGGCTACCTTTTCATCCGCCGCGTGGGCGAGCGGTCGATCACGGTGGTCGATCGCGAACTGTGCTCGAGCTTTCTGCTGGCACCGGACCGAATAATCGAGCACTGGCCGATCGGCGACGTCACCGCGCTTGATGAAAACGCCGGCGAGGCCATCCGCATCCTGCAACCGGAACTGGTATTGCTCGGCACCGGTACGCGGCAGCGCTTCCCGGCCGCGGCGTTCCTGGCCGGCTTCCTGCGCAAGGGCATCGGCATCGAGGTGATGGATAATGCCGCCGCTGCGCGTACCTACGATCTGCTCGCCGGCGAAGGACGCCGGGTGGTGGCGGCGTTTATTCTTCCGCAGGCGAGCGATCCGGCAGCCTGACCCCCGCGCCGCAGCGGCGCTGCGCAGGACCGCAACTTCGTCAACGGGCCGGCAAGTAATCCAGTGGATCGACCGGATTTCCGTCGCGCCGGATCTGGAACTGCAACTCGTCGCGCGAGGCGCCGGTCGAACCCATCTCGGCAATCAGTTGGCCGGCGCTGACCCGCTGGCCTTCCTTGACCAGGCGTTTGCGGTTGTGGCCATAGGCCGACAGGAAACTGTCGCTGTGCTTGATGATGATCAGTTCGCCATAACCGACCAGCCCGTTGCCGCTGTACACCACCACGCCGTCGGCCGCCGCTCGCACTGGATCGCCGCCCTTGCCGGCCAGCTCAATGCCCGGAATCGCGTCGCCGCTCTGGAAGCGCTTGATCAGCGTGCCATCGGCTGGCCACCGCCAGGCCACGCCGCCCGCGTTGTGCGTGATGCCCTTCGATGGCGCGGCCGTGGCCACGGCGGCAGGCGGCGCAACCGTTGGCGTTGCGGTCGCCGCGCTTGTCGTCGGCATACCCGGGTGCAACGGAGCGGGCACAACCGGCTCGAACACCGGCGCCGCAGAGCGATGGTTCTCGCGCTGCGCGGTCGCCACGGGCCGCCGCGGGCCCGCCGCGCGTCCTTGGCCAGGCGATAGTCGCAACAGTTGGCCGGGCCATATCGTGTAGGGAGCAGAGACGTTGTTCCATGCCGCCAGGTCGCGGAAGTCCACGTCATGGCGGAAGGCGATCGAATAAAGCGTGTCGCCGCGCACCACCCGATAGCTGCCGGTCGCGCGCGCCGGGGCGGTACTCGGCGCGCGTGGAGTGGCGACACGGCCGTTGGGCTGGACCACCACCGAACGACGCGTCGCCCCACAAGCGGCAAGGAGAAGCGCGGCCATGCACGCCGCCGCAAAACGCATCCATTTCTTCATGTCGACCAGCATACCCAGCCGACACGGCGATTTCACGACGGGCACCCGAGCCGGCACGCGCTTCAACGCAGCCAGAACCACCACACCAGCAGCAGCGTCAGCACGGCGATGGCCGCCCAGCCGATCCGCTCGATGTGCTTGTGCAGCAGCCGCTCGGCGCGCTCGCCGAAGATGCGGATCAATAGCGCCAGCAGCCACACGCGCTTGCCGCGTCCGACCGCCATGCAGATAAGAAACGGGATCACCGGCACGCCGACGATACCCGATGCCCAGGTGACGAACTTCATCGGCACCACCGGCTGCAGCGCCGCCAACGCCAGCACCAGCATCAGGCCCAGCCAATGCTGGTTCATCTGCGCGCGCAGGCTGGCCACGCCCTGTTCGATCGGATCAAGCAAATGCAGCGAGGCCAGCAGCGGCTGCAGCGCCTGGAACGCCCAGTGGCCCAGCGCGTAGCCGACCAGTGAACCGAGCAACGAGAAGAGCAGGCTGAGGTTGGCGTAGAAGAACGCCTTCTGCCGCTTGCCGAGCATCATCGGCGCCAGCATCACCTCCGGCATCACCGGGAAGATAAACGCCTCGACGAAGCTCAAGCCGCACAGGTAATACACGGCCCGGGGATCGCGCGCCCACACCAGTGCACGCGAGTAAAGCGTTCCGAACAGGCGCATCTAGGAGAATCCTTTTCGCCGGAGGGGTGGCATCAACCGATGCCGCCCAGCAGCGGCACGAAACTGACGGGACCAAGTTCTTCCTGCACGAAATCGCCCTGCCCGTCACCTCGGATGCGCAGCAACACCTGGCTGCTGGGCGAGCCGACCGGCGCGACCAGCACGCCGCCGGGGCTCAGCTGGTCGAGTACCTGGCTGGGGATCGCGTCGCCGGCGGCCGTCAGGATGATCGCATCGAATGGCGCCGCATCCGGCCAACCCAGCTTGCCGTCGTCGTGGCGCGAACGCACGTTGGTCAGGCCCAGCTGGCGGAAGCGCCGGCGCGCCTGGCGCAGCAGCTCCTCGATGCGCTCGACCGTGAACAACTGGCCGACCAGTGCCGCCAGCACCACCGCCTGGTAACCCGAGCCACTGCCGATTTCCAACACCTTCTGCGGCACGCCGCCATTGAAATGTTCCAGCAGCGCCTCGGTCATGCGCGCGACCACCCATGGCTGCGAGATCGTCTGGCCGTGCCCGATCGGCAGCGCGGTGTTCTCGTAGGCGCGCGAGTGCAATGCCTGGTCGATGAAGTGGTGGCGCGGTGTGTTGCGGATCACCTCGATCACCCGCGGGTCGCGGATGCCGCTTTCCTTGAGCGTGGCGGCCAGGCGATCGCGCGCACGTTGCGAGGTCATTCCCTCGCCCTTGAATGCCGACGGCGGCAGCGGATGGATGTTCATCAGGCCGCCTTCTCGTCCATCGCGTCGGTCATCGCCTGCACCCAGCCGCTGACCTTCTCCAGCGCCTGGTAGCGGGTCAGGTCGACATGGATCGGCGTGACCGACACGAAGCCGCGGCGTACCGCGTCGAAATCGGTTCCGGGGCCGTCGTCTTCGGCACCGCCGGCCGGGCCGATCCACCAGATCGGCTTGCCGCGCGGATCGGTCTGCGCGATGCACGGCGCCGAGCGGTGTCGCTTGCCCAGCCGGGTGACCTCGAAGCCTTCGATCTGCGACCACGGGCGGTCGGGCACGTTGACGTTGAGAATGGTATCGGCCGGCAGCGGATCGACCAGCAGCCGCCGCATCAGGATCAACACCGCCTGCGCGGCCGACGCGTAGTGCTCGCCTTTGTGGTCGCGGCTGACCAGCGACACGGCGATCGCCGGCAGACCGAGGAAGCGCCCCTCCATCGCCGCCGACACCGTGCCCGAATAGATCACGTCGTCGCCAAGATTGGAGGAGTTGTTGATGCCTGACACGACGATGTCCGGTTCGTCCTCCAGCAAACCGGCCAGGGCCAGGTGCACGCAGTCGGTGGGCGTGCCAGCCACGCGGTAGCGACCATCGTCCATTTTCGTTGCACGGATCGGCGCATCCAAAGTCAACGAATTGCTGGCGCCGGAACGGTCGCGGTCGGGCGCCACCACCGTCACCTGCCCCACCGCGGCCAGACATTCGGCCAACACGCGGATGCCAGGGGCATCCACGCCGTCATCGTTGCTTACCAGGACTCGCATGATGTTCCGTCAAGAGGTGCGTGAACGCGCACCGCTGCAGGCCGCGCTCCGATCAGGCGAGTCTACCGGAGCGGGCCTGTCGTTTCACGAAGCACGCCAGCCCCCGCCTGCATGAGGAGCGGGTTGGATGAGGGCGGTGCTCGCCAGAACCACTCTCCCGTGCAAAGGCCCTTGCTAGGATGCGTGAATGAAGCGCCGCACCCCCACCCAACCTGACGCGGACGACATCCGCCTGTTCCGCGATGCGATTGGCCCGGTGCGCGAGATCCACGCCGATATCCCGCCGTCATCGGCCCCTCGCCCGGAACCGCGTGCGCGCATGTTCGAAGCGGATGAGGCCGCCGTGCCCGGCGAATTGCTGGACCTGGCGTTCGATCCGGCAGTCATGGAGATCGGTGAAGAGCTCAGCCACCTGCGCGACGGCTATCCACCGAAGCTCTTGCGTCAACTCAAACGCGGCCAGTTCAGCATCCAGGACGAGCTGGACCTGCACCAGATGAACGCCGCTGCCGCCCAGGCGAGCATCGCCAGCTTTCTTGCCGACGTACGGCAGCACGGCCTGCGCTGTGTGCGCATCGTGCATGGCAAGGGGCTGCGCTCCAAGGCCAACGGCCCGGTGTTGAAAGTCCTCACCGACCGCCTGCTGCGCCGGCGGGACGACGTGATCGCATTCGCCTCCGCGCGGCCCGCCCAGGGTGGTACCGGCGCGGTCATCGTGCTGCTGAAGAACGCCTAGCGTTCTTCCGGAAATCCGCTAACTGTTGCAGGAGCCTGCTTGCGGGCGATGCTCTGCCATGGTTCCGCTCGGAGCAAAGCATCGCCCGCAAGCGGGCTCCTACAAAGCAGGGTGCCGGTTCAGGCAAGCGCGAGCTCCCGTACCACTACGGTGGCATATGCGCCGGCAGGCAGTTCGAAAGACAGCTCCAGCGCGTCGTCGGCCAGCCAGCGCCAGGCGAGGTTGCGGGGCAGCAGGCGCAAGGGGCGGCGTTCCTGGTCCATGCGAGCGCCAGCCAGGCCTTCGGCCAGATCGCCGTCGCGTGCGGCGACCTCATGCTCCAGGGTGCCGGCTTCGCTGGTGGTGGGCGGCTCGCCCTGGCCCCACAACGGGCCGGACGGGTGGATGTCACCGCGCGCAAGACGATCGGCCAGCGCGGCATCGAACGGCTCGGGACCAAACCACGAACGGGAGCCGGCGAGGGACCAGATCTCGCCCTCCAGCGGCGCGTCCCATGCACCGCGCTCAATCCGCGCGGCCAGCACGCCATTGAAAATATGCGAGCGGGCAGCCGAGAGCAGGAAACTGCGCTTGTCACGATCGACCCGGCGGCCAGCGAACATCGCCCGCGCCTGCGCAACGTTGCCGCCTTCGCGACCGAAGCGCTGTTCGCCGAAATAGTTGGGCACGCCGCGCGCCGCGATCTGCTCAAGCACCGCCTCGGCCGCGGCACGGTCGCCCTGCACCTGCCGCAGCACCAGCACGAAGCGGTTGCCGCGCAGCGCGCCACGCTTGAGCTTGCGGCTATGCCGGGTGGCGGCAAGCACCTTGACCTCCGCGTGCGGGAAGGCCGACCAGTCCGGATCGGGCTTGCCGGCCAGCTGCACGGTGAAGGCCTGGCGCGTGACGGCATGGCGGTCCTTCAGGCCGGCGTAGCCCACGGCCACCGGTGGCACGCCGGCAAAACGGGCCAGTTCGCGCGCCACCCAGTCGGTGTTGGCGCCGCGTTTTTCCACCCACAGCAGGGCGTGCTCGCCGGCGCCCTCGGCGTCGTAGCCGAGAATCTCCTCGACCAGAAAGTCTTCCGGCGTGACGCGCAATTGCGCGGTGAGCGGCGGGTTGCCATGGGCGTAGGGAAGTTCTTGCACTTGGGATCCTTGTCGAGTCCGGTTGCCGTCCATCGTAGGCCGCTTGCGGCCGATGCTTTCCTTCCCATGCCTTGCGGAAAAGCATCGCCCGCGAGCGGGCTCCTACAGGAGTCGTGCACGGCGCGTTACATGAGAAACAGCGTGGCCAGCCCAAGGAAGATGAAGAAGCCGCCGCTGTCGGTCATCGCCGTGATCAGCACGCTGGAACCGAGCGCCGGGTCGCGACCGAACTTCATCATCAGCATCGGTATACCAACACCGCAGAAGGCGGCCAACAGCAGGTTGAGCGTCATCGCGGCGGTCATCACCATGCCCAAAGCGACATTGGCGTACAGCAAATAGGCCACCACGCCGATCACGCCGCCCCAGACCAGGCCA
>Ga0308175_100002150_pt1 | contig 13439 bp, 16 predicted proteins | sample PhyCR1_3_FD_203893 | JGI IMG/M metagenome (GOLD analysis project Ga0308175, IMG submission 203893) | Soil microbial communities from UC Gill Tract Community Farm, Albany, California, United States - DLSLS.C.R1 | ecosystem: Environmental > Terrestrial > Soil > Agricultural land | place: USA...
TCCGGCAGCAGGACGTCGTACGGTGTCCGGCATGCGCTCACTCTCGGCAGCCCTGACCGCATCACTCGTCCTGGCTGCGGTGGGTCCCGCCGCAGCGTCCGCCACGCCCTCCGCCGCGACGCACCGCGCCGACGCGGGCCGCGCACAGCAGGCCTCGGCGCGCGCGGTGCCGACGCTGCACGTACGCCGGCAGGTCACCGGGCTCGACCATCCGTGGGACGTCCAGCCGATCGGGCACGGCCGGCTGCTGTTCACCCAGCGTGACCGCGCGACCCTCTCGGTCTGGAAGAACGGCCACACCCGGACCGTGGACTTCCCGAGCAACCAGGTGTGGGTGTCCGGGGAGACCGGCCTCATGTCGCTCGCGGTCGACCCGAAGTTCGCGAGCAACGGCCGGATCTACACCTGCCAGGGCGGCAACACCCCGGGTGGTGGCCACGAGGTGCACGTCATCGCCTGGCGGCTCGACGACGCCGCGACCAGGGCGCGGAAGATCAAGGAGCTCGTCGGCGGCTTCCCGACCAGCAGCGGGCGCCACGGCGGCTGCCGGCTGCTGATCGCCCGCGACGGCTCGATGCTCGTGGGGACCGGGGACGCGGCCGTGGGCACCAACCCCGAGAACCTCAGGTCGCTGGGCGGCAAGACCCTCCGGCTGGACCGGCGTACCGGCGCGCCGTGGCCGACCAACCCGTTCATCGGCGCCGAGAACCACAAGAAGCGCTACGTCCAGACCTACGGGCACCGCAACGTGCAGGGGCTCGCACAGCGCGCCGACGGAAGCCTCTGGTCGATCGAGCAGGGGACCTACCGTGACGACGAGGTGAACAAGCTCGTCAACGGCGGGGACTACGGCTACGACCCGGTGCCCGGCTACAACGAGGACGTGCCGATGACCGACCAGTCGTTGCCCGGCCACCAGGTCGAGGCGCGCTGGAGCTCCGGCGACCCGACCCTGGCGACCAGCGGAGGCACGTTCGTGCGCGGGGCGAAGTGGGGCTCGCTGCGCGGCGCGCTGGCGGTGGCCGCGCTCAAGGCCTGCAAGGTCGTGTTCCTCTCGTTCGACACCTCCGGGCACCTGACGAGGACCCGCGCCCCGAAGGCGCTGCAGGCATACGGCCGGCTGCGCTCGGTGACCGTCGCCCCCGACCACGACCTGCTGATCACCACCGACAACGGCAGCGGGAACGACGCCATCCTGCGGGTCAGCCCGCGCTGACCGCCGCCCGGGACGTCATGTGAATCGGGGCCTCCGGGCCACAGAACGCATGACGTCCGGGCGTCCGGGCGTCCGGCGGTCGGTCAGGCGGTCCACCCCAGCCACGCTCCCCCGGCGTTCATCGCCGCGAACCACAGCACCACCGCGAGGACCGCGACGAGCGGCACCCGGTTCGGGTGGGGGGTCCACCAGCGCGTCGCGACGACGAGCAGCACCAGCCAGACCAGCAGCAGCACGACCACCGCCCACCACGGGGCGAGCAGACCGGACGCGGCGTACAGGAAGAACGCGCAGGCCATCCCGGCCATGCCGACGAACGGCCACGGGGAGACGGCGTTCGGGTTGTGGCGTCGTGCCCTGGTCACCGGCTCAGGGCTCGTCGTTCCAGTTGGGGTCGTTGTCCCAGTCCTCGTTGCGCTGCTCGGCCTTCTCGAGGGCGTGCTCTGCCTCCTCGTGCGAGTCGAAGGGGCCGAGCCTGTCGATGGGCGGGCAGCCGTCGGGGTCCTCGACCCGGTGGTGCTTGACGCAGTACCAGAAGGTGCTCATGTCGCCTGAAACTACACTCGTCCGCGTGACTCCCCTGGCTGCCGCAACGATCTCGCCGCGACGACCCGTCCCCGCCGAGATCCCCCGACCCGAGTACGTCGACAAGCCGGCGCCCGAGCGCTTCACCGGCAGCGAGGTCAAGGACGCCGAGACCATCGAACGGATGCGTGCCGCCTGCCGCCTCGCCGCGCGGGCCCGGGAGCTGGTGGGCTCACACGTGGAGCCCGGCGTGACCACCGACGAGCTGGACCGGATCGGGCACGAGTTCCTGTGCGACCACGGGGCGTACCCCTCGACCCTGGGCTACCGCGGCTTCCCCAAGTCCCTGTGCTCGAGCGTCAACGAGGTCATCTGCCACGGCATCCCCGACAGCCGCCGGATCGAGGACGGCGACATCGTCAACATCGACATCACCGCCTTCCTCGACGGCGTGCACGGCGACACCAACGCCACCTTCTTCGCCGGCACCGTCAACGAGGAGACCCGACTGCTGGTCCATCGCACCCGCGAGGCCCTCGACCGCGGCATCAAGGCCGTGAAGCCCGGCCGCCGGATCAGCGTCATCGGCCGCGTCATCGAGTCCTACGCGCGCCGGTTCGGGTACGGCGTGGTCCGGGAGTTCACCGGCCACGGCATCGGCACGGCGTTCCACTCCGGACTGATCGTCCCCCACTACGACACCCCGGAGTACGACGACCTGATCGAGGTCGGCATGACCTTCACCATCGAGCCGATGCTCAACCTCGGCACCCGCGAGTGGGAGATGTGGGACGACGACTGGACCGTGGTGACGCGTGACGGACGCCCCAGCGCCCAGTTCGAGCACACCCTGCTGGTCACCCCGACCGGCGCCGAGGTGCTCACCGTCCCCTGACCGGGTCGGGTCAGGTCAGGTCGTCGAACGACCTCTGGCCGGTCTCGGCGAGCCGCCGCTCGACCCGCAGCACTGCGAGCTCGTGCTCGGGGTCGCCGCTCATCGCGGCCGCGAGCCGCAGGTGTGGCAGCGCCTCGGTGAGGCGCGCCTGCCGTTCGAGGCTGCGGCCGAGCGCGTGGCGGGCCCAGTCGTCGTCCGGCTTCTCCTCCACCAGCGCGACCAGCTCGACCTCTGCCTTCTTCAGCTGGGCGCGCAGCAGGAAGGCCCACGCCCTCAGCGCCCGCAGCCCGGAGTTGCCGGGCTCCTGCTCCAGCGCCGGCTCGAGCACGTCGAGGGCCTCGCGCGGGGCCCGACGCGAGAGCAGGTCGTGGGCGGTGCGGTACGCCGTCTCCGGCCCACGCCCGGGGAAGATCAGAGGTGGCGCCTGCAGCTCGTCGTCGGTCATGTCGCTCCAACCCTCCCTCAGGGGACCGGATTCCCGGCCGGCCGGTCGTGCAGGATCCTCTGGAAGAGACGGTGGTCCTGCCAGCTCCCGGCGATGAACAGGTAGTCCTTCGCCTCGCCGTACTGCTCGAAGCCGCTGCGCGCGAGCACCCGTTGGGATGCCACGTTGTGGGCCAGCGTTCCCGCCTCGAGGCGGTGCAGCCCCAGCGCCTCGGCCCGCTCCACGGCGAAGTCGACGGCCGCCGTCGCCAGGCCGCGGCCCGTGTGGGCGTGGTCGACCCAGTAGCCGACCGAGGCGTTCTGGAAGACCCCGCGCACGATGTTGTTGAGGTTCACCCGGCCCACGACGTCGGTCCCGTGCATCACCAGCCACGGGACGACCAGCCCGTGGTGGGCCGCCACCAGCTTGGCCTCGATGTCCTCGCGCTGGCCGCGCTGGGTGAAGAAGGACTCCTCACGTCGCGGGTCCCAGGGGGCGAGGTGCTCCCGGTTGCGCTCGTACGCCGAGGCGAGCGAGGCCGCGTCGCCCTCGCCCAGCGGCCTGATCTCGTAACCCTGCGGCAGCACCCGGACAGGGTACGTCGCCGTGCCGACCGGGCACCGGACACAGTTGTCCCCTATCGTTGGGGCGCGGATGGGCTGGCCGGGCGACCGCGTCGTCTCCTCACGGAGGCGCCGAGGAAGGTCCGGGCTCCACAGGGCGAGGTGGTGGGTAACACCCACCCGAGGTGACTCGCGGGAAAGTGCCACAGAAAACAGACCGCCACCCGGCTGCGCTTCGGCGGAGTCGGGCGGTAAGGGTGAAACGGTGGTGCAAGAGACCACCAGCGACCCGGGCGACCGGGTCGGCTCGGCAAACCCCACCTGGAGCAAGGTCAAGAAGTCCGGGGTCTTCGGACACCGGACGCGCGCACGTCTGAGGGCTGCCCGCCCGAGTGCGCGGGTAGACCGCTGGAGGCTGTCGGCAACGGCAGCCGTAGATGGATGGTCGCCCCCGGGACGCCCGCAAGGGCCCCCGGGACAGAACCCGGCCTACAGGCCAGCCCGTCCGCACTCTCTCCAGGCGCGGTGTCAGCGCGTCCAGGCGGCTGGGGTTCACGCCTCTGCCGTGGAGCGGACTAGCACCAGCCCTGGCACGCCACCCGGTTCCACGTCGTACCGGGGTAGGACACGGCCACCATCCAGCCGGCGGTGGTGAAGTCCCAGGGGTGCTTGAGCGCCTCTCGGCGCTGCTTCGCCGTGATGACGGGAGTGAGCGTCAGCTGGTCGCCGTGGATGCTGAAGTCGAAAGTCGCGTCACCGATCATGAAGGAGTTCGCGTCGACGATCACGTAGGTGCCGTCGTCGACCTGGTTCTGGAACTGATCGAGCGAACCGAACAGACCGGACGCGGTGAAGAAGTGGGAGTGGAGCTGGGGGATGGCTTCTGAGCAGATGTCCGGCTTCGCCGCGAGCTGCTCCGGAGTCTGGTTCGGGAAGTAGTCACCCACGACGCCGGGTGCAAGCGACCCGAGACCGAGTGCGTTCAACGCACTCACGAGCTGGTCGCAGGTGTGCGCCTGCTGCCATCGTCCGACGATCGACGTGGTCGCAGGACTTGCGGTGGCTTGAGCAGGGACCAGCGACGTGATCCCGGCGATGAATGAGGCAACGACAATGGTCAACAGCTTCCTGCCCATGGCCCCTCCTGGCCGTCTGCAGCGGCTCCCCCCTTCTTCACTGTGAACTCGGCCGAACGCAACCGCAACCCTGGCGAGCGATCCCGGAACCAGGCCCTGCAGGTCGGGCCACCGGGCAGCCACCGGCTTGACCCGAGTGCCGTTCGCGAGGACAACAGCGGCGAGGCAGGCCCGGCGAGCTCAGTCCCCCACGACTGGACCGGGTCGACGACACTGGAGGCATGCCCCGCCCTCGACCAGGCCCGTCCCCGTGCCACCTCGCTTCGTAGGCACCCAGCCGGCGGGCCCGTCCGCCGGCGTGCTGCTCGGGGTCGTCCTGGGCGCCCTGGTGTGCACGGCGTGGGTCAACGACCTCCTCCTCGGGGTCGGGGTGGCGGGCATCGCCGCCGGCCTCGTGGTGTGCGCGCTGTGGGCGGCCCCGGACTGGCAGCGCTTCGGCGTCGGCCTGCTCGTCGGCACGGTCGTGGCGGTGGCCGCCTGGATCGTCCTGTCGTACGCCGCCGGCTGACCCCGGCAGCCCCGCACGACCCACCGCGCTCACCCAGTCTGGGGGACGTCGGGGACCGGTCGAGCGTGCCAGCGTTGGCCCATGACGAAGCGGGACCGGTCGCGCGACCCCTGGTGGCACCTGCGGTGGGGCGACGTCGGGCGCGCGGTCCTGGCCGTGCTGGGGGCGGCCATCGGGTTGGGGATCGCGTCCCTGGTCGTCCCGGAGTTCAACATCGGCGGCGCGGCGCGCGCGCTGGCCGCCGCGGTGCTGATCGCCGTCGTCGGCGCCGTCCTGCGGCCGGTCCTGGTGCGCCTCGCGGTCCTGCTGGGCTGGGTGGGTGCCGTCGTCGTCGGGCTGGCGGGCCAGGCCTTCATCATCTGGCTGGTCCTGTGGGACTTCACCGGCAAGACGGACAACCCGCCGTTCTGGTCGGTCTTCCTCGCCTCCTGGGTGGTCTCGGCGGTCTCGACCGCGTTCGTCTGGGTCGCGACGGCGGGGACGGACGATGCCGTCACCGCCGGCCTGCTGCGCAAGGGGCGTCGCTCGCGGCAGCCCGCGCTGGAGGACGCCGACCTGCCGGGCGTGGTGTTCATCCAGACCGACGGCGTGCCCTTCCCGGTGCTGGACTGGGGCGTGCGGGCCGGCACGTTGCCGACGCTGTCCCGCTGGATCCGCAGCGGGACGCACCACATGGCCGAGTGGCGGCCCAAGCTGCCCGCCACGACCCCGGCCAGCCAGATGGGCATCCTGCACGGCACCATCGACGGGATCCCCGCCTTCCGCTGGGTCGAGCGCGACACGGGCCGGGTCCTGGTCGCCAACAAGCCGGCCGACGCGGCGGTGATCGAGGCGATGCACTCCGACGGCCGCGGGCTGCTCGCCGATGACGGTGTCTCGGTCAGCAACCTGTTCACCGGCGACGCGCCCACGGCGTACGCCACGATGAGCGCGGTCCAGCGAACCCAGGAGACCCGGCACGCGCGCTACACCGTCTCCACCTTCCTGGCCCGGCCCGAGGGCCTGGCCCGCAGCCTGTCCCGGACGGTCAGCGAGATCGTCCGGGAACGGTTCCAGGCCGCGCGGGCGCGTCGCCGCGACGTGCATCCCCGGGTCGACCGGCCGTGGGCCTTCGCGTTCGAGCGCGCGGCCCTGTGCGGCGTGCTGCGCGACCTCAACACGACCCTCGTCGCCGATGCGATGCTCCAGGGTCACCGGTCGATCTACGTCGACTTCGTCGACTACGACGCCGTGGCCCACCACGCCGGGCTCATGCAGCCTGAGTCGCTGGCGGCCCTCGAGGGGATCGACGCCGTCATCGGACAGCTCGAGCGGGTGGCGGCCGTGGCGCCCCGGCCGTACCTCTTCGTCATCCTCTCCGACCACGGCCAGTCCCAGGGCGAGGTCTTCGCGTCGAGGTACGGCGAGGACCTCGCCACGCTGGTGCGCCGGCTCACCTCCTCGGACGTGCTGTCGGCCCAGGAGAACGCCGAGGGCACCGGCTCCCTGGCCTCGATGATGGCCTCGACCGGCGACACCGACACCGTCCTGGGGCGCTCCCTGCGACGAGCCTCCGACCGGCTGTCCGCCCACCGGCTCGAGATGCCGGCACCCGCGAGCACCGGCGAGGAGGCGGAGGCCGCCGCCGACAAGTGCCTGGTCTTCGGCTCCGGCAACCTCGGGCTCGTCTACGTCGCCGGCGAGCACGCTCGCCTCAACCTGGACCAGCTCACCGAGCGGTTCCCCGGCCTGGTGCCGGGCCTGGTCTCGCACCCCGGCGCCGGCTTCGTCGTGGTCGACACCGCGGACCACGGGCCGGTGGTCCTCGGGGCCGCCGGTGAGCACCGGCTCCGGGAGGGCGTCGTGGTCGGCACCGACCCGCTGGCGGCGTACGGACCGGACGCGGCGGCCTTCGTCCTCCGGGCGTCGACGATGGACGAGGCGCCCGACATCTACGTCAACAGCCTCGTCGACGACCTGGGCGAGGTGGCGGCGTTCGAGGGACTGGTCGGCTGCCACGGCGGGCTGGGAGGCTGGCAGGACCGGGCCGTGGTCATGTGGCCCGACGCGCTGCCGCCCCCGGAGTCGATGGTGGTCGGCGCCGACGCGATGCACCGGCTCCTCGTCGGCTGGCTCGAGCACCTCGGGCACCGGACCTCGCTGGCGCCCGTGGCGGCGGGTGCCGCACCATCAGGCGGCGCCTGATGCGCGCGGTCGCCCGCTCACGCGCCGAGCCCAACCGGTTCGCGCGGCAGCTCTTCAGCGGGCTCCCCCGCCGCTACGACGTGCTCGAGGACGTCTTGTCCTTCGGCCAGAACCGACGCTGGCGCACGGCCATGGTCGGTGCCGTCGTGGCCGGACGTCCGGTGCGCGTCCTCGACGTGGCGACCGGGACCGCAGGTGTCGCACTGGAGATCACCGACCGGACGACCGCCCGGGTCGTCGGCGTCGACCTCAGCGAGGAGATGCTGCGCGAGGGCCGGCGCCGGGTGCTCGCCCGGGGCCGGGCGGGCCGGGTCGCCCTCGCCGCCGCGCGGGCCGAGCAGCTGCCCTTCGCGGACGGGACCTTCGACGCGCTGACGTTCACCTACCTCCTGCGGTACGTCGCCGACCCGGCCGCCACCCTCTTAGAGCTCGCCCGGGTCGTGCGTCCCGGCGGGGTCGTCGCGAGCCTGGAGTTCGGGGTCCCGCCACCACCCGTGTGGCGACCGGCCTGGCGGCTGTACACGAGGGCCGTGCTGCCCGCCGCCGGGTTCGTGGGAGGCGGGCCGGCGTGGGCGCGCGTGGGGGCGTTCCTGGGGCCGTCGATCGAGCAGCACTACCGTGTGCACCCGGTCGAGGCGCACGTCGCGATGTGGACCGCCGCCGGGCTCGAGGACGTGCGGGTGAGACCGATGAGCCTCGGAGGCGGCCTGGTCATGTCCGGGCGCCGGGGCGATGGATGAGCCCGCCGCCCCGGCCTTCTACGCCCGCCGGGGCAGCGTCGTCTCGGACTGGTGGACGCTGCTCCACCCGCCCTACACGGCCTGGCACCTGAGCTACGTGGCGCTGGGGGCGGCGGTCGCGCCCACGCGGGACTGGACCGCTCTCGCGCTCAGCCTCCTCGCGTTCTTCCTCGCCGTCGGGCTCGCCGCCCACGCGCTCGACGAGCTCCGGGGCCGCCCGCTGCGTACGGAGATCAGCGCGTCCACCCTGTGGGCGGTCTCCGGGCTGGCGCTCGCCGGAGCGGTGGGCCTGGGGATCGCCGGTGCGTTCTTCCACCGCGGGCCCGACTGGGCCCTGGCACTTGCCATCCCGGTCGGCGCGACCCTGGTGGTCGGCTACAACCTCGAGCTGTTCGAGGGCCGCCTGCACAACAATCACGTGTTCGCGTGGGCCTGGGGTGGCTTCCCGGTCGCCGTCGGCTACCTCGCGCAGTCACCACCCCGCTCGCTCACCCTCGGGGTCGCCGCGGTGGCCATGACCGTGGGCGGCGTCGGCACGGCGTACGCCCAGAGGTTCCTGAGCACCCCCGCCCGGCAGCTGCGCCGGCGTACGACCTCGGTCTCGGGGACCCTCACCCCGACCGACGGCGCCCCCGTCGAGCTGGATCGGGACCTCCTGCTCGACCCGCTCGAGCGCGCGCTGCGCTCGCTGTCGTGGGCGCTGCCGGTGCTCGCGCTTGCTGCGCTGCTCGCAGGATCCGGTCGAACGGGCTAGGCACGGCGAACCGCCCGGCGCTCCCTCCGCCACAGCACCGGACGGCCGGCCCGTCCGCATCCCTCGTCCGGACGGACGACGCCCCTGTCGCCCTGCGTAAGTGCGACTCGAGGCGTCAGGTCACCGCTCCTCCCTCCTGCCCCGCCTCGTTGCAGGCGCCGCAGTTCGGACAGACCACGATGGCGTCGAGGATGGCGTCCACCGCGCGCGCACCCTTGATGAGCAGGAAGGTGCACGCCCCGCAGAGCAGGTTGATGTTGCCGAAGCTGAAGAACAGCGGACCCACCTGGCTGTCGTCCTCACGACGGATGACCGGTCGCTCCTCCAGCTTCGGGTCGCTCACCACCAACAAGGTCTCGACGATCACGTGACCACCTTCCCCCCGGCATCCCCAGATGTGGCTAGGGACCAATGGCCCGAAATAGTCACTTCCCGGGACCTTCGGCACTCGTTGCCCGGTCTTCCTTGCGCGCTCCCCCACCTGCCCTACTCTCGAAGTCCAACACATGCTCGGGGGGAGCGATGGTGGGGAGATGGGGAGTGTTGACACCCCTGCCGCTGGGGGGCGGCTGGAGGATCCGACGCTGAGCGAGCTCCTGCTCGCGAGGCTCGAGGACGACGAAGCGGTGACGCGCGCCTTCCTGGAGACCGAGGACCGCGAGCTGCTCAGCCCGACGATGTGGCACGCGCTGGCCGCGGCGCTCGACGCCTGTCGTGCGCGTCAGCGCCTGGTGACCGAGCACGTGGCCGCCGGCCACCGGGACTGCCGGTGCGCCACGCTCCGGATGCTCGCGGCCGGGCTCGGCCACGACGGGGGCGACCGCCGGGGCCTGCGCGCCTGATCCGGTACGGCGAGGGCCGCGCCGCTCACGCCAGGCGGAACTCCACCTTCCGCGCCGCGACGTCGGCACGGGTCAGCTCGACCCGCACGTCGGTGCCGAGCGGCAGCGGCCGGGCTCCGCGCACCGGCGCCTCGACCGCGGGGTCGCGGATCGTGACGACTCCCCTGGTCCGATCGCGCTGGTCGACCTCGACCACGACGGCCTCGAACTGCTCGCCCACCCGGTCCTTGAGGACCCCGGCCTCGACGAGGTCGAGGATCGCCGCCTCGTAGCGGTGCGCCCGGCGACCGGACTCCTGGAGCACCTCCGGCAGCGCGTGCAGCTCGCCCAGCACCCAGCCGGGGACCGGCCGGCCGGCGCACAGGGCCACGCAGACCTCCCCGGCGTACCGGTCACCGAGCCGGCGCAGCGGCGCGGTGACGTGGGCGTACTCCGAGGCGAGCGCCGAGTGCTCGGGGTCGGCCGGCACCTCGCCGTCGAAGGCGACGTACCCGCTTCCGCGCAGCAGCCGGGTGCACGCGGTGACCATCGCGGCGTGGTTGGGCCTCGAGGGGTCGAGCGAACGGATGAAGTCCGGGTAGGGCTGCTCGGCGGGCCACTCCACGTGGAGCGCGCGAGCCGTGTGGTGCAGGCGTTCGACGTCGTGCGGGTCCGGCGGCGGCAGCGTCCGCAGCAGGCCGGTCCGGGCACGGATCATCAACGAGGCGGCCCCGAAGCCGGTCAGCAGAGAGATCTGGGCGTTCCACTCCTCGACGGGCAGCTGGCTGCGGTACTCCAGCTCCCACACGTCGTCGGAGACGTCCACCTCCTGCTCGGGCAGCGGCAGCGAGACGCCTCCCCGGGCTGCTTCGCGCTCGAGCCGGAGCCGCCCCACCTCGGCGAGCAGCACCAACGACTCGCCGGCACTGCCGTCGTCGATCATCCGCTGGGCGCCCACGTAGTCGAGACGGGCGGTGGAGCGGACCAGTGCCCGTTCCACGCGGACGTCGGTGCCCTCGCCGGTGGCGTCGACCCGGATCGTCCACAGCAGCGCCGGACGCACCTGGTCGGGCAGGAGGGAGGCGGCGTCCTCGGACAGCGCGGTGGGATGCAGCGGGACCTTGGAGTCGGCGCCGTAGAGCGTCTCCCCCCGGCGGTGCGCCTCGAGGTCGACCGGGTCGCCGGCGGCCACGAAGGCCGCGACGTCGGCGATGGCGTAGTGCACGACGTAGCCCTCCCCGTCGCGCTCGAGGTGCAGCGCCTGGTCGAGGTCCATCGAGCCGGCGGGGTCGATGGTCACGAACGCGATGTCGGTGCGGTCCAGGTCGGGCAGCCTCGGCGCGGCCGCCGCCTTCCGCGCCGCCTCCTCGACGGCGGCCGGGAAGTCGGGCGAGACCTCCAGCTCCGCCTGGATCCCGGCGATCCCGGTGCGCAGGCTCTCGGCGGCCACTCCCTCGGCGGTCCGCAGGTGCACCACTCGGCTGCTCGGCATGACAGGCACCCTAGCCTTGACCCGTGCTGATCGTGCTGCCTCCGAGCGAGGGCAAGACCGTCCCGTCCCGCGGCAAGCCGCTCGACCTGCCCGAGCTGACCTTCCCCTCGCTGGGCCCCTTCCGGGAGGCCGTGCTCGACGCGCTGGTCGGGCTGTGCACGGACGACCCCGAGGGCGCCGCCCGTGTCCTCGGGCTCGGCGGCGCCCAGGCCGACCTGGTCGCGCTCGACGCCCGGCTGCGCACCGCCCCGACCGCACGTGCGGACCGCGTCTACTCCGGTGTCCTGTACGACGCCCTCGACGTCTCGACCCTCTCCCCGGCCGCCAAGCGGCGGGCGAGCTCCCGGCTCGCGGTGACCTCGTCGCTCTTCGGGCTGGTGCGACCGGCTGACCGGATCCCGGCGTACCGGCTCTCGGGCGACACCAGCCTCCCCGGCCTCGGTCCGGTGGCCGGAGTGTGGCGCGAGGCGCTCGGTCCCGCGGTCACCGAGTCGCTCGGCGGTGGCCTCCTCGTCGACCTGCGGTCCAGCATGTACGCCGCGTTCTGGCGGCCCCCAGCCGACCTCGCGCCGCACGTCGCGACGGTGCGGGTGCTGCACGAGGTCGACGGGCGGCGCCAGGTGGTCAGTCACTTCAACAAGGCCACCAAGGGCCGCATCGTCCGCGCGGTGCTCGAGGACGGCGGCGCCCCGCGCACCCCGGGCGAGCTGGCCGACCAGCTCGGCGACCTCGGCTGGAAGGTCGAGGTCGGCGACGCCGGCCGCAAGGGCACCCAGCTCGACGTGGTCGTCGACCAGGTCTGAGCCGCCTGCGCGCTACCAGCGACCGCCTGCGGCGAACACGTCGTTGCCGGGTGGCAGCGCGTTGAACATGCGCAGCGACGCCCGCTGCTCGGTGCCGTCCTTGCCGCCGCGGAAGAAAGACAGCACCGTCACCGACGCCGGCGAGAGCTCCATCCGGAAGACCGCCGACAAGGGCGCGTCGACCGCGTGCGCCACCAGGGTCTTGATCGGGGTCACGTGGCTGACGACCACGACCGTCCTGCCGCCGTGCTCGTCGAGCAGCCGCTGGAGCCCGGCGAGCACGCGCTCCTCCACGACCCGGAACGACTCGCCCCCGCGCGGGGCGACGTCCAGCGACCCGAGCCAGGAGTCCAGCTCCTCGGGGTGCTTCTCGGCGACCTCGCCGAATGTCATGCCGTCCCACGCGCCGAACTCCATCTCGGCGAACCCGTGCTCGACCTCGACCGAGCGGCCCAGCATCTCGGCGACGATGTCGGCGGTCTCCCGGGTGCGGCGCACCGGCGAGGAGATGACCGCGTCGACCCGCTCCGCCAGGGGCGCCAGCCAGGAGCCGACGGCGCGGGCCTGGTCGCGTCCCTCGTCGCTGAGCCCGGGGTTGGCGCTGGCCAGGCCGCCGGAGAAGCGCTTCTCGACGGTGTGCGCGGTGACCCCGTGGCGCACGAGGACCACGGTGGTGGGCTCGCCCTCGGGCGCCGACCAGCCCCGGGACGGGACGCTGGTCGGGGCCTCACCGGGACTCTCGATCTCCTCGATCAGCGAGTCGGCGCCCGGGTTCTCCCCGAGGACCGTCACGCCGTTGCGGGTGCCGTCGAGCGCCTCGTTCGCGAGCCGGTCGGCGTGCTTGTTCCGCTCGCGGGGGACCCACGTGTACGTCGTGCCGAACGGCGCCCGTCGGCTGGCCTCCATCGCCAGCGGCCGCATGTCGGGGTGCTTGACCTTCCAGCGGCCCGACATCTGCTCGACGACGAGCTTGGAGTCCATCCGGACCTCGACCTCGGCCTCGGGGGCGTAGCGCTCGGCGAGCCGGAGGCCGGCGATGAGCCCGGAGTACTCCGCGACGTTGTTGGTGGCCACCCCGATCGTGGTGCCCTCCTCCGCGATCACCTCACCGGTGTCGGCGTCCTTGAGCACCGCGCCGTACGCCGCGGGCCCGGGGTTGCCGCGTGAGCCGCCGTCGGCCTCGACGAGGACCGCACGGTGAGTCACTGCAGCTGTCCCCTCACAGGCCGGACTCGGAGGTGCGGACCAGGATCCGCGAGCACTCCTCGCAGCGGATCACCTCGTCGCTCGGGGCCTTCTTGATCACGCCGAGCTCGGCGGCGTCGATGCCGAGCTGGCAGCCGGTGCAACGGCGCTGGTGCAGCGCGGCGGCGCCGAC
>Ga0308175_100002151_pt1 | contig 13439 bp, 7 predicted proteins | sample PhyCR1_3_FD_203893 | JGI IMG/M metagenome (GOLD analysis project Ga0308175, IMG submission 203893) | Soil microbial communities from UC Gill Tract Community Farm, Albany, California, United States - DLSLS.C.R1 | ecosystem: Environmental > Terrestrial > Soil > Agricultural land | place: USA...
CGTTCGCGAGCAGGTTCACCAGCACCTGCCGCACGCGATGCTCGTCGCCGAGGTACGGCACGCCGAGGTCGCCCGCGCCGAGATCGACCAGACGCACGCCCTTGATCGTCGCCTGCGGCTGCACGACCGCGACCGCCGCGGCGACCACCGAGCCGGTGTGCAGCGAGTCGCGCCGCACGGACAGGCGGTCCGCATCGATCCGCGCGACGTCGAGCACGTCGTCGATGAGACCGAGCAGATGGCGCGCGCTCGCCTGCAGCCGCTCGAGATGCGACTGCTGCTGCGGCGTGTTGGGGCCGAGCACGCCGAGCTCGAGCAGCTGCGCGTAGCCGAGGACGGCGTTGAGCGGCGTGCGGAACTCGTGGCTCATCGTCGCCAGAAACTCGGTCTTCGCTCGCGCGGCCGCCTCGGCGCCCTCGCGCGCCTGACGCTCGCCGGCGTAGAGACGCGCGTTGTCCATCGCCAGCGCTGCCCAGCCGGCGACGCCGGCGACGAGGCGCTCCTCGCGCTCGGTGAACACCTCGGGCTGCTCGTGACCGAAGAACAGTCCGCCGAGCACGACCCCGTTTCGGGATAAGACGGGCACGGCGAGATAGCTGCGGACAGGGAGATGGCCTGCCGGCATGCCGTGAAATGGCGCGAGCTGTCCGTAGCGCGGGTCGCGCGTGATGTCGTCGCTGCGCACGATCCCCTCCCCGCGGAAGGTCGGGCCGAAGATCGGAGTCGCGCGCGGATGCGGGAAGTTGGCGAAGTGCTCGCGCGGCACTCCGGCGAGCGTGTAGAGCGTGAGCGCTTCACCGCCGAGTGACGGGTCCTGCACGTTGTAGAAGAAGGCACCGAACTGCGCGCCGGTCAGCTCGGTGGCCTCGTCGGTGACGAGCTGCACCACACGCTCGAGGTCGAGCTCCGAGGCGAGCGCGGTGCCGATGCGCTGGATGGTCGCGATGAGCGCAGTCTCGTCGCGCAGCGCGGCTTCCCGCAGCGCGTGGACCTCGTCGGCGTAGCGGCGGCGCTCGTGCAGGATCGCCTCGCCACGCCGGCGGTGCAGCTCGAGCAGCGCGCGCACTTTGGCCTGCAGGACGCTGGCGTCGAGCGGCTTGATGAGGTAGTCCACCGCGCCGAACTGATAGCCGAGCGTGGCGCGACGGCGGTCGACGTCGAGCGCCGTGACGAAGATGATCGGGAGATGCTCCGAGGCGCGGCGCGCGCGGATGAGGCGGGCGGTCTCGAGCCCGTCGGTCCCCGGCATCATGACGTCGAGCAGCACGACGGCGATGTCGTCCCCCTCGCGCAGCAGATGACGCAGCGCGTCCTCGGCCCCGCCCGCTTGGAGGATGCGTGCGCTCCCCTCGGCGACGAGCGGCCCGAGTGCCGCCTCGAGCGCGAGAAGATTGTCGGGTTGGTCGTCGACGAGCAGGACGGCGGCGGTAGCGGCTGGCATCGTACCATGCACTATCGCACCGCGCGGGCCGCGAGGTGAGACGGCCAGCGGATCAACCGCCACGAGGCCGCGGGAGGGCTGGGGCGGGACTACGTCGAGCTCCGGATGAATCCGCTGGCCGCGTCGCGCAGCGCGATCACGGCGCGCTCCTTCGCCTTGGCTTCGACGTCCACCGTGACTCGAGGGACCGTGAGCCATGTGTCCGGCACGTCCTCGGGAGAGACGTAGTCAGCGTGAGGGCGCACCTCGCCATCCCATCCGCCGCGCGGCGACGAGATGTGGAAGTACGGCTCGCGATCGCCCCAGGTCGCCAACGCGCGGTGCGTCGCCGCGTCGACGTCGAGCGAGTCCGGATTGCACCGGTGGTGATGCACGTCGTACACGAGCGGGACGCCCAGTCGCTCGCACAATGGGAGCAGCGCCTCGGGGGTGAAGCTGCGATCGTCGTTCTCGAGTGCGAGGCGCACTCGCGCTGCGCTCGGCAAACGCTCGATCCCTCGCTCGAGACGGACCAGCGCGGCGGGAATTCCTCCTGCCGCACCACCGCCGTGCAGGGTGAGGACGTCGGCGCCGACGAGCGCGGCGATCTCGCTCTGCAGCGCCATCTCCGTGACCGACGACTGCACGACGCGCTCCTGCTCCGAGTTGAGCACGACGAACTGGTCGGGGTGAAAGGAGAGGCGGATGTCGAGCTCGCGCGCCCGTTGCCCCGCGACGACGAACGCCGCGGTGATGGAGCCGTCGTCGTCGAGATCGCCGAGACGGTAGCCACTCGTGGGATGCGTCGCGAGCGGAAGGATCTGGCTGTTGATCCGGAACGCGCCGATGCCGAGCTGCGCGCAGCGGTGCACGGCGTGGAGCAGCGCGGTCGCGTTGTCTCGCGCGATGCCGCGGAGGTACTCGCGTTTCGCGCCCGCCTCGAGCGTGTGCACGTAGCGATGCGTCGCCGTGCGGAAGCGGATCGGCGAGTCGAGGAACTGGCAGCAGAGACCCCAGCGGATGTTCGACACCGGGGTGGTACGGGCAGGTCGCGGGCCATCGCGGCCCCGCACGGCGCCCTCCAGACGCCGCTTGGAGAGCCGAAGAAGACGGGAGTTGAACGCGGGCGCCGGCCGGGCCTTATAATTCGGACTCGCGCCCGGCCGGACTCGACACCGGCCCTCCTCCCCCTGCGACGCCGAGAGATGGTCACCCCTCTGAAGTCACGGCACTCCGCCTTCACACTCCTGGCGGGCCTGGCTGCGCTCGCGCTCGTATCGAGCGCCGCATCCGCCCAGACCGCCCAAACCGAATCCCACGCCGCCACGCCGACCGCGGTCACGCCTGCCGACACCGTATCGGGGCACCCACACCCACGATCGGTCTTCGGTACGAAGCTGAGCAAGCAGGAGGCGCGCGCTCTGCTCGCCGAGATGCAGCAGATCACCCAGAAGGCGCTCGACGCCAGCCGCGCCGCCGAGAAGGCCGCGACGGTGGCCGACGTGAAGAGCGCCGCCGACCAGGTGCTCCAGGCCGCGTGGGGAGCGACCACCGGCCGTGGCGAGGGCAACACGGCCGAGGTGAAGCTTCCCGGCTGGAAGGAGCGCTGGCAGGTGACCGGAGGCGAATGGTCGCCATCGTACGCCAAGCGGCTCGGCACCCTGCCGCCGAAGATCACCGACCCGCACCAACTCGGCGTCATGGGACGCGGCCGCGCGGTCCGCGGCCGTCTCAACGCCATCGTCGCCGGAACGATCCCGGCGTCGGCGGCCGAGAAGGCGAGCGCCGAGGAAGTGGCGGCGGCAATCAGCAACGTCGTCGGGTGGACGTACATCGCCGAGGGGCTCAAGGGGAACGAGATGCAGCCCCGGATCAGCCTCACCTACATGTGGGACGCGCCGTCGGAGTTCTGGAACTCCACGTCGGACACCGGCTGGTTCGACGAGGCGTTCTCACAGGCGATCAACATCCTCAAGACCGACTACGGCACCGACGTCGCCGAAGCGCGCAAGCATGCCGCGGGCATGAGCGAGCTGCTGCAGAAGGTTCTCGTCGGCTTGGACGCCGACAAGAACGGCAAGGTCGAGCCGAAGATGATGGAGGGCGGGCTGAACGCCGCGCTCGCCGCCGCCGGCACGGAGGGCATCTGAGATGCGCGCCTCCACTCACACCTTCTCAACGACGATGACTCTCGGTCGCACACTCGGCGCCGCGCTCGTGGCGTCGCTCTTCGCGGCGGGCGGCGCGCAGGCGCAGGCGCTGCTCGATGGCCGCACGCTGAACGGCTGGCAGCACGCGGGCGCGGGACGCTTCGTCGCGCAGCCGGATGGCAGCATCGTCACGGAGGGCGGGTCGGGCGTACTGGTGTACGGCGGCCGCACCTACCGCGACTTCGCGCTCGACCTCGACTACAAGGCGGATTCGCCGGGTGACAAGGCGGGCATCTTCGTGCGCGTGCCCGAGCAGCCGAAGTCGGCGGCCGATGCGCTCAAGGGCGGCTACGAGATCGCGATCGACAACCTCGCCGACGCGACGCACACCACGGGCGCGATCAACGACGTCGCCGCGCCGACGCGCATGGCGGGAAAGACCGCGGGGCAGTGGAACCACTACCGCATCGAGGTCGCCGGCCAGCGCTATCAGGTGTATCTGAACGGCGAGAAGGTGAACGACTTCTTCGGCGAGCGCGCACGGCAGGGCTACATCGCGCTCGAGAATCACGACGTCGATTCGCGCGTGCACTTCAGGAACGTGCGCGTCACGCCGCTGCAGTCGGCCGGTGCGCCGACGAGCCTCGGCGAGCTGTTCGCGGTGAAGGACAAGCGCAAGCCGATCAAGGTGCTGATGCTGACCGCGACGACCGGTTGGCGGCACTACGAGGCGATCGAGGCGGCGAAGAAGGTGATGGCGGAGCTCGACAAGACGACCGAGTTCGACATCGACATGAGCGAAGACGTGGGCGTCTTCACGCCGGAGAAGCTGGCGAAGTACGACCTGCTCTTCCTCTCGAACACCACGCTGCGCGTCGCCGAGCCGGATGATGGGACGCCGAAGCGCGTCACGGGTCCGTCGAACCATACCGACCTCGCGCCCGAGCTGACGAAGGCGCAGGAGCAGGCGATGCTCGACTTCGTGCGCGGCGGGAAGGGGCTCGTGGTCACGCACAGCGGCGTGGACGCGAACTACGGCTCGAAGGGCTATCGCGAGATGATCGGAGGCGGCCTGTTTCGCGCGCATCCATGGACGCAGCTCGTGAAGGTCAACGTCGAGGACAAGTCGAACCCGGCGGTCTCGCACCTCGGCGACGGCTTCGGGTTGCGCGACGAGATCTACGTCACCGACACGAACCCGCGCTGGAACAGCCACGTGCTCCTCTCGCTCGACATGCCGAGCGTGGGGATCGACGCGGGGCATCCCGACAACACGACGGACGACTATCCGGTCTCGTGGATCCGCAACTACGGGCAGGGGCGGGTGTTCGTCACCGTGCTCGGCCACTTCGCCGACGTGTGGCGCAGCCCGGCGTATCTGCAGCACGTACTGCAGGGGATGCGCATGGCGGCGGGCCGGCTGCCGGCGGATTTCTCCGGTCATCGCGTGAAGGAGACGATCGCCGCGAACGTGTGGCCCGACGACATCGCGACCGACGACCAGGGCAACGTCTTCATCGCCGAGCTGACGGGGAAGATCGTGCGCTATGACGCGGCGACGAAGCAGAACGCCGTGATCGCGCAGCTCGCGACGACCGATCCGACGAACATCGAGCACGGGCTGCTCGGCATCGAGGTCGATCCGAATTTCAACAAGGGCGAGCCGTACCTGTACGCGTACTACACCCAGCCCGAGTCGTACATCAGCACCCTGTCGCGCTTCACGTACAAGGACGGCAAGCTCGACATGGCGTCGGAGAAGCTGCTGCTCCGCGTGCCGACCGAGCCGCACTGCTGCCACCAGGCGGGTGATCTCGAGTGGGGACCGAACGGCACGCTGTTCGTGTCGACGGGCGACACCGGCGAGAGTGGGACGAAGCCGGAAGACGAGATCTCACCCGAGCGTGTGAAGGCGTTCGAGGAGCGCAACAAGCTCACGGGGCACCACTGGTCGCGCATCGTCGATTCGGAGCGCACCGGCCAGGACCTGCAGGAGCTGCGCGGTAAGATCCTGCGCATCAACAAGGACGGATCGATCCCGAAGGACAATCCCTTCTTCGGCAAGCCGGGCGTGCGGTGGGAGATCTTCGCGTACGGGCTGCGCAATCCGTATCGCATCAAGTGGGACGCTCCGACGAGCCGTCTCTTCATCGGCATCGTCGGCCCGGACGAGGACGTGACCTACGACTGGTACGACATCGCGAAGGGCGGCGAGAACTTCGGCTGGCCGCGCGCGAACGGGCGTCTCTTCTACAACGAGTGGACGCCGGCGATGATCCCCGGCTACGTGCCGCCGGTGTGGGAGTACACGTACAAGGGCGGCGCGCGCTCGGCGGGCGGCGGCACGTTCTATCGCTCGACCGGGAGCAAGGCGTTCCCGGCGCTGCAGAACAAGCAGCTGATGTTCGACTGGTCGCGGAAGTGGCTCAAGTACGGCGAGATCGTGAACGGCACCTTCGAGAGCGACACGGTGGCCGACATGCGCACCAACAAGCGCCAGTTCAAGATCCCGGCGAAGCGTCTGGCGAACATCAAGACGTTCGATCTGCTCACGACGACGAGCCCGATCTCGCTCGACGTCGGACCGGATGGGTGTGTCTACGTCGCGGAGTTCGCCGGCTTCTGGAAGGCGGCGGCGGGATCGAACGTGAGCCGGTACTGCTGGGTGCAGGGGACGAAGCCCGTGCCTTGATGGGCTAGCGTGTTGTGTCCGTGACTGTGGCGGGGGTCAGACATCGATGGTGTCTGGCCCTTTGCTTTTACAACAGTGGATGTGTGGATGCGTGAGCCGACATCGGCGAACGCAGCGCGCACTGTCATCCGGAGCGAGCGTCAGCGAATCGAGGGAGCTGCTCTTCCGGCCGCTCCGCGCCGGCCGGCGGCATCCAGGCGTTCGTTGCGCAACGTGGTGTCACGCGGAGAGCGCGGAGGAACGCGGTGGCGCGGTTGGCTTGGCACGAGCAACAGCAATGGCATTGAACGGTCCGGAGCCGAGATCCCTCCGCCGCAGCTCCAACAATCCCAGGCCAGCCGTCCGTAGAACCCGACCCGGCGGTAGTGAGAATCCGGCAGTGTCCGCGTGATCCGCGCCAATCCGCGTTCCCGCTGTTTCAAAGGAATCCGCGGAAATCCGCGTCCCCGCTGTCAAAGGACAAAGGTGTTCAGTTACGGCTTTCGCGCCCCCGTCACCATCGCGCCGTTCTGTCGAAGGGTGATGTGCTTCGCCGGCCCGGGCTCGCTGATGTCGAAGATGAGCTCAGCGTTCGCCACCGGGATCACGAACTGATTCGCCGAGACGGCGGCCATCGGAAGGCGCGGCTGGCCGGTCGCCTGCGCGAAGAGCGCGTCGCCCGAGCGCGAGATGGTGAGCACGAAGCCCGGCGTGAGCTCGTAGGATCCGAGCACCCGGTCGAGCGCGTCGCTCGAGAGGTTGACCGGCGAGCGCGGCGCGCGAAGCGGCAGGCTGACTGGTCGCGATGGATCGAGGAGATGCAGGCCGATGTCGTCGACGGCCACCGACGAGTTGGAGAGCACGACGATCGCGACGTGCCGCGCCGGATCGAACGCCGCGATGGTGCGAAAGCCGCCGGTGCCTCCATTGTGCCACCAGATGGGCCGCGCCCCGGTGGCGGTCTGCAGCCAGGCGAGCCCGATGCGCATTCCCGCGGCGAAGTCGGCGCGAGGCTTCTGGACGAGCGCAGCGGCGTGCGCGAGCGGACCCTGCGTCGTGTCCAGCAACGCGCCCAGGTAGATCAGCATGTCCGACGCCGTCGAGCGCAACGCGCCGGCGCCGGCCAGTGCGTCGAGATGCCACGCGGGCACGGTGTCGAGCTGCGCGTCGTGGCCCGCCGACACTCGCGCGCGCAGCGCCGGCGGCACGTCGACGAAGGTCTCGTGCATGCCGAGCGGTCCGGTGATGCGCTGCGCCACCAGCGCGCCCCACGACGGTGCGTGAGCGCGAAGCGTCAGCGCGTGGCCGAGCAGTCCGCCGCCCAGGTTGGAGTACTCGACGGATTCGCCCGGTGCGCGACGGAGCCGGTGCCCGGCGAGGAAGGTGTAGAGACGAGCGGCGTCGTAGTCGGCGTATGGGTCGGCCGGCACCGCCGGCGTCATGTTGTCGGGCAGTCGAGGCAGGCCGCTGCGATGCGTGGCGAGATGCTCGAGCGTGATCTGGCGTCCATCCAGCGACGGGACTACGGTCCCCGCGGGCAGAAGCTCGGCGACTGGCTGGTCGAGCCGCACCTCGCCGCGCACCACGGCGTCGGCGAGAAGGAGCGACGTGAAGGTCTTCGAGATGGAGCCGATCTCGAACAGGGTATGCTCGTCGAGAGGAGGATGGCCTGGTCCGGCCGATCCGTACGACACGAGGTGACGCGTACCGTTCTCGAGAACGCCGACGACGATCCCCGCCGACGTCCCGCTGTCGACGCGCAGCCGGAGGAGCTCGCGAATCGCGGAATCGGATGGCACGGACTGCGCGGCCGCTGTCGTGGCGCCCGGTCCAACGGCGGCGATGACGATCGCCAACAAGAGCGCGAACCGCGCGATGTGCGCACGCATGATCGGATGTGCGAAGGGTTGAGCCACGGTGTGCTGCTATACTATGGCGCGCGTGGGCGGCAGGCGAGCAGTACTCGGGGCACCAAGTGTCGTCCCGCGCGAATCGACTGATCTGCAAGCAGGGCTCGTCGTGCAACGTGGTGTCACGCGGATTGTCGCGGATCTCGTCCTTTTTTGAACAGCGGGAATGCGGATGTTCGCGGACGCCTTTTGAACACCGGGAACGCGGATTGCCGCGGATCACGCGGACAACTGCCGGATTCCCACTACCGCAAGGTCGGATTCTACCGGCGGCCCCCCCGGGGATTGTTGGGAGCCGTGGCGGAGATCTCGGCCCCGGACCATTCAAAGCCGTTGCCGTTGCTCATGCCGAGCCAACCGCGCCTCCGCGTTCCTCCGCGCTCTCCGCGTGACACCACGTTGCGCGACGAAGGCTTGCTTGCCGTCATCCGGCAGTTGTCCCCGTCATCCGCGAGATCCGCGTTCCCGCTGTTGACAGAGCAAGAGTGCAGACCAATCGACCCACGCCGCGCACTCCCCTCGAGATGACGGCATCCACGCTTCGTCGCGCAAGAAGTGTCACGCGGATGACGCGGTGAACGACACGCGGATGACGCAGTTGGCTCGGCAATAGTAGCAGCAAGGACCTGTGAACGGTCCGGAGACAGGCTCTCTCCACCGCCCCCCCCCAAAAAAGTCTCAAGCAGGCCGCCGGTAGAACCCGACCCGGCGGTAGTGAGAATCCGGCAGTGTCCGCGAGATCCGCGGCAATCCGCGTTCCCGCTGTTTCAAAGAGATCCGCGCAAATCCGCGTTCCCGCTGTTCAAAAGGACGAGATCCGCGGCAATCCGCGTCCCCGCTGTCGAAGATCACAGCGCAGATCCCTCTCTTCGCCTCTCTCGGGAGCCGAGATCAGAACCCGTCGACCAACCCGACGACGCACAACCGACATCGGAATTAGAAACGTCTGCTTCAAACCAACGTACGGTCGGGAGTATCAAACTCGGCAGCCCATCATCCGGGCCCGCCGTCCACCTCAGGTCAGACGTCATCCCAATGTCGCGTTCGTTCCCACTCGGCGTCATCCGCGCTGCGATCGTCGCTCTTCCATTTGTCGCGCATCCACTCTCGGCACAGCAGGCGGCCTCGGCCCATGGGACCGCGCCCGTGCCGTCGACCGGCGCGGTGCGGCGCAGCTCGCCCGTCTCCATCGACGGTAAGCTCGACGAGCAGGCATGGGCGGCGGCGACGCCGATCACCGAGCTGCGGCAGACGCGGCCGAACGACGGCAGCCCGGCCACGCTCGCGACCGAGGTGCGCTTCCTCTACGACGACGAGGCACTCTACGTCGGTGCGCGCATGAGCGAGCCGATGGGGGCGAAGGGGATTCGCGCCCCACTCGCGCGGCGCGACCAGCTCCTGGCGGCGAACGGCAACAACGGCTCGTTCAACTCGCTCACCACCGACAAGCTCGCGATCGTGCTCGACCCGTATCACAACCACCTCGACGAGATCTGGTTCGAGATCAACCCTGCCGGGGTGCGCGGCGATCAGTTCAACGGCGATCCGTCGTGGGATCCGGTGTGGGAGGGTTCGGCGCAGATCACGGCCGACGGATGGACTGCAGAGCTGCGCATCCCCTTCTCGCAGCTGCGCTTCTCGCGCGAGAGCGTGCAGACGTGGGGGCTGCAGGTGTGGCGCATGATCGACCGGCTGAACGAGCAGGACATGTGGTCGTATCGCCGGCGTGACGAGAGCAGCGGGCCGGCGTACTACGGTCATCTGCAAGGGATGACCGTGACGAGCCGCCCGCGCCAGATGGAGCTGCTGCCGTACGTCGTCTCGCGCGGCCAGTTCAAGTACGCGGAGCCGAACGATCCGTATCACACGAAGAGCGACACCAGGATCAACGCGGGCGCCGACATCAAGTACAACCTCACGTCGAACCTCACGCTCGACGCGACGATCAACCCAGACTTCGGCCAGGTCGAGGTCGATCCGGCCACGTTGAATCTCTCGGCGTACGAGACGACCTACGACGAGAAGCGCCCCTTCTTCGTCGCGAACCGCAGCTCGTTCAGCTTCGGCGGCACGAGCTGCTTCTTCTGCAGCAACTTCTCCGGCCTGGGGGTGCTCTACTCGCGGCGCATCGGTCGCCCGCCGCAGCTCAACGGCTGGGTGAGCAACCGTGCGAGCTACGTCGATGCGCCGGACGACGCGACGATCCTCGGCGCGGCGAAGATCACCGGGCGCACGAGCAGTGGCTATTCCGTCGGACTGCTGGACGCGGTGACCAACCGGGAGAGCGCGAGCTACGTCCCGTCGGACGGCGGGCTCGCGCGATCGCAGGTCGTCGAGCCGCTCACCAACTATTTCATGGGACGGCTGCGCAAAGAGCTGCGGCAGGGCGCGACCACCGTCGGCGTCGTCGCCACCTCCACCATGCGCAGCCTCGAGCGCGACACCGTGCTCGTGAGCCAGCTGCGCGACAACGCAACCGCGCTCGGCTTCGACTGGAGCCACGCCTGGCACAAGCGCGAGTACCGGTGGCGGGGCACGGTGGTGGGGTCGGACGTCCGCGGGTCGCCGCAGGCGATCGCGCTCACCCAACGCTCGAGCACCCACTACTACCAGCGCCCCGATCGCGAGGTGACGTCGGACGGCCTGTTCACGAGCCGGTACGACACGACCCAGACGCTGTTGCGCGGATACGGGCTGTATTCGCGGCTCGCCAAGGAGGCGGGGAACTGGAACTGGGAGCTGCAGACGAACTGGCGGAGCCCCGGCTTCGAGACGAACGATCTCTCGACGCTGAGCCGCACCGACTACAAGTGGATGAGCGCCAACCTGCAGTACAACTGGCTCACGCCGACGCGCTGGTATCGCAGCATGAACCTGCTCGGCGGCGGACAGCAGCAGTTCAACTACGACGGACTGCGCACCGACCAGCAGCGGCAGGCGTACTTCGGCATGGAGCTGCCGAACTACTGGAACGTTCGCAGCTTCGCGATCCAGAAGAGCACCACCGACGACGACCGCCTCACGCGCGGCGGCCCGTGGGTACGCGTGCCGGGCTGGAAGTTCGGTCATTTCCAGGTGTCGACCGACTCACGGAGCGCGGCGGTGTTCGACGTCGCGCTCGAGGGATCGCGCGGTGACGACGGCACGGCGAGCTACGACATCAGCCCGGGCATCGCGTTCAAGCCCGCGTCGAACGTCTTCGTGCAGCTCTCACCGTCGTACGACTGGTCGCAGAACGGGCAACAGTACGTGCGCCGGCAGGCCGATACGACGGCGACCGCGTTCGGCGGCAATCGATACCTGTTCGGCTACGTCACGACGCGCGTCGTCTCGATGGAGACGCGCGTCAACTGGACGCTGCGTCCCACGGTCACGCTCCAGCTGTACGCGCAACCTTTCTTTGCGAGCGGCGACTACACCGCGTTCAGCGAGTACGCCGCGCCGCACGTGCTGACGCAGCTGAACTACGGCAAGGAGCTGGGCACGCTGACCCACGACATGGCGAAGGGCACCTACACGGCGGACCCCGACGGAGCAGCGGGGCCGGCGGCGCCATTCACCTTCGGCGATCCGAACTTCACGAGCCGCTCGCTGCGCGGCACCGCCGTGCTGCGCTGGGAGTATCGTCCCGGCTCGACGATGTTCTTCGTGTGGACTCAGCAGCGCTCGGGCGACGCGGCGTTCGGCGACTTCGACGTCTCGCGGGACACGCGCGCGCTGCTCGGCGACCGGCCGGACAACGTCTTCCTCGTCAAGGCGACGTACTGGATCGGGCGCTAGCGGCGGAGCACGACTCGCCGCATGCCACGTGGTGCGGTAGCTTGGGCGCGCATCCTCCCGGAGCTCTGATGCGCGCCACACCGCTAGCTCTCGTTCTCGCTCTCAGCCCGCTCGGCACCGTCGTCGGGCAGCCGCACCGCGGCGGAAGTCCGGAGATGCCTCTGCCCCCGGCGATCACGCAGCTCACCGGCTTCGGCGAGCGAGCGGTGTGGTCGCCTGACGGGAAGCGGATCGCCTTCATGTCGAAGAGCCTCGGCGACGCGTTCGAGATCGACGCGGATCACTCGCTCTGAAACAGCGGGAACGCGGATTTGCGCGGATTCCTTTGCTCTTGAAACAGCGGGCAACGCTGATTTCCGCGGATCACGCGGACACTGCCGGATTCCCACTACTGCCGGGTCGAGATCTACTCGACAGCCCGCCTGGGAATGTTGGGGGTGTGGCAGAGGGATCTCGGCCCCGGACCATTCAAGGCCCTTGCGGTTGCTCGTGCCGAGGACCGCGCCTCCGCGTTCCTCCGCGCCTCCGCGTGACACCACGTTGCGCGCCGACGGCCTGGATGCCGTCATCCCGAGCGCAGTCGAGGGATCTGCACCCCGGCTCAAGTGCAGATCTCTCGACTCGCTGGCGCTCGCTCGGGATGACAGAGGCGCTTCGCTTGCTCGGGATGACACCAGGACCAACCTGGCGGTAGAAGCGATCCGGCCGTGTCCGCGAGATCCGCGGCAATCCGCGTTCCCGCTGTTTCAAGAGAAAAGTGTTCCCCGCAAATCCGCGTCGCCGCTGTTACAACAGCAAGTGATCAGACCTCGCCCCGCAACACGCTTCTGCAAACCCCATCGAACGTTGCACGCAGCACCTCGTCGGTGATCTCGATCTCCCGCTTCTCGCACATCTGCGAGAGCACGAAGATCGGGCCGGCGATCAGCGCCCAGAACACCTGAAGCGACAGGGCGCGGAAGGTCCCGCGCGCCACCGCCTCGTCGAAGTGCGTCATCCCCTCGGCGTGGCGGCGCTGCTCGGCTTCGCGGGTCTCGGTCGTGAGGATGGACGACGCTTCGCACTGGTTGATCAGGTTCGCGCGGTCGGGGAAGTCGAGGTGCCAGCGCGCGAGGCGATGCCAGAAATCCCAGAAGGAGTCGCGCACGCTCTGCTCGAACGAGCGAGGGTCGGCGGCGATCGCTCGGCCTCGCTCCTCGAGGATCTCGAGGTAGAGCGCGTTGATCATCGCCTCCTTGCTCGGGAAGTAGAGGTAGAGCGTTCCCGCGGCGACGCCCGCCTCGCGCGCGATGGCCGACATCGGCGTGTTGTGGAGTCCGGACCGCGCGATGAGCCGGATCGCGGCGGCGAGGATCGCCTGTCGCTTGTCGGTGGTAGGCGTGGTGCTGACGGGTGAAGCGGTCGCGGCCATGAGAGAGGCGGGTGTGCGGAGCCATGCTTGACGACCCCGCCGAGCGAGTCTAGACTCTCGGCGATCACTGAATGATCGTTCATTCAGGCAGACAACG
>Ga0308175_100002153_pt1 | contig 13434 bp, 12 predicted proteins | sample PhyCR1_3_FD_203893 | JGI IMG/M metagenome (GOLD analysis project Ga0308175, IMG submission 203893) | Soil microbial communities from UC Gill Tract Community Farm, Albany, California, United States - DLSLS.C.R1 | ecosystem: Environmental > Terrestrial > Soil > Agricultural land | place: USA...
ACCGGAGGACGGTCGCCCCTCCCCGCGGCTCGAGGTCGAAGCTGAGCTTCGTCCCCTGCCACTCCTCATTGTTCTTGTTGCCGATGCAGGTCATGCGGACCGCCTTTCCCGGGTCGAGGCGGTCGAACCGGAACCTCATGGCCACCTTGCCCTGATCGAACCGGAATTCCGCCTCTCCCCCCTCGCGCGCGTCGACGTCGCAGTCCTTCGTCCACCATCCGCGGAATCCGTCCGGCGTCGAAATCGCCTCGTAGACCTTGCTCGGAGATGCATCGATCCGTGCCTCGTTGGTGATTGCTTCCATAGGTGTCCTCCTTTGTGGGATCAGGTCCTGGAACCCAGGCGATTTTTATCTTAGCCCGGAAATCCCTCCCCGGATCACTCCTTCACGTACTCGGCACGAATGACCCGGAACGTCTCGACGGTGACGGCTCCGAACTTGCCTCCCGGCGCATCGAACAGGTTGACCCCCTTGGGCACGAAGGTGGACCCCAGGGCCGTCTTGACGCCGTAGGCACCCTCGTACCGGCCGGTGCCGTTGGTGATGATCGCCGCCACGGAGACCAGGAAGATGCTCGACTCGTCCTTGAAGCTCACCAGGTGCAGGTTGGCCGGACCCACCGCGGTGATCGAGCTGCCGTCGCCGAAGCCCCAGATGGCCTTGGTGTAGGCGCGGATGGGGATGTGCTCGATCGGCCCCGCGGGCTTGTCGAGAGGCCCCTGCGGAGGCTTGGGCCGCGACATCAGGAGCTCGACCGCCTCCTTCTGCCCCTCGGGAGTCGTGAGGTTCACATGCTGCGGCTCCCAGACGCCGTCGTGATAGCCGTCCTCCTCGCCGTTCATCTTGTACATCTTCATCCGCAGGACGTTGTACTTCTTGTCTTTGCTGAACTCTCCCGTACCCACCGTATAGCGGATGATGACCTCCTCCCGCGAGGGGTCGCTGTAGGCGGCCTCAGGGATATGGAACTGGCCGCCGAGGCTGGAGGCGATCTTGTCGAGGCCGTCGAGATTCTTTCCGATCTTCTCGGCGATGCGGTCGAGAGCTGCGATGACGTTCGGGCTGTTCAGTTCCATTGGACTCTCCTCGTTGCCCTCATCAAAGGGCGTGGGTTAAACGGTGTAGGCGGCGCCCTGGAGACGGTCCTGGAACCGCCCGCCGGGGTCCTCGAGCCGCAGGACGTAAAGGTTTGAGAGGGTGGGCGGGAACGCGCTGACCACGCCGTTGACGCTCATCATGCCGCTGATGCCCGCGAAGGCTCCCGTCCCGCGCAGGAGGGGGCCGAAGCCGCCCATTCGGAAGACCGGATAGGGGGCACCCGGCAGATAGGTGCGGAAGGCGCGCCCCTCGATCATGTTCGCGCACACCGAGCCGAGGCTCCGGCCCTGGAGATCGTGGAAGCTGAAGACGCTTCCCGTGGTCTGCGCGGGGACGACCGTGAGCTGGTCCTGGAAGTTGCAGTAGAGGATGGCCGAGGCCGTGCCGACGACCGGCCCCTCCAGGGTGCGGCTCCGCAGGCCCGCCGCGCTCTTCACGTCGAAATCGATGCCGACCAGACGGAGGCTCTCGATCACCTGGGCACCGATCGGAGCGCCGCCGGGGCCGTAGAGGAGACGCATCGGCCTGCGCGGATCGGTTTCGCCGAGGAAGAACATGTACACGCCGGAGCCGGCGGGCGTCCTCTCGGGGCTCGCCAGCGGCGGGATGGGCCCCTGGGCCGTGAGCTGGCCGTTCGGGTCCATCACCCGCACCAGCAGGTTGAGGGCCAGGTCGTTGGGTGGGGTGATGAAGCCGTTGATCACCATCGTCGCCCCGGGGAGCGTCTCGTCCGAGAGGCCGTAGAGGGAGCCGGAGCCCTCCAGGATGTCGATCACGGCTCCGATGTTGAGCGAGCCCGCGCGGCCGGGGACCGGAAACGTGCGTCCGGAGCCGAAGGCCCGCACGCCGCTCACCTTCCGGTCCTGGAAGCTGAGCTGCCCGTTGAGCATGGTGAAGCGCTGCGACGCGAACGGGTTGAGCAGCGTGGGCGGCGGCGAGACGCCGGGGCTCGGGGCGTAGCCCTCCGGGATCGGCGTCCAGCGGATGCTGACGTTGGCGACGCCGTTCGAGCTGATCCGGTTGCGGGCGGTCAGCCCCTGCGGCCCCACCTGCGTCACCACCTCGAAGCGGCGGAGCTCCTCGTTGACGTTGACCGCGGTGAACAGCGCCTGTCCCAACGTCTGGGTGGCGAAGGGGAGCAACGGCACCGTGTCGTTCGGGATCGCCGGGTTGTGGACGTTGAAGATCGGAAAGTAGGCGGCCCCTTTGAGCAGCCGGGCCACCCTGGCGGTCTCGTCGCCCGCCGGGCCCGCTCCCGGTGAGAAAACGGGCCGGGCTGCCGCTGGCGGCGTCTCTGCTCGCGCTCTCGGCCTGGACATGGTCGTCCCTCCTAGGCCGTCCGGGTGCCCGCGCCCGGTGGTGATGGCGGCGGCGGGACCGGCCCCCACCCGCTCAGGCCCTGCTGCTGGCTCCAGGCGGCCCCGGTCACGGAGTAGACGGCGTCGACGCCCATCTGCACGAAATCGAACGCCAGATTTCCCACCTGCCCCAGGAGACCCGGCGTGCCGGCGGCCGGGGCGGCGCTCGTGCCGTCCCTTGCCGGCCCCATCCCCACCATCCCGAACGAGAGATCCACCATCGTCCTCTGCAGCCGGTCGCCGGTCTGGAAGACCGAGCGCAGCCCCGGCCCCAGCGCCCCCTCCGCCGAGCGCGCCACGGTGCCGAAGGCGTCCGCCGCCCGGCGCGGAGAGGCCAGGTTGGCCATCTGCTCGACGCCGAGCATGGACATGGCCCACGAGAAGCTGAACAGGCTCTTGCTGAATTCACGCATAATTTCCTCGGTTCTGGCTCAGGATCAGGGGATCACGCGGCGAGGGTTGAGCCGCTTCGCCAGATCCTCCTCTTCCTGGTTGGGAAAGACATCCTCGGATTCCGTGTCGTCGTGATAGAGGGCATCCTGGAAACCGCGTTCGATCAGCCTCTGGACGCGGTCGGGATCGAAATTCAGGAGGCTCACGTCTCCCGCCAGGGGATCCCGGGGGTGGTAGCGATGGATCGTCAGGCGCCGGAACGGCCGGTGGCCGCCGGTGGGCTTCTTCCCCTCCACCAGCCCCCGCAACAGCTCGGCGGTCCTCTCGTCCGCGGGCAGCTTCGTCCGGATCTGGTCCACGGTGTTGAGGGCGTGGTTGATGCGGGCGGCGGCGGCGACGTCGGCGTTGTAGGAGGCCGCCCAGGAGATCTGGAAGATCCGCTGCATGGTGCTGTAGGACTGCGGGATGGGCGGCAGCGGAATGCTGCTCACGTCCGGATCGAGGTAGATCACGTGCACGATGTCCGCCCCCGCGTGGGTCGCCAGGCTGAGCGGCGTGTGCATGAGGACGCTGCCGTCGACGAAGGGTTGGGCGCCGAGCTCGGCGGGCGGGAAGACCCCCGGCACCGCGGCCGAGGCGCGGAGGGCGAGGGGACCGAATTCCGCGGACATGTCGTGGTTCCAGAACACCCGCAGCTCGCCCGTCGCCCAGTTGGTGGCGGCGACCTTCAGCCATTTCCGGGACCGCTGGATGGCGCGATAGTCGATCTTGCGCAGGGTCCTCTCCAGGGGCGACAGGTCCATGAGCAGGCTGATGTCCACGAGTTGCACCAGTTGCCGCTCCAGGGTGCTCGCCCTCGCCCCTTGCAGGAAATTGACGAGCCGCTGCAACCCCTCCCAGGCGAGGAACCCGCCGTCCGCGAGCAGCCGCAGGAACGGATTCAGCGGGTTCGGCAGGTAGCAGCCCGGATCGAGCAGCTCCAGAGGGTTGCCCCGCAGGCGGAAGACCCCGTTGTCGCGCACCCCTCCCGCCATCTCCCGCATCCAGAAGCGCTCCAGGTTGCCGACCGCCACCCCCGGACCGTACTGCTCCCACTGGGAGACCAGAAAGGCCGCGTTGAGCGCGCCGACGGAGGTGCCGATGATGATGTCGGGATCCAGAGGCTGGTTGCCCGTGACGTGCGACTTGCCGCTCACCAGGGCCTTGAGCACGCCGACCTCGTAGGCGCCGTTGGCTCCGCCGCCGGACAGCACCACGGCGACCCGCTTGCCGTCCGCCGTCACGAGCTCCTCCCCGTCTTCACCCACAGCGGGATGGTGGCCGGGTCCTGCCATTCGGGGATCTGGCGCCAGGTCAGCAGCGAGCCGGTGATCATCGTGTAGTACTGGTCGAAGTGGAAGACCAGGAAGAATTTCTCGAGCTGGTCCTTCGAGATGCAGAGCTGCCGGCTGGCCTGCCCCAGGGTGAAGAGGTTCAGCAGATCGATGGAGGTGAACACCGGGTCGAAGCCGCCGGGCCGCCAGGGCAGGCCGTCCATCAGGGCATGCAGCGGCTCGAGCCAGCGGGAGGCCCGCCCCAGAGTCAGGACCTCGGCGGCCCGGAAGCCCCAATCCAGGGGGTCGAGAGAGATGCTGAGGATCTGCGTCGGCCGGTTGACCACGAACGGCATGCTCACCCGCACCGCGCCGTCGCCCTGGACGGTGAAGGTGAAGAGCTGGAAGCCGGCGTCGAACTGTCCCGGCCCATAGACCAGGACGCTGTCGTCGTGGCGCGGCTTCAGCATGGCGTAGCCGAATTGGAAGCGGCCGCGGACGCCGGGCGCCGGATCGGTCTCGTCGCGGACGAAGGCGTCGCTGAAGATGATGTACTGCGACTGCCGCATGGGAAAGCCGATCCGCGGCAGCCGGGGATCGAGAGGAAAGGAGAGGACGAAGTTGAAGATGTCGACGATGGCCACCACCCACTCGTACCTGGTGGCCAGCTCCCGCTGGTCGACGATGGCGAAGCTCTCCGCCTCGGGGAAGCGGCCGATCTCGCCGCTGCCGCGCAATTTGTAGAAGAGCTGCTGGTAGCCGAAGCCCTCCTTGGTGACGAAGCCCCGCGGGCACCAGCTCACCAGGTTGAGGGGCGGCGGCGGGCCGGGCGAGCCGTCCTGAGCCACCGTCTGCGGGAGCTCGAAGGAGCTGACGCGTGTGAAGTAACGCAACGCGAACTCGCGCACGTTGCCGGTCCAGTGCCGGAGATCCCAGCGCCCCTTGGGCCGATCGTAGAAGACGTTGGGAACGTCGCCCATCACCGGCAGCGGGCCGGAGGGCAGGGGGGCGGTGGCGAAGAAGCTATAGCCCTTGTCGGGCCGGTTGGCCACCTGGGCCAGCTCGAAGCGGTCCGGGATGTTCCCCGTGGCCTCGGCCCAGCGCCACCAGTCCATGATCGCCACGCCCTCGGCCAGACACCGGTCCACATTGGCGAGGATGTTCCGCTCCTCGTAGCTGAAGCCCGCCTGGGACGCGCCGGCGGCCGGGGTCATGACGCCCACCCTCCGGAGGCGCCCTGGGCCGCGGCGCGGAACCGGCCGTCGGGATCGTCGAGGCGCAGGATATAGAGGTTCGACAGGGTCCGGGGCTGCACGCTGATGACCGAGCTCATGGTCATGATTCCGCGGGCCCCGGCGAATTTTCCGGTCCCTCCCAGGATCGGACCGAAGCCCCCGAACCGGAACACCGGCAGCAGCATGCCTTCGAGGCGGGTGCGGAACGAGCGCCCTTCGATCATGTTGCTGGCCACTGAGCCGATGCTCCGCCCGGCTTCGTCCTGGAAATCGAAGACCCCGCAGCGGGTCTGGATCGGTGTGATGGGGTTGAGGGAGAGGGGGTCGAAGTCGAGCCGGGCGCCGACCGAGCCCGCCAGGGCACCCCGCGTGGCGCGGCTGCGCAGCCGGCCTCCGGGACCGGCGGCGAAATCGAGTGCCGCCACCCGCAACAGCTCGAAGACGTTGGAGCCCAGGAGCCCCTCGGTGAGCGAGATACGCAAGGTCACCGGATGGGTGGGATCGACCTGGCCGAGGAAGGTCAGCCAGGTGACCCCACTCTCGGGTCCGGCTCCGGGCGGCAGGGGCGCGAGCGGCTCCTGCGTGAACAGGCCGCCGTCCGGGTCCATGAGGCGGGCCACCAGGCCGAGCTCCAGCGTGCCGCGCGGATCGAGCGTGCCGGCGGCCACCACCGTGCCGGCGAGCCCGGCGAGCTCGCCGTACCCCTCGAGGACGTCGAGCACGAACGCGAGGCCCACGGCGGGAGCCGCGGCTCCCGCCCCCGGCAGGGTCCGGCCGGTCCCGTAGGCCCGGAAGCCGCTCTCCCCTCCCGCGAAGCGCAACGTCCAGTCGAGCACCTCGATCCGTTGCGAGGCACCCGGCAGGAACGGCAGCGGCGGCTGGGGCTGGACACGGCCGGAGCCCCCCTCGAAATCGTCCGGGACGAAGCGCCAGCGGAAACGCACGGCGGCGTCCGGCCCGCCGGCCTGGTTGCGCCCCACGATCCGGGCCCCCTCCTGCCGCGTGTTGATCGCGAAGCGCCGCACCCCGTGCTCCACCTCGAAGGCGCCGTCTCCCCGGCGGATGGGCGCGGCCAGGAGCAGGGGGAAATAGCCCGCCCGTTCGAGCAGCGCGGTCACCGGGCCGATGTTGAAGGTGGTGATGGCCTGCAGGGTCTGCGAGACGCCAGGCAGCGAGCGGAGCAGGGCCAGCAGCTCCGACGAATCGTCCGGTCCGCAGTCGGGACGGCTGCTGGTGGCCTGCTCTTCCATCAGACCTCCACCGAGGCGGCGCGGGTCTCCCGCCCGGGCGCCGGATTCTCCAGACCGGACGGCGGCAGTGCGCATCCCGCCTCCCCGCAGTCGTGTTGCGCGGCGTCCTGGTAGCCGGCCGCCATCAGCTTTTCGAGCTGGTCCTGCCGCAGATCGATCAGCCCTTCGGCCCCCCCGAGGTCGGTCTTGGGCCGGTATCTGTGGACGGTCAGCGGGCGGTAGTCGCTCCCCTCGGACCGGCGTTGCAGGACACGGCTGAATGGCCGCAGCTCCGCCGGCCCCCTCTGCCTGGGCCCGACGCCGAGCCGGCGCAGGTGCTCCAGCTCGAGATTGATCCTGCTCACCGTCCGGATGTCCTGGCGGAAGGCTTCGGCCTGCTGGATGGCCCACAGCCGGTAGACGGTGTCCAGGGTGGCCGGATAGCGCGGGAAGGGGACGTTGAGGAGGCAGGGGTCGAGGTAGATGACGTGCAGCACGTTCGCCCCGTCACGGATCGCGGGCTTGAGGGGGGTGTTCATCAGCACGCCGCCGTCGACGAAGGGGACGCCGTCGATGACCACCGGCGGGAAGAGGCCCGGCAGGGCGGCGGAGGCGAGGATCGCCGGCGTGCCCACGCGGTCGGCGATCTCCACCCGGCCGAAGGACCTCAGGGTGCCGTACATCCAGCTCGAGGCCAGGATGGTCAGCGTGCGGCTGGAGGCGCGCAGGCCGCCGAGATCGATCGTGTCGGCGACCGTCTTGTAGAAGGGCCCGGGATCGACCAGCGCGCTGAGGTCGATGGTGTCGAGGAGGCGGGTGCGCAGCGGCGCGTCCGCGGCCAGCAGCTCGCTCCCCCGCGTCACCGCGTAGCGGGTCCAGAAGAGCGCGTCGCGGGTCAGATCCATGGCGTCCTCGAACGGCCGCAGGAGGCAGCCGGGATCCCCGAACTGCAGCGGCGCGCCGCGCAGCCGGTAGGCGCCGTTGCCGCAGCTCGTGGGCGTGTTGGCGATGCGCTGCAGCCAGATGCGCTCGAGCTCGGTGAGGCCCACCAGGCTCGGCAGCGCGCTGCGGCTGACCAGGAACGCGGCGTTGTAGGCGCCGACCGACGTGCCGGTGTAGACCTCGACCTCCAGGGGGCGGAACCCCGTCGCGGGCGAAGCGCCCTCGAAGAGCGCTTTCATCACGCCGATCTCGTAGGCCCCCTTGGCTCCCCCTCCCGAGAGCACGAGAGCGTCGATACGGCGGTCTCCTCCTGCGAGCATGTGTCCGGATCCCTTTCCAGAGGCGCGACAACACCCCCCTGCTGCCTGATCCTGAGCAGACCAGGCCGTGATTGGTCAGCGGCGCGCCCGCCTCGTCACGCCGCGGCCAGCCCTCCTCCAATGGCGTTCCGGATCTCGCGGAGGATCTCCACCTGCTCGCGCGCGTACGAGGAGCACGACTCCCGCTCCTTCGGGAACGTGCAACTGATCCGGTAACAGACGCGCAGGTACTTGATCTCTTCGGGTGGCAGCTTGTGATCCTGGCAGTACAGGGCGGTGACGTAGGCGGTGAAGGCCTCGCCGCTCATGTCGCTGGTGATGACGATGCTGGTGGGGTTGAGAACGATCCTCTCGTGGCAGGGCTTCACCGACACGATGTAGTAGTCGTAGACCCTGACCTCACAAAACTGCTTTCCGCACTGGTCTCCGCAGCCACAATTGCTCATCTCTCCGGTCTCCTTGAGGGTTGTCGTGGCGCCGCCCCGCGGCACAGCGCCGATTGGATTGAAGGGTTCAGAGGCGACGGCGATCTGCTGGGCCGTCTGCTGCATGGCCCTGAGCGACTGGACCATGAATTCAAGGCCGTAGACGAACGAGACCAGCGGCAGCCGGAGGAGCTGGGCCCAGGCGCTCATGGCTGGCGTCCCAGGGCCCAGAGCAGCAGCCCGCCCAGGATCGTGAACAGGGTGGCGCCGGCCGCCTGGAACCAGGGCCCGGTCTCCGGCGCCGCTCCCAACCGGACCGTCACGAGAGCGACGGCGGCGAGCGCCAGGGAGAGCGCGAGGACGGATGCCCCGGCGCCCCGGCGCCGCTCCCCGCCCGCGCTCGCCTCATCCACCTCGATGCGCAGCCGCGGCTTGCCTTCCGCCACCCGGCTGAGCGCTCCGTCCATCGTCGCCGGCAGGTCGGCGAGAGCCGCCACATAGCCTTCGAAGCCGCGGCGCAGCCGGTCGAAATCGGCCATCCGCCCGAGCTGGTCCACCGTGGAGAGCAGGCGCAGGCTCTCGAGCGCCTCGCGCAGCGTGTCACGGTCGGGCGGAGCCAGCGGGCGGGTGACCACCGCGAGCTCGAACAGCCCGCGGCAGAAGCCTTCGAGGGGGGGCGTGGGCCGGAATCCCAGCTCCCCGGCGAGCCGCCATTGCAGGAAGAGCTGCTCGGCCAGGCTCTGGCCGTCGCGCGCCGAGCCCCAGCCGCCGTCCCGGAAGGCGACCGCCTGGCGGAAGCGCTGCCGCAGCTCGGTCTCCGCTCCGGGCGGCGCGGGCTCCATCTCCGGCAGGAGGCGCGCGCAGGCCTCGTCCGGATCTTCGGCCGCCACCGCCTCCAGATAGCCCAAGAGCCGCTGCTGGCTCGCCGGGGGGAGCCCCGCGAACGTCCCTTCCTGAAGGCCGATCGAGCCCTCCGGGAAGACCAGGAGGCCGCCCGGATCGAGCTCCACGGGGAAGGCCTTGCCGCGCAGCGCGTGATAGAGCCAGGCGAGCCAGAGACGGCGCGCCAGGTCGGCCCCTTCCGCCGGAGTGGACGGCGACGGCCCGGCCGCCCCGAGGCTCACCCCTTCCAGGAGCTCCAGGCACAGCACGCGGGGGGCCGCGAGGACGATCCGCGGCAGCCGCAGCGAGACGAGCCGCACCCCCTCGGTCCTCGCGGCCCGCAGCGCCGCGGCCTCGGCCTGGAGGTCGGCCCGCGCGGCCAGGGCCTGCCGGAAGCCGGCGATCGCGGGCTCGACCGGCAACGGCCGCCCTTCGCGCTCGAAAACCGCCGCGAGCAGGGAGAGGTGAGGCAGGTCGTTCTCCAGCAGCTCGCCGAGATCCGGACGGACGAGCCGGACCAGGGTGCCCCAGCCGCCCTGAAGCCGGGCGCGGTGCGTCTGGCCCAGGAGCCCGCAACGCAACGGGATGTCGTCGATCCGCTCGAAAACCTCGCCCCAGGGCTGGCCGCTGTCGGCTTCGAGGAGGGCGTGGACGGCGGCGGGAGGCAGCGGCTCCACCCGGTCTTCGGTCTGCCGCAGCTCGAGGCAGTCGGCGAGCGGCAGCAGATCCGGGCGGGAGCCGAGATAGCGGCCGAAAGCCGCGAAGACCGGCCCCAGCCGCTCGAGGGCGAAGCGCAGCCGGCGGCCGAAACCGCCGTCGAAGTGGGGCGGCGCCGCTTCGCCCGCGAGCCCCCGTGGACCGCCGCCCAGCCCCAGCTCCGCGAGGCGGCGCTCGACCTCCCGCCGCCGGGCCTGGGCCGCGGCGCGGTGCGCGCGGGTCGCGCGCGGGGTCTTGCTGGGAACCGGCTTCGTCATCGGTCTCGCCCTCTACCGCGGATCGCTCCCGCCGCCGGTCGTCCAGCCGTCTCCGCCCGGAGCAGCCGGCTGCGGGGCCGCGGCACCCTCCAGCGTCTGGGAGACGGCGTCGGCGCCCTGCTGCATCATGTCGATCCCCCAGCCCATGGTCTGGGCCGCCAGGTCGCCGCCGCTCTGGAACGCCTCGGCGCCGGCGGCCGCGACACCCGCGCCTCCACCGACCTGCCAGCCGCCGCCGCCGCTCTCCGGGCTCCAGCCGGCCGGCTGGCCCACGCCGCCCACGGTCCATCCACCCTGCTGTCCCGTATCTCCGGGCGTCCAGCCGGTCTGCTGCCCCGCGTCTCCCTGGCCCCAGCCGCTCGAGCTCGTGTCGCCGCACGGCCCCCAGCCGCTCGCCCCCCAACCGCTCCGGCCCGCCGCGCCGCCGCGGCTGCCGCCCGGCCAGAGGCCGAAGGTGAAGAGGGAGAACATGAGGTCGACGAGCCCGCGCTGGAGGTTGTCGCCGGAGCGGAAGGCCGACCGGGCCGCCGGGCCGAGCTGGTCCTCGGCGGAGCGCGTGACGGCCTCGAACGAGGCGGCCGCGTTGCCCTGGGGATTGCCTTGGGGGTTGAGCAGGCTCGCCATCTGCTTGAGGCCGAACAGCGACAGGGCCCATGAGAGGCTGAGCATCGATTTGGTGACATCGCGCACGGGGTTTCTCCTTTCCTGCATGCCGCGCTCAGGCGAGCCGCACGGCCGTCCTCACGAGGGTGGTCAGAGTGGCCGCGAAGACCAGTGCCTCGGCGGTGAAGAGGTTGACGCCCAGCCGGGTCCCGCCCCCGGCGAACGCGATGAAAACCGCCAACGCGGCGAGGAGGGCCGACAACCGCAGGGCCTTCCCGCCGAGCGCCTTCCGGCTCTCGCTCCGCCGGGACCTGAGCACAACCTCGGCATCCACCGGCAGCTCGCCGCCCGCCAGGCGGCGCAGGAGCTCCGCCCCCCGGACCGGCCCGTCGGAGGCGAGGTGGAGGCCCGCCTCCGACCAGTCGATCAGGCGGTTGACCGAGAAGAGCGAGCGCCGCATCTCCACCCGCATCAGCCGGTCGCAGACCGACTCCAGGTAGAGGCCGAGAGCGAAATCGGGCGCGAAGCGGGTGATCAGGCCGTCGATCGCGATCGCCGAGCGGATGTATTTGACGACGTCGCGCTCGGGCAGGATGCCCGTGGCGCGCGACAGGGTGAGCATGTCGAGCATGATCAGCGTGAAGTTCTTCTTCATCCGCACCTGCTCGCCGTCGGCCTCGTACCAGCCGGAGGCCAGCTTCGTGAGCCCTTCCCGGAAAGCCTTCGGGTCCGAGCCGGCGTGGAAGGCGGAGACCTTGAAGAAGGCGGCGCACATCCCGTCGAGGTCGCCGCGGGTATAGGAGAATGTCAGCATCACGAGGTGCCGGCGCGAGTAGGCCGAGAGCACCCCGGTGATGCCGAAATCGATGTATCCCACCACGTTGTCCGGCAGGATCATCAGGTTCGCCGGGTGGAGGTCGGCGTGGAACATGCCGTGCTGGAACGCGTCGCCGAGGAAGTTGTCGATGATGTTGCGCGCGAAGGCGTCGGGCTGGAAACCGGTGGAGCGCACCCGCGCTATCGTCACCTGGTCGCCGGCGTCGAGGGCCCGCAGGTAGTCGAGGACCGTGGTGCCGGTCAGCAGCTCGAGGGTCAGCACCCGGCGGCTGGAGCGCTCGGGGAGGAGGGCGGGGATATGCTCATGGCTGTTGCGGGCGGCGTTGGCCCGCAGCCGCTCCATGTAGCGCGCCTCGAAACGGTAGTCGAGCTCCTCGCGGGTCCAGGCGATGAACTCGGTCAGCGGCTCGAGGAGCCACGCCAGCTTCCGGATGCGCAGCCCGCGGATCAGCCGGACCCCCGCGACCATCAGCCGGATGTCGCCGTGGAACTCGGCCTCCACGCTCGGCCGCTGCACCTTCACCGCGAGCGCGCGCCCCCCCAGGGTGGCGACGTGCACCTGACCGATCGACGCGGTCGCCAGCGGCCGCCGCTCGAAGGTGTCGAACAGCTCATCCGGCGCCGCCCCGAGCTCCGCGCGCACGATCTCCTCGACCTTGTCGTAGGGGAAGGGGGGCACCCGGTCCATGAGATTGAACAGGGCGTTGCAATATTCAAAAGGCAGAATGTCCGGCTGGAGGGCCAGCATCTGGCCCAGCTTCAGGAAGGTGCCGCCCAGATCCTCCAGGATTATCCGCAGGCGCTCGGGCTCGGGCAGCGAGCCGGGAGGGAGCCGCCGGGCCAGCCAGGGCAGGCGGGGCAGCAGGGCCCGCAACTGGACGGCCAGGAGGTGCGCGGTGAGCACCCGGACGATCCAGCTCAGGCGTCGCAGATTCGCGAACAGGACCCTCACGCCGTCCCTCCAGAGAGCATCCGCGCGCACCGACGCGCCGGATTCAGAAATCCTAAAGTAATGCCCTGCCGATGTTAGGAGACAAGCCGGACTAAAAGGGATCTAACCCCGGCATGGCGTAAAAAGATGCGGAGACTTTGCTAATCTTGTCGCCGGGAGGGAAAACAGATGGCCTTGCAGAAATCCCCGGAATGGCTGATCGAGGCGTTCGACGGAATCGTTCCCGACGAAGACCCCCGTGTGGAGCGGCGGAAGATGTTCGGCTTCCCCAGCGCCTTCGCAGCCGGCAACATGTTCATCAGCCTCTTTCAGGACAGCATGGTGATGCGCCTGCCGGAAGGCGACCGCGAGCGGTTTCTGGAGGAATACAAGACCGAGGTCTTCCGGCCGGCGCCCAACCAGGTCATGCGGGAGTACGTGGTGGTGCCGCACGGCATGGTCCGCGATCCGAAGGCGCTGGAGCCCTGGCTCCGCCGCTCCCTGGAGTACGCGGCGTCAGTGAAGCCCAAGGCGAAGAAGGCCGTCGCCAAGAAGCCGGCGCAGAAGGCCGCCGCGAAAAAACCGGCGAAGAAGCCGGCGGCGAAGGGGAGCTGAGGCTCAAGACGCCTCCTTCCGCTCGCCGGGCCGCCCCTCCCCTTCCGCGCCGCTGAAGATCGACCCCCGGAAGACCGACTTCCGCCGCGCCAGCATCTCGTCGATCGCCGCCTGCATGCGCCTCCGCACCTCGCGGCTGATCTCGCGCACGACCGCCGGATCGTCGGCCGCCTCGGGGCCGTACTGGCGCTCGACGTGCACCGGCTCCAGGAAGCGGGTGTGCCACTTCGAGGGGAGCGGCAGGCCGGGGAAGGGGAAGTTGGGGGCCAGCGGCAGGT
>Ga0308175_100002154_pt1 | contig 13421 bp, 11 predicted proteins | sample PhyCR1_3_FD_203893 | JGI IMG/M metagenome (GOLD analysis project Ga0308175, IMG submission 203893) | Soil microbial communities from UC Gill Tract Community Farm, Albany, California, United States - DLSLS.C.R1 | ecosystem: Environmental > Terrestrial > Soil > Agricultural land | place: USA...
GCGGGCTGGCGGCCACCGTGCGGCGCTGGACCTCGAACGGCCTGTCGGCGGAGGCGCTGCGCCGGCGGCTCCCCGCGTCACGATGGCTGTTCCTGCGCTACGAGGACTTCGCGGCCGGGCCGAGGCCGGCGGTGGAGCGGATCCTTGCGCACCTGCACGAGCCTGGCCCGGCACCGTTCACAGACGACCACACCGTGGCCCTGCACCCCAACCACATCGTCGCCGGCAACCCCAGCCGGTTCGTCACCGGCTCGGTGGAGATCAGCGCGGACGACGAGTGGCGTCGGGCCATGCCGGGGCGTGACCAGCGGCTGGTGGGCCTGATGACCCTGCCGCTCGCGCTTCGCTACGGCTACCCTCCCTTCGAGCAAGGAGGTGCCCGATGAGCGGTCGCCTGCCGAACCTGCTGGTCGTCGGCGTGCCGAAGGCCGGCACCGGCTCCCTCTTCGCCTACCTCACCCAGCATCCCGACGTCTGCGGGTCGGACGAGAAGGAGGTCGGGTACTTCAACTTCTTCAACCCCCGCAGGCACACCGGTCCCCCACCACCGCTGGACGTCTACCGCGCGCACTTCGCGCACTGCCGCGGCCAGCGGTACGCCGTCGAGGCAACCCCCACCTACTCCTACGGTGGGCAGCCGGTCATCGACGCGATCCGCGCGACGCTGCCTTCGGTCAAGGTGGTCATCTCGCTGCGTGACCCGGTGCAGCGGCTCTGGTCGGCGTACACCTTCCAGCGCGAGCTCGGCAACGAGCAGCGCACGTTCTCGGCCTACCTGGACGCCTGCGAGCGCCGCAACCGGGACGGGAGCGACCTGGTCCCCCGCGACCACCACCACGGCCTGTACATCGGCTACTACGCCGACTACGTGCCGCTCTGGCTGGATGCCTTCGGGGCCGACCTCAACGTGCTGTTCGCCGACGATCTCGCCGGCCGCCCGGAGGCCGTGATGAGCGACCTGCTGCGGTGGCTCGAGCTCGACGACTCGGTCCCGCTCGACCTGTCCGTGCGCAACCGCACCCACCACCCGCGGAGCACGGGGGCGGCGCGGCTGGCGTACTCGGTCAAGCGTGCGGGCGACCGGTGGGGGCTGCTGCCCCGCGGCGTGCGCGGCCGGCTGCGGCGGGCGTACCTCCGCGCAAACGAAGGCGATCCCCCCGAGGCGATGACCGAGCCCGACCGACGGCGGGCGGAGGCGTTGTACCGGGAGTCGACGGAGCGGACCGCGCGAGCGCTGGTCAGCCACGGCTACACCCGGCTGCCCGACTGGCTTCGGGCCGGCACAGCCGCCTGAGGCCTCAGCTGATCAGCCGGCCGAGCACCGGGATCCGGGCCAGCTCGGGGAAGGTTTCCCGCAGCTGCAGCGCACGGCGGCTCCCGGCCAGCACCGCGACCGACACCACGATCGCAACGGCGACGTCGGGCACCACTCCGCGCGACACGAACAGCTGGAAGGCCCACAGCACGCCCGCGCCAGCGGCGATGATCGCGTAGCACAGCCAGGCCTCACGGTCGATGAAGCGGCTCCCGATCGCCCCGCGCAGCGCCCACTGGTTGAGCACGTTCTGGGTGACCAGCGCGACGCAGTTGGCGATGGCCACACCCACCGCCCCGTGCGCGGGGGCGAGCGCCAGGCACAGCCCGATGTTCAGCGCTGCCACGATGACGTTCACGCCGACGAGGTACCGGATCCGCCCGCACACCTGCAGCGTGTAGGCGTTGAACCCCAGCGCCACGTTGATGTAGTAGCCCACCGAGAGCACGGCCAGGACGGTGGCCGACTCGGCGTAGCGGTCTCCGAACAGCGCAACCGTCGTGGCCGGCGCGAGCGGGCCGGTGAGCGCGAAGATGGGGAAGGTCCACACGGCGACGAACGCGGCCGTGTGCCAGTAGCTGTTCCGCAGCCCGGCCGCGTCGCCCCGGGTGTGGAACCGGGCCACCACCGGCAGGAACAGCGTGACGAACGAAGCCATCACCGCGGTGTTGAGACGGGCCGGGTTGAACACCGCCCGGTAGTCCGCGACCTCGGAGATCGGCTGGGAGAGGCCCAGCACGAAGACGCCCCCGACCGTGAACGAAAGCAGCGCAAGCTCCCCGGTGATGAGCGGGAAGGAGAACTCGAAGACGTCCTTGTAGGGCACCACGACCCGGCGCGGGTGCAGCTCCTTCCACAGGCCCTGCTCGCGGAGTGTGGCGATGAAGAGCACGACGTAGAGCAGGATCCCGGCCAACGAGGCGACCACGTAGCCGACCGCCAGGAACGTGACGCTGGCTCCGGTCAGCGCGAGCACGAGCACCACGACCAGCTGGAGACCCGGAGCCATCAGGAACTTCCGGAAGAAGATCGCGCTGGGCTTGCTGAAGACCGCGAACAGCGACACGAACACCTGGTCCAGCGCCTGCAGCGGCGACAGGAACACCAGGATCAGCAGCAGGCCCACCGCCGTCTTGCTGTGCAGGGCGGAGCCCACGAGCGCGTTCGGGAACAGGTAGACCGCGGTGACGCACACGACGCTGGTGAGGACGATGGTGCCGATGGCGAGGAACAGGGCACCGAACATCCGCGGGTAGTCGCGCTCTTCCTGGTACTTCGCCATGAACCGGCTGAGCAGCCGGCCCTGTCCGAGGCTGAGCATCACCCGGGCCGCTGCCGCGAGCGCGAGGGCGTAGGCGAAGGCGCCGTAATCGTTCTTGGACAGCACCCGCACCAGCACCACCGAGGTGGCCATGCTCAGCACCATGGAGAGCACCCGGCCGACCACGAGCAGTGCCGAGCCACGGATGTGCCGCTGCTGCTCCTCCCGGCTGTCCGGACCCAGCGCAGGCTCCTCCGGAGAAGGGTCGCCCCTCCGGAAGGGGCGCGTGCCTGACCCTGTGCTCATCCACTGCTCCGAGAGAGGAGACCTGCCCAGCACTCTAGGGGTGTCCCAGGGCGCCGTCCTACGCCGAATGGGTGAGATCGCGATCCTGGAAATGACGGGCCCCGGCCGGTCCGAGTCGTGCCACCCTGGTCAAGGATGACTGCGCGGTCTCGGAATGGGCTCCGTCGACCGCGGGGGGAGGCGCAGGTGCGCGTTCTGCTGGCGGGACTGCTGGTGACCACTGCGGCCACCGTCACGGCCTGCGGCGGAAGCTTCGGCCTGCTCTGGCACGAGGACGGCGAGACCCCGGAAGGCACCCCCCAGCGAACCGTCCTGGTCGCCCACGACAGCTCCGGCAACCACCACGACGGCGTCATCCAGGGTAAGCCCGCCCTGGGCCTTCCCGGGCACCGTGGCACGTCGTACTCCTTCGACCTTCGCGGCTCCTGGGTGGAGGTGCCGTCCACTCCCGCGCTTAACCCGGAGAAGGGCGACTTCTCCCTGTCCATGTGGGTCAACTTCGGCAGCGCGCCACACGGGATGCACACCTACGACATCGTCCGCAAGGGGCTGTCGTACACCAGGACCGGCGAGTACAAGCTCGAGATCATCCACGGCGGACTGGTCCGCTGCACCACCAAGGACGTGGACGGGGACAGGGCCCGGATCAGCGCACGTGGACACCCCGTCACCGACGGGCAATGGCACCGGGTGGGCTGCTCCCGCGCCGGCAGCAGGTGGACCGTGCACGTCGACGGGTGGTCGGCCACCGAGCGGGACCGCCTCGGGGAGATCTCGAACACGATGCCGCTGTCGATCGGTTCCAAGTACGGCCTGGAGGACATGCCGCAGGGTCGGGTCGACGAGGTACGGCTGCGCATCGAGGGCCGGACGGTGGGGCTCTGGCACCTCGACGAGAGACCGGCGCCGACCGGGTAGCTGCCGCTCAGGAGCAGTGCCAGGACCCGGGCAGCCGGACGCCGACCGTCGCCAGCTGCTCCGCGAGCCGGCTGTTGTGCGGCCGGTAGAACTCCTCGAGCCGGGCCCGGAGAGCGGCCGGCATCCCGGGATCGCCAGTCGCCCGGTTCGCCGCGTAGTAGACCCGTCGCAGCGTGCGCTTGAGCTGCTGGTGCTGGTGGAAGAACGCCTCGCCGCGCCGGTTCAGCCCGACGGCGGCCTTCTGGAGGGACTTGTGACGGTACTGCTGGGTCTTGTTGTCGACCTCGTAGGCGAACTGCTCGACCGGGTCCGTGTCCAGTCCCAGCCACCCGCACACCGAGCGGACCACCGTGGCCGGGTCGGCGGCCAGGTCTTCGAACATCACCACCTTCACCCGCTCGCCGAGCCGGTCGTGCCACGCGTCCCACCACTGGTCGTAACAGCCGCCGCCCAGGCCCCAGAAAGGCTGGTTCTCCACGGTGTCGTCGACACCTTGGGCGTGCAGCTGCTCGCAGCGGTCGAGGTAGGCAGCGAACGTCATGTCCTTGGGGATGCGCATCCGGCTCTTCACGAACCCGAACCAGGACCAGCAGCGGTCCGCCGGCGACCGCAGGCTGACGAGCACGCGCACGTCCGGGCAGGTGCGGTCGAGGCCCTCCGCCAGTGCGGCACCGCCGTAGAAGTAGCCAGGGGTGGCCTCCAGGGCGTACGCGCGATCCGCGCACCCCGCGAAGTGGGCGGCGTAGTCCGCCACCGGACCGAGCGACTGGCCGTAGCGCAGCGGCGTGAAGTAGCGCAGCTCCTTGACGTCGGCCGTGCCGATGTCCGGGTGCTGGCCCAGGTAGTGGAACAGCGAGGTCGTCCCGGCCTTGCTCACCCCGGCGATCACCAGGTTCGGCAACCGGCCGCTGCGCGGCTCCCCCATGGTCAGGCCCGTCCGTCGTACCGAGGGCTCCGGAGCAGCGTCCAGGCCCGGCGTACGTCGTCGAGCGAGCGGCCGTGCTGCACGGTGCGCATGGCGTCGGCGACCCGCACCGCGCGCCGGGAGCGGACCCGGGCCAGCACTCCCTCCAGGTGGGCCACCCGCGCCGCCAGCTCCTCCGCGTCGCCCTCAGGCAGCGCGGTGGCCGGCCGGGCGTCGAAGCTGAGCCGGTCCTGCCACCGCAGCCGCCGCCTGGCCAGCTCCACCCCGTCGACCAGCCAGCGGACGCCCTCGGAGGGCCGCTCCCGCAGGTCCGGGTCCCGGGGCTGGTAGCCGAGGAAGCCCGCCAGCGCGGTGACGCCGTCCAGGGCGTGCCGGTCCGGCTCGGTGAGCTCCCTGACCCACTGCACCGCACGGTCGGCGTCCACCGGGTCGCGGGTGATCGTGCGCCCCTCGGCCGCCCGAGGGGCGCCCTTCTCGCGCTGCACCCGGTGGTGCTCCAGCACGTCGGGGTGCCACGGCTCGCCGAGCCAGGCCAGCAGGTCGCGGAGCACCGGCTCACCCTCGAGGACCAGATCCTCGTAGCGCAGCAGCACGAAGCGGTCGGCCAGCTCGGACCCGGACCGCACGAGCCGCAGGTTGGTGTCGCTCCAGTACGCCAGCGCCTCCCCGAAGCCGTAGTGGAACGTGGCCCTCAGTGACGACGCCACCGCCCCGGGGTGGCGGACCAGGCCGACGAAGACCGCGTCGGGGAAGATGCGGGACATCTCGGCGATGTACTCGGTGTGGAACGGGGTCTTCTCCCCCCACCGCGGCTTGCCCTGCTCGGCGGCGAACCGCTGGAACAGGCCGGCGTAGAACTCCCGCAGCCGCGCGTCGAACTCGGCCTCCGTCCAGCCGAGCCGCTCGTACCAGCCCTTGCCGAACTTCCACCTGGGGATGTCCTTGGCCGCACGCAGGCCGCCCATGAACCCGGTCTCCGCACCGATCGCGATGTGCGGGTGGCTGTCCAGGATCAGCCGCAGCAGCGTGGAGCCCGAACGCATCGAACCGACCACGAAGACCGGGCCCGGCGGCGCGTTCACGACGCCCGCCGCGCCGTGCGCACGGCCGCCCGGGCCAGCTGGTACACCGGGGCGGTCCGGACGGGCAGGTACGCCCGCGCGGACTTCACGCGCAGGTCGGACAGCGTGTTGCCGTGGTAGAGACCGACCCGGGGCACGGCGTACGGGCCGGTCGCCTCCCGCCGCTCGGGAAGCGTGAACGCGTGGCTGTAGCCGGCCGTCTCGGCCGCGAGCCGCACCACCGCGTCGTGCCGCCCGCGCGGGTAGGCCAGCAGCGGCACCGGCCGGCCGAGGAGCGACTCGAGCAGCAGCCTGCTGTCCCGCAGGTCCCGCACGCACTCCTCGAAGGTCAGCTCGGTGAGGTCGGTGTGCGCATAGCTGTGGGAGCCGAACCCGATGCCGGCCTCCTGCATCTCGTGCACATGGTCGACGGTCAGCATCTCCAGCCGCTGCGTCTCTGTCTGGGCAGGCGGGGTGTCCACCCAGTCCGGCGGCCGGTCGTCGCCGGTCAGGGTCCGCGCCACCAGGAAGACCGTGGCCGGAAGGCCGCTCCGGCGCAGCACCGGGAAGGCGTGGTCGTACAGCCCGCGGAAGCCGTCGTCGAAGGTCAGTGCCGTCTCCCCCGCCGGCAGCCGCCCCGACCGGTCCAGGCGACCGACCGCCCGGTCGAGCGGCAGCACCTTCTTGCGCGCCGACAGCCACGCGCAGTGCTCCGCGAACGACCCGGGGTCGGTGGCAAGCGGCGAGGCCCAGCCGGGCCGCACCTCGTGGTAGCACAGGATCGTCACCGGCGGGCCTCCTCCAGCCGTGCGTACAGCGCGCCGACCGCGCGGGTGGTGGATGCACCGGAGAACTGTTCCTCGGCCCGGCGTCGGCCCGCCTGGCCCATCCTCCGGCGCAGGTCCGGGTCGTCGAGAAGCTTGCGCAGCGCACCGGCCAGCTGCTGGGGTGACCGGGCCGGTACGACGTACCCGCTGACCCCGTCCTCGACCAGCCTGGCGACGTCGCCGACGTCGGTGGCCACGACGGGCAGCCCCGAGGCCATCGCCTCGAGCACCGCGAGCGGCATCGCCTCCCACCACGACGGCAGGCAGAACACGTCGCCCTCTGCGTAGGCGGCGGGCATCTGGTCAGGCGGCCGGGTGCCGAGCAGGGTCGCCCGGCCCGCCGCCGCGGCGCGCACCGGCTCAGCGGCATGCGGCCCCTCGTCCGGGTTTCCGCCCAGCAGGAGCAGCTCGTGCTCGAGGCCCTCGTCGGCGAGCATCCGCGAGGCGCTGACCAGGTCGAGGACGCCCTTGCGCGCCGTCAGCAGACCGACATAGAGGACGCGCGGCACCCGGTCGGCCGGCGTCGCGGGCCGGAACCGGTCGGTGTCCACGCCGTTGTCGACGAGGCTCACCCGCTGCGGGCCCAGCACGTCGGCCAGGGCGCGGCACCCCGCTTCCCAGACCGCCACCACCCGGTCCGCCGGCCCCATGGCGACGCGCATCACCAGCCTGGCCCGGCGGGTGGTCAGCCAGGTCTCGATGTTGCCGCCGTGGGCGTGCACCAGCACGGCGCACCCGCGGAGCCGGGCGGCGAGCGCGAGCAGCCCGGCTCGCAGCACGGTGACCGAGGGCGCGAGCGCGGAGTTGAGGTGCACCACGTCCTGGCCGCGGGCAGCGCGCCAGACCCGCACGGCGTCCAGCACGGTGCGGCGCAGGTTGCCCCAGGTGGCTCTGCCGCCCTCTGGGGTGTCGTGGTGGGCGACGTTGAGGAAGGTGACCTGGTGCTCGCGGGCCAGGTCACCCGAGCACAGGTCTCCCAGGAACGCGGCGATACCACCTCGGTCGGGCGCCCCCTTGCCCACCAGCAGCACGCGGCTCACTGCTCACCGCCGGTCACGCGCTGGCGGGCCAGCCGCCGGTAGGCGTCGAAGAGGCCGTCTGCCTCCGCCAGCAACCTGCGGGCGCGCGGCCGCTGGAGGTGCTCGCGGATCTCGCGCTTGCGTTCGTCGCGCTGTGCCGACGGCCGGCCCACGTGGGTCTCGACCAGCAGGCCGTGGCACTCCCGACGGTTCATCTCCTCGACCAGCGCGAACGCGGCAGCCTCGTTCTCCGCCGTCGGCTCCCACGGAGTGAACGAGGTGCCGAACCGGTCGTTCACCGCCCTGACCACCCCACCGAAGTCGGCGATCACGTCATCGAACAGCCCGACCACGAACCCGGCTCTGGCCCGCCAGGCGGTGCGGTAGAAGTCGAGGTACTCCCGCAGTGCGTCCTCGACGGTGATGGTCGGCCGCCGGACCAGGTAGGAGGCGACCGCGTCCGCGGGCTTCCGGATGAGCACCACCGTCGGCAGGCCGTACCTCACCGCCCGGAGCACGTGCGGCGCCCCGTGCAGGTGCCGTCCGATGTGCACCGTGGGGCCGTTGGCGACGAGGAAGGCGGCGACGGCGAACGTGTTGCCCGAACGGAGGAAGCCCTCGATGACGATGTCGGTGTCCGGCCGGGCCAGGGTGAGCCGCTTGTCGGCCCTCAGCAGCATGGCCGCGTCCCAGACGTACGGCGCGCGGATGAGCGGACGCCGTACATGATGCCTGGCGCGGTCGAGAACCCCAGGGACCCCCACGAGCGTCACCGTACAGCGCCGCCGACCCGTGCTCTAGACCACCGAGGGAGCAATTCGCCCGCACCGTGACACATCGAGCCGCGCCGGTTCGCGGGCGGCCGGGCGGATGCGAGCATCCGGTAGCAGACGAGAGGGGGGGCCGGTGGGCGAACCAGAGCTCGTGACCGTCATGGTGCCGGCGAGCAACGAGGAGGGCTCCATCGGCGCCTGCCTGAGGTCGGTGCGCGAGCAGGACTACCCCGCGCTGCAGGTCGTGGTCGTCGACGGTGCCTCCACCGACGCCACGGTGGCGCAGGTCCGGGCGCAGATGGCCGCCGACCCGCGGATCGAGCTGGTCCGCAACCCGCGGAGGAACATCCCCTCGTCGCTGAACCTGGCGCTGGAGCGCGCCCGAGGCAGGTGGCTGGTGCGGGTGGACGCCCACTCCACCGTGCCCCCGGGCTACGTCCGGCTCGCCGTGGACCGGCTCCGCGAAGGCCGGTGGGGCGGCGTCGGCGGGCGCAAGGACGGGATCGGCCGCACCCCCGCAGGCCGGGCCATCGCGGTGGCGATGGCCAGCCGGCTCGGGGTGGGCAACTCGACGTACCACTTCGGGACGACGCCGCAGGAGGTCGACCACCTGCCGTTCGGCGCCTACCCCGTCGAGGTGGTCCGCGGGATCGGCGGCTGGGACGAGACCCTGACCGCGAACGAGGACTTCGAGTTCGACTACCGACTCCGGGCGGCCGGCCAGCGGCTGCTGTTCGAGCCACGGATGGCGATCGGCTGGCACTGCCGCCAGTCCCTGCCGGACCTGTTCCGGCAGTACCACCGCTACGGGCGCGGGAAGGTGGACGTGGCCTGGCTGCACCCGCGCTCGATGCAGCCGCGGCACCTCGCGCCGCCGGCGTTCGTGGCCTATCTCTCGCTCGGCCTGCTGCTCAACATCCGCCGCCCCGGACGGCTGCTCCTGATGCTGGCGCCCTACCTCGCCGCGGTGAGCGTCGAGTCGGTGCGCGCCGGGAGGCAGCTGGCGAGCATGCAGGAGCGGATCTGGCTGCCGGGCGCGTTCGTCGCGATGCACCTCGGCTGGGGACTCGGCTTCTGGTCAGGGGTACGGCGGACGCTGCCGCCGCGGCTGCGTCAGCCGGGCCGCACCTCGCCGTGGTCGACCTCGACCTCGACGGACGGCAACGGGGCCGAGGCCGGGCCACGCACCACCGAGCCGTCCTTGATGGAGAACTCGCTGCCGTGACACGGGCAGACGATCACGCCGTGCCGGACCATGGTCACCAGGCACTGCATGTGGGTGCACACGGCTGAGAAGGCCTTGTAGTCGCCCTCGCGGGGCTGGGTGACCACGATCTGCTTGTCGGCGAGGATCGTGCCGCCGCCCACCGGCACCTGGGACGCCCGGACCAGCGGACCGGCGGACGGGCCATGGGCACCCGAGTGCATCGCCGCCGGCGCACCGGCGGCGCCGCAGGCGGACACCAGCGGGAGGCCGAGCCCGACGACGGCACCGCCTCGCAGGACGGACCGGCGGGTGGGCGCGGGGGGACGCTGGTCCTGCTCGTGATCCATGCCGCGAAGGTACCCAGCAGGTCTGAGAATCCCCTTAACCGAGCAGGGGTGCCAGGAACTGGCCGGTGTAGCTCTTCGGGTTCGCCGCGACCTGTTCGGGCGTCCCCTCGGCGACCACCATCCCGCCGCGGTTGCCGCCCTCCGGCCCCATGTCCACCAGCCAGTCGGCGGTCTTGATCACGTCCAGGTTGTGCTCGATGACCAGGACCGTGTTGCCCTGGTCGACGAGCCGGCCGAGCACGAGCAGCAGCCGGCGGATGTCCTCGAAGTGCAGCCCGGTGGTGGGCTCGTCCAGGACGTACACCGTGCGGCCGGTGGACCGCTTCTGCAGCTCCGCGGCCAGCTTGACGCGCTGCGCCTCGCCGCCGGACAGGGTGGGGGCCGGCTGCCCGAGCCGCACGTAGCCGAGGCCGACGTCGACCAGCGTGCGCAGGTGCCGGGAGATCGCCGGGATCGCCTCGAAGAAGTCCACGGCCTCCTCGATCGGCATGTCGAGCACCTCGGCGATGGTCTTGCCCTTGTAGTGCACCTCGAGGGTCTCCCGGTTGTAGCGGGCGCCGTGGCAGACCTCGCAGGGGACGTACACGTCGGGCAGGAAGTTCATCTCGATCTTGATCGTGCCGTCGCCGGCGCACGCCTCGCAGCGTCCGCCCTTGACGTTGAAGGAGAACCGGCCCGGCTGGTAGCCGCGCACCTTGGCCTCCGGGGTGGAGGCGAACAGCCGGCGCACGTGGTCGAACACGCCGGTGTAGGTCGCGGGGTTGGACCGCGGGGTGCGTCCGATCGGCGACTGGTCGACGTGGATCACCTTGTCGACGTCCTCGACCCCGTCGATGCGGGTGTGCCGGCCCGGCACCGTGCGGGCGTTGTAGATCTCCTTGGCCAGAGCGGTGTAGAGGATGTCGTTGACCAGCGTGGACTTGCCGGACCCGGACACCCCGGTGACCGCGACGAACAGCCCGAGCGGGAAGGTGACGTCCACCTTCTGCAGGTTGTGCTCCCTCGCGCCGCGCACGGTGAGGTCGCGGCCGGGCTGCCGCGGACGGCGCACCTCGGGGACCGGGATCTGCTTGCGGCCGGAGAGGTACAGCCCGGTCTGCGAGTCCGGGTGCTCGAGCAGCTCCTTCACCGTGCCCGAGACCACCACCTGGCCGCCGTGCTCGCCTGCCCCCGGACCGATGTCGACCACCCAGTCGGCGGTGCGGATGGTGTCCTCGTCGTGCTCGACGACGATCAGCGTGTTCCCGAGGTCCTTCAGCCGCACCAGCGTCTCGATCAGCCGGTGGTTGTCGCGCTGGTGCAGGCCGATGGACGGCTCGTCGAGCACGTAGAGCACCCCGACCAGGCCGGCACCGATCTGGGTGGCCAGCCGGATCCGCTGCGCCTCTCCCCCGGACAGCGAGCCGGAGGGCCGGTCGAGGGACAGGTAGTCCAGGCCCACGTCGAGCAGGAACCGCAGCCGCTCCTGGATCTCCTTGAGCACCCGCTCGGCGATCTGCCGCTCGCGCGCGGACAGGTCCAGGGTCTTGAGGAACTCGGCGGCCTCGTTGATGGGCAGCGCGCACACCTCGGCGATGCTCTTCCCACCGATGGTCACCGCCATCGAGACCGGCTTCAGCCGCGACCCCTTGCACTCCGGGCAGGGCACCTCGCGCATGTAGCCCTCGAAGCGCTCCCGGCTGGTGTCGGACTCCGCCTCCCGGTGCCGGCGCTCGATGTAGGGACGCACGCCCTCGAAGCTGGTGTAGTAGGAGCGTTCCCGGCCGTAGCGGTTGCGGTGCCGCACGTGCACCTTGGTCGCGTGTCCCTCGAGGATCGACTTGCGCGCCTTGGCGGACAGGTCCTTCCACGGGGTGTCCAGGTCGAAGCCGAGCTCGTCGCCGAGCGCGCCGAGCAGCCGGGTGAAGAAGTCCGCGACGTGCGCGCCCGACCAGGGCCCGATCACGCCCTCCCCCAGGGTCTGCGACGGGTCGGAGACCACCAGCTCGGGGTCGACCTCCATGCGGGTGCCGAGCCCGTGGCACTCCGGGCACGCGCCGTACGGCGAGTTGAACGAGAACGACCGGGGCTCCAGGTCGTCGGTGTCGATGGCGTGCTCGTTCGGGCAGGCCATCCGCTCGGAGAACCGCTGCTCGCGGCCCGGGTCGTCCTCGGGCAGGTCGACCAGGTCGAAGACGACCAGACCGCCGGACAGCCCGAGCGCGGTCTCCACCGAGTCGGTGAGCCGGCGCTTGGCCGACGGCTTGGCGGCCAGCCGGTCCACCACCACCTCGATGGTGTGCTTCTTCTGCTTGTTCAGGGTGGGTGGTTCGGAGAGCGGGTGGGTGGCGCCGTCCACCCGGGCCCGGGAGAAGCCCTGGGTCTGCAGCTGGCGGAACAGGTCGACGTACTCACCCTTGCGGCCGCGGACCACCGGGGCGAGCACCTGGAACCGGGTGCCCTCCTCGAAGCCCAGCACCCGGTCCACGATCTGCTGCGGGGTCTGCCGGGAGATCGGCGCGCCGCAGGTCGGGCAGTGCGGGCGGCCGGCCCGGGCGTAGAGCAGCCGCAGGTAGTCGTAGACCTCGGTGATCGTGCCGACCGTCGACCGGGGGTTCTTCGAGGTGGACTTCTGGTCGATGGACACCGCGGGTGACAGGCCCTCGATGAAGTCCACGTCCGGCTTGTCCATCTGGCCGAGGAACTGCCGCGCGTAGGCCGACAGCGACTCGACGTAGCGCCGCTGGCCCTCGGCGAAGATGGTGTCGAAGGCGAGGCTGGACTTGCCCGACCCGGACAGCCCGGTGAACACGATCAGGGAGTCGCGCGGCAGGTCGAGCGACACGTCCTTGAGGTTGTGCTCGCGCGCACCGCGGATGATCAGCTGGTCTGCCACTGCACTTCCTCTGCTCCTGCCGTCGAACACACGTTCGCCAATGGTAACCGCGTGGCGCAAGCCGACGCGCCGGTGGTGTGATGGCCCCATGACCACCTCGCACCCCGAGTCACCAACTGGGCCGCCCTCGCTGACCGCGCTGGAAGCCGCCACCTCACGCTATCTGGAAGCACTGACAGTTCTCGACGACGAGGCGATGCGGGCCCCGTCGCTGCTCCCTGGCTGGTCCCGGGGGCACGTGGTGACCCACCTGGCCCGCAACGCCGACGCGATGGTGAACGTGCTCACCGGGGCTCGGCTGGGTGAGGTGCGCGCGATGTACCCGTCCCAGGAACAACGCAATTCCGACATTGATTCCGGGGCTCCCCGCAGTGCCGACGATCTCCGGGCGGAGGCCGAACAGTCCTGCGCGGCAGTGCAGGAGGCCGCGCGGGCGCTCGCCGCGGACCAGTGGGACTCCCCCGTCCGTCGTACTCCGGACACGGACGGGTTCCCGGTCCGCATGATCCCCGGCGCACGACTGCTCGAGGTCGAGGTGCACCACGCCGACCTCGGCGCCGGCTACACCTGGGAGCAGTGGGACGGGG
>Ga0308175_100002155_pt1 | contig 13421 bp, 11 predicted proteins | sample PhyCR1_3_FD_203893 | JGI IMG/M metagenome (GOLD analysis project Ga0308175, IMG submission 203893) | Soil microbial communities from UC Gill Tract Community Farm, Albany, California, United States - DLSLS.C.R1 | ecosystem: Environmental > Terrestrial > Soil > Agricultural land | place: USA...
AACGAGAATTCGGGCATCTTCGGCAATCCCCTTCAGCCCCGGCATCGCCTTTGACAGGATCAGCACAGGCACGAGAACTCCACCGTCATCGAGGGAGGACGCTGTGGCTTTACCCACCGCCGCATCGACGGATCGCTTCGAGGAACACGACGGCAACGTCACCTATGTCCGCACCGACAAGGATCTGCCGCCGGTCGCCGTCATCGATCGATCGCCGATCACTACCCGGCACAAAATCATCTTCGGGATCATCGCGCTGCTGGGCGCGATCGCCTGGGCGGTCATCGCCTTCTTCCGCGGGGAGACGGTCAACGCGGTCTGGTTCGTCATCGCGGCCATCTGCACCTACATCATCGGGTTCCGGTTCTACGCCCGCCTGATCGAGATGAAGATCGTCCGCCCGCGCGACGACAACGCCACGCCCGCAGAACTTTTCGAGAACGCCACAGACTACATGCCGACCGACAGGCGGGTTCTGTTCGGCCACCATTTCGCGGCGATCGCCGGTGCGGGCCCGCTGGTCGGCCCGGTGCTGGCCATGCAGATGGGTTATCTGCCGGGCACCATCTGGATCATCATCGGCGCCGTGTTCGCCGGTTGTGTTCAGGACTATCTCGTCTTGTCGATCTCCACCCGGCGGCGGGGACGCTCTCTCGGACAGATGGCCCGGGACGAACTGGGCGCAATCGGCGGCGTGGCCGCCATCGTCGGAGTGCTCGTCATCATGGTGATCCTGCTCGCGGTGCTGGCCCTGGTGGTGGTCGGCGCGCTGGCCGAGAGCCCGTGGGGCGTCTTCTCGATCGCGATGACCATCCCCATCGCCATCTTCATGGGCCTGTACCTGAGGTTCCTGCGGCCCGGCCGAGTGTCCGAGGTGTCGCTGATCGGCGTCGGTCTGCTCTTGCTTGCAGTGATCGCAGGCGGCTGGGTAGCCGAAACCTCCTGGGGCACCGACTGGTTCACATTGTCGAAGGTTTCTTTGTCTTGGTGCATCATCATCTACGGTTTCGCCGCGTCGGTATTGCCGGTGTGGTTACTGCTGGCTCCGCGTGACTACCTGTCGACGTTCATGAAGGTCGGTACCATCGCGCTGCTGGCGCTCGGCATCCTGCTGGCCCGCCCGATCATGGAGGCGCCCGCCATCTCCCAGTTCGCCGGCAAGGGCACGGGCCCGGTCTTCGCGGGCTCGTTGTTCCCGTTCCTGTTCATCACCATCGCCTGCGGCGCGCTGTCGGGCTTCCACGCGTTGATCTCCTCGGGTACGACGCCCAAGCTGCTCGAGAAGGAAAGCCAGATGCGGTTGATCGGCTACGGCGGCATGCTCACCGAGTCTTTCGTGGGCATCATGGCGCTGATCACCGCCGCGATCCTCAACCAGCATCTGTACTTCACGCTCAACGCGCCCACCGCCCAGACCGGCGGCACAGCACAGACCGCAGCGCAGTACGTAAACGGGCTGGGTCTGTCCGGTGCACCGATCACGCCAGAGCAAATCACCAAGGCCGCAGAGGATGTCGGCGAGGATTCCATCGTGTCCCGAACCGGCGGCGCTCCGACACTGGCGATCGGCATATCTGAGGTGCTGCATCGGGTCTTCGGCGGCGAGAGCCTCAAAGCCTTCTGGTATCACTTCGCGATCATGTTCGAGGCCTTGTTCATCCTGACGACGGTCGACGCCGGCACCCGCGTGGCGCGCTTCATGCTGTCGGACGGGCTGAGCAACCTCGGGGGGCCGCTGCGCAAGTTGAAGGATCCGAGTTGGCGTGTCGGAGCCTGGATCTGCAGCGTCATCGTGGTCGCAGCCTGGGGAAGCATCTTGCTGATGGGAGTCACCGACCCTCTCGGTGGCATCAACACGCTGTTCCCGCTGTTCGGCATCGCCAACCAACTGCTGGCAGCCATCGCGCTGACGGTCGTGACGGTTGTGGTGATTAAGCGCGGACTGCGGAAATGGGCTTGGATTCCGGCTATTCCGCTGTTGTGGGATCTCACGGTGACGATGACGGCGTCATGGCAGAAAATTTTCTCCGGTGATCCGAAAGTGGGCTATTGGACTCAGCACTACCAGTACGTCGCCGCGAAGGAAGCAGGCAAGACGTCGTTCCAGGCCGCCAAGGATCCCGGCCAGCTCGACGCGGTCATCCGTAACACCATTATCCAGGGCACGTTGTCGATCGTGTTCGCAGCCCTCGTCGTCATCGTGTTCGTCGCCGGGGTGATCGTCGCGCTCAGAGCGATCCGCGGGGCCGGGGCGCCGCTGACCGAGGACGAGCCGGTGCCATCCCGATTGTTCGCACCGTCCGGACTGATCCCGACTCGCGTGGAACGGGAGGTGCAAAAGCAATGGGACGCGCTGCCGAAGTCGCACGCCAGATCGGTTGGTACTGGGGCACATTGATGGGTGACAACCACTACCGTCGCTACGTCGAGCATCGCGGGCGCGTTCACCCGGGCGAGCCGATCGTGTCCGAACGCGAGTACTGGCGGATGCGCCACGACGCCACGGAGGCCAACCCCAACCCGCGCTGCTGCTGATTCGTGATCGGCTTGTCGATCGCTGTTAACAGCGGCCAGCTTCGCCAGCGTTACAGCGCATTGATAACGGCTACATAGCTGATTCTCACGCTGCCTACCTACCGTCGCGTTCGGGTTGGGACGTCTACCGACGTGAGGAAGGCCAAAGTGATGAAACTCAATCGATTCGTCGCGGGGGCGGCGATCGGCTGCACGCTAGGCGCGGCGGACATCGGCCTGGTGTCAGGCACCCGCGTGGGGGGCGCCACCACCGCCGATCAACTACTTCGGCTTCAACGAGCAACCGGTGTGGGACCCCGGCTACAACCAGTGGGGCTTCTGGTTCTTCGGGATATGGATACCGCTTCCGATCTGACAAGCACCCCCCGAGACGGCCGCCTCGGACACACCGGGGCGGCGTCGAACATTTCACTTGAGCGCGTAGCGTATCGGTAGATGCTTGAGCCCGCCGACGAACGTGGTCGCCACGTGCTGCGGATCCCCTGCCAGCTCGATGGAGTCGAGTCGTGGCAGCAGCTCGGTGAAAAAGCTGCCGACCTCCATCCGAGCCAATGCCGCACCGAGGCAGAAGTGCACACCGTAGCCGAAAGCGATGTGCTTGTTGGGGTCTCGCGCGACATCGAAGCGGAACGGATCGTCGAAGACGTCCTCGTCGCGGTTCGCCGACGGGTAGGACAGCAAGACCGACTCGCCAGTGGCGATCGGTACGCCGCGCACCGCGGTGTCCTCGACTGCGGTGCGCATGAATGCTTTGACCGGAGTGACCCACCGGATCATTTCCTCGGTAGCCAGCCCCATCAGTCCCAGATCGCGCCGCAGCGTGTCCCGTTGTTCCGGATTCTCGATCAATGCCAGCAAGCCGCCGGAGATCGTCGCGCTCGTGGTGTCATGACCCGCGGCGGCGATGATCAGATAGTAAGAAACGACATCGATATCCGAAAGTGGCTCACCGCCGATCACGGCGTTCGCGATGGCCGATGCCAAATCCTCCGTGGGCTTCTCGCGCCGAGACGCGGTCAGCGCTGTGAAGTACTGGAACATCTCCAGCAGCGCGGGCATCTGGTCCTCGGCCGACGCGCCGCGCTTGAACTCGTCGTCGTCGCTGCCGAACAGCTCCTGGGTGAGCTTGAGCATCATCGGAAAGTCGGACTCCGGCATGCCCAGCAGCGACAGGATCACGTAGAGCGGATAATTCACGGCCACTTCCTGGACGAAGTCGCACTCCGGACCCTTCTCCAGCATCTTGTCGACGTAGATCTTGGCGAGTTCGTCGATGCGAACCTTCATCGCCCGCATGGCTTTCGGGCGAAACCAGTTGGCCCCGATGGCCCGCACGTCGCGGTGTTGCGGATCGTCCATGTGGATCAGGGTGCTGACCCCGATGTTGGCCTGAATATCGTCGCCCTCCGCCGTCACCAGTACCGGGTGGGGAGAGTTGGTGAAGAGAGTGTTGGCGCGCTCGATCTCCATGATGTCGGCGTGCTTCGTTATCGCCCAGAACGGCCGGTAGTCGGGAGCCTCTACCCAGGAGACCGGCGCATTGGCGCGTAAATAGGCAAGCGCCGCATGGAATTTCGCTTCGTCGGTGTACGCCTTCGGGGTGGCGAACACCTTGGCCGCCTCATCCATGATCGGCGTACTCATGCGCAGCTCCTCATCTCTTGCAGCACGGCGACGACGGCGTCGTCGTCGACCGACGAAGGAAAGCCCACCACGACGCGGTCGATGACGCCGTCGCAGCGCTCGCGAACTTTCCGTGCGACGTCGCCCAACAGAGCGACCACTGCGAACTCGTTGAGGATCTCGTCGTCGATCAGCGAACCCATCTCATCCCACTCGCCGGCCAGCGACAGCCGGTGCAGTTCGGTCTGCAGGTCTCCCCAGCCGTGCAGTTCGAGAACCTTGCGATAGGCGGGCGTCGATGCGTAGAAGGCGATCTGCTTGCGTGTGCCGACGGCGTTGGCGGCCAACTCGCCGTCGTCGTTGCCCGTCACCACGAACAGCGGGCAGGACAGCTGGAACTCACTGCGTTTTCGGCCTGAGCGCTCCATGCCGCGCAGCAATGCGGGCGTCGTCACTTCCTCGAAGTAGCGCTTGGTGGTGAACGCGTGGGCGAGCAGGCCGTCGGCGACTTCTCCGCACATCTCGGTCATCGCTTCGCCGACCGCGGCGACGAACACCTTCGGACACCCGTGTGCCTGGGGCTCGGGGGTGAACATCGGCGTCATCAGCTTGTGGGTGTAGAAGTCGCCTTCGAATGCAAGCTTCGTGCCCGTCTGCCAACACAACCAGATCTCGCGCAGCGCCAGGACGAACTCGCGCATGCGTTGCACCGGTTGGCTCCACGGCATGCTGAACCGCTTCTCGATGTGCGGCTTGATCTGTGAGCCGAGACCCAATGTGAAGCGGCCATCGGAATAGTCCTGCAGGTCCCAGCTGACGTTGGCGACGGTCATCGGATTTCGCGCGAACGCCACCGCGATGCTGGTCCCCAGTTCGATGCTCGTGGTGTGTTCGGCGGCCAACACCAGAGGCAAGAATGGGTCGTGGTTGATCTCGGCTGTCCAGCAGCAGTCGTATCCCCGTCGCTCCAGCCTGGCCGCCGACTCGGCGACGTTCGCAAGCTGACTGGAGACGCCCCCGTCGACCTTGAGACCGCCGCGGTCGCCCATACACGTGGACGCTACAGTAAGCAATTCAGTATGGTCAACGTGATCACGCCGGTGCGACGATCGCCTATTGACGACGGGAAATGCGCATGACAAACGGGCAGGGCTGGAAGGAAACGCTCGAGGATCTCGATCTTCGGCGTCAGCGCTCGCGGTCGATGGGCGGCACGGAGCGGCTGGCCAAACACCACGGCAAGGGCAAGCTCGACGCGCGCGCGCGCCTTGAGCAGCTGCTCGACAAGGGCACGTTCCGCGAGTTCGGCACGCTCGTCGGCGGCGACATCGCGGCCGACGGGATCGTGGCCGGCTCGGGGTTCGTCAACGGCTCGCCGGTGATGGTCGGCGCGGAGGATTTCACGACCCTGGCGGGCAGCATCGGCCCTGGCGGCAACGCCAAGCGCTACCGGCTCGCCGAGTTGGCGTTGCGCGACAGGATTCCGCTCGTGATGCTCCTCGAGGGCGCCGGTTTCCGGCCCAGCGGTGAGCATTACGGCCGCACCCCCACCGATCTGCTCGCGCAGGCGCGGTGCTCCGGCAAGGTGCCGACGGTGGCGGGGCTGCTCGGTCCGTCGGCAGGGCACGGCGCTCTGGTGGCGCCGGTGTGCGACTTCACCATCATGAGCCGCCAGGGGGCGATCTTCACGGCAGGGCCGCCGGTCGTCAAAGAGTCGACGGGCGAGGAGATTTCGAAGGAGGACCTGGGCGGGCCCGGCGTTGCGCTGGCCAGTGGGGTGATTCATAACCTCGCCGAGGACGACGCGGCGGTGCTCGACGACATCCGCCGCTACCTGTCCTACTTCCCGTCGAGTGCATGGTCGTACCCGTCTTCGTTGGCCGCCGACGAGACCACCGAGCCGCGACCCACGCCCGAACTGCTCGACATCGTGCCCCGCGGCAACCGTCGTGTGTACGACATACGCGCGGTGCTCGACGTGGTCTTCGACAGGCCGGACTGGTTCGAGGTGCAGCCGAAGTTCGGCCCCGCCATCATCTGCGCGCTGGCCCACCTCGGCGGCCATCCGGTCGCGGTCGTCGCGAACCAGCCGAAGGTGCTGGCCGGTTCGATCGACGCCGACGCCGCCGACAAGGCAGCGCATTTCATCACGGTGGCCGATTCGTTTCATCTGCCGATCGTGTTCCTCGCCGACAACCCGGGCATGCTGCCGGGCAGTCGGTCGGAGAAGAGCGGCGTGCTGCGCAGCGGCGCCCGGATGTTCGCCGCACAGACGGCCACGACGACGATCAAGCTGCATGTGACGCTGCGCAAGGCCTACGGATTCGGCTCAATGGTGATGTCGCTGTTGGGTTTCGACAACCAGAGCGCAACATTCGCCTATCCCGGTGCCACGATGGGAGCGATGAGCGCGGCCGCACTTAGCCGGGCTTCCAATGCCGCAGAAGATGTTGAAGCCAAACTGCGGAAGGCGGAGGTGGAGGCGTCCTTCCGGTCGGCGGGTCACCTCGGGTTCGATGACCTCATCCATCCGGAGGAGACACGCGACGCGCTGCTGTCGGCGCTGCAGCGAGGGATCTACAGCAGGCAAGCCGCCGCAGAACCGGTGAGCCGCACCGTCATCACGCCCTGACTATTCCCGGCGAGCAGACGCAAAATCCCCTGACACGCCGGAACGACACGCGCCTTTATGTCTGCTCGCGGTAGACCGCAACTATCGGTTCGAGCTCGCCGGGGGTCGCGCCGTGCATAATCACCGCGTCGGCGCCGTAGTCGAATTCCTTGCGGATGCGGTCGACGCACTGCTGGGCCGACCCGGTGGCCGAGGGCTCCAGCCAATCGTCGGGGATCAGCGTCGCGATGTGCTCGATCTGCTCGGCGGTGGCCTTGTGGTCGATGCCGCCGGGAATCGAGGTAACGACGGGGTCTTCCCGGAATCGTTGCAGCACCGCGGGATCCCATTTGTTGGTGGTGGCCATCAGGTCGCCGTAGCCCTGCAGATAGGTGGCCAGCCGGGCGACGGTCTTCTTGAGTCGCAACTCTTCGGGAAGGTGGTCGCCGACCGTCGCGAAGCAGGACCACACCCGAACGCTACCCGGGTCACGCCCGGCCTTCTCGGCGGCGTCCTTCACGGTTTTGACGCTTCGTTGCAGGGTCTCGGGCGTGAAGTAGGTGTGCAGAATGACGTCGTCGAAGGCGCGGCCACCCAGGGCCAGTGTGTTCGGGCCGAAGGCCACCAGCCCCAGTCGAATGTCCTCGTTGAAATCGGGGTCGAGAAACAGCATTTGGTACTTGCCGATGGGTCCGTTGTGGTTGAAGATCACCTCGCCGTGCCAGAGCTTGCGCATGACTTGGGCGAAGTCCTCCATCTGGGCAGTCGTCACCGACGGCACGCCGAACGCGGCGTACATCGCCGCAACCCCGCGGCCGATGCCCAGCGTGAAGCGGCCACCGGAAAGGCGATGCATGGTGGTCGCCCAAGAGCCGGTGATCAGCGGATGCCGGGTGTTGTGATTGGTTGCGGCGGTGGCGATCTGCATCCGGTTGGTGACCGCGCACGCCGCGCCGACGAGCGATGACGCCTCCTTGACATTCCAGCGCTCGGAGATGAACGCCGTGCCGAAGCCCATCTCCTCGCCGCGGCGCGCCTCGTCCATCAGCGTCGACGGGCCCTCGCCGCCGGCGCCTGCCAGCAGGTAGTAGCCCAGCTCGTCGAGCACGCGTTCAGTCGCCACCGGCCGAGCCGGTAATTCAGTCATTGCCAGACCCCTTGTTTGTAGCCGCAATTCCAGACTTCTGTGATCCTGCCGTCGACGACGCGGAACACCTCCATGCTGCCGATCGTCGTTTCGGTGCCGTCTTTGAGCTTCATCGGAGACTCGTAGACGATGGTGACATGCTCGCCGTCGTCGGCGGCGGCGACGAGTTTCAGATCGAAACGAAGTTCGTCGAACATCGCCCAGGTGTCGACGATGCGCTTGACCGCCTGCTCATGGGTGAGCGTGTGCGATTCGCCGACGTCGTGGCGAATGACCGACTCACCCATCAACTCGTCGGCGAGTGCAAAGTCGCGCTCGTTCCAGACAACGAAGTTGTAAAGTTCCACCACTTCACGAGCGGAGCGGGTCACGCGAACACCTCCAGTGCGTCGATCTCGTCGACGGTCGCAACCGCCCGATCGGTGAGCGTCAAGCAGAGCGCACGGGACCGCTCCGGCATCGTGTCCCAGCCGATCAGTGTGATGACCGGCAGAACCATCAGGTAGGCGACGGCGAATCGGTAGTGCCGCCACGCCTCGTCGAAGGAGTAGTCGCTGACGCCGTATGCGGCCAGGCGTTCGAGATACTCACCGACGAGCACCTCGTCGTGGCCGCGGCGGACCTCCGTCGGCAACCCCTGGCTCACCAGGTAGGCGATATCGGCGGCGCCTGCGCCGCGCGAAGCGAACTGGAAGTCGACCACCCTGAGCCGATTGCCGTCGAAGAACAGGTTGTCGGCCCTGATGTCACCGTGCAGCAGCATCGAGCGCTGGGTCAGCGCCGGTAGCGCCTTGGCTGCAGCTTCAGGGAACCGCCCGGCGTATGCGGCGACGTCGGCTGGGACCTGCACCGACGACTTGTCGCGATAGATCTGCCATCCGGGCTCGAACGCCGGCACCAGCAGGTCACGGGCGATCGGGGTGTCGATGCTGGGGAATGCCTCGAGCGCGGCGGTATTCGCGGAATCGGTCGACCAGGCGTGCAAACCTGCCAGCGCGTCGATACAGATGAGGGCGCGCTCCATTGACAGGCCGGCGAGGTGATCCGCATTGTCCCAGCTCCGCAGATCCTCCAGCAGCAGAACGAAATCGGCTGTGCCGTCCACCATCCGCGCGGTGTACACATGGGGCGTCTGCATCGGTGCGTGACCGGCGACCCGTTGGTAGAAAGCCAACTCCCGCCGGTAACCGCCCAGCGTCTCCATCGCTCCGCGGGCTTCCGATTGGGCGGGCAGCTTGGCAATCAGGGTCGACGGGGCGCCATCGCCGGTCAGATGGAGTCGGTACAGCAGCGATGAGAACCCGCTGTCCTGTGCGATTCGCTCGGCTCGGACATCGGTGACCGTCGCGCCGAGCGCTCCGGTCAGCCACTGCGGGGTCAGGCCGTCAATCGTCGACGGGACCTCCGCCGCGGCTGAGGTCACCGTTGCTTCTGCGAGAAATTTGACACTGCGCAACTAAGTTAGTTGTCGAGCGTCTAATGTGCAAGGGTGCCTTCTCCCGCGCGAGGACTGACGCAGCCGGAGCGCGTCGAGCTCTCCAGCCGCCGCCTGGCGCAGGCCGCAGCCGAGCTGATCGTGGAAAAGGGCTGGGAGGCAACGACGGCCGCGGAAATCGGTCGGCGTGCCGGCTACAGCCGAGCGATGGTGCACGCGCGATTCGGCAGCAAGGATGCCATACTCGACGCTTTCTTCATGACGGAGTACATGTCCCGGCTGAGCCCCGACCTGGACCCCAAGGCCAATGGCCTCGCGCAGGCGCTCGCGCATTTCGACCGCATCGCCGATCTGTATGCCGACGACCCAGAGTTCCTGAAGGCGATGTTCGTCGCGGCCTTCGAAGCCGTGAAGACGACGTCGCCGCTGCGACAGCGCGTGCGCGGTCAATTGGAGGCCGGCGAGAAGAAGGTGGGTAAAGGACTGCGGAAGGGCGTCCGGGACGGTTCGGTCCGGGCCGACGTCAACGTCGGCCGCGCGGTCAGCGACATCAGCACCGCGCTGTTCGGCATTGCGTACCGGTGGCTCGCGCTGCCTGAGGGCTACGACTTCGCACGCGAGCTAAAGAGTGTTCGCGTCCGCATCATCGAGGACTACGGCACGTCGTCGCCGCGCTGATTTGTGCCGGCCGGAGGCAACACCTCTACCGAGGACCTTCTGTCGCGATTCGACCGGACTGGTTCCCGCCGTCTACGCTGGCGTCGATGGTGGAGATCACCGACAAGCTCCTCGGGGAACTGGGTGAGCTGAACCGATCCCGATCCGCCCAGGGCGCACGGTCCAAATCAACGGCGTTCGAATGGATCACCGGCGGCAGCGGTGATCGGACCCGTTGTGAGGGGTGATTCCGCCTTCCTTGTCACCTATCCGATACCCGAACCCGGGCTGAGCGCACTGCGCGATGCAGGCCGGGTGCACATACCCGCCAACCCGCCAACGCCCGAGGAACTTCGCGCCGCCTGCAGCTCGGGGGCTTTCGACGTGGTGGTCGCGCAACTCAGCGACCTGTTCGATGCCGGCCTGCTCGCTCAGGCGAAGCTGGCCGGAATCTCGAACTACGCGGTCGGCTACGACAACATCGACATCCCCGCCGCAACCGATAATGCAATCGTCGTTGGCAATACCCCCGGAGTGCTCACCGACGCCACCGCCGATCTGGCGATGCTGCTGATCCTTGCGACCGCGCGGCGTGGCATCGAAGGGGACCGGTTCACCCGTTCCGGACAATTCACCGGCTGGAAGCCGGACCTGCTTCTGGGCCGGGATGTTTCGGGCGCGACGCTTGGTCTCGCCGGATTTGGGCGTATCGCCCGCGCCACGGCGCACCGAGCCGCAGCCTTCGGGATGTCGATCACTTTCTGCTCCCACCCACCTGCGGGCCGACGCGTCGACGACGCTGAACTTGCCGCCCTTCCGTACCCCGTGCGCCAGGTCAGCTGGACCGAACTCGTCGAACGCAGCGACTTTCTCTCTGTGCACGTCCCGTTGGCTCCCACCACCAGGCACCTCATCGACGCAGCCGTCTTGGCGACGATGAAGCCAACGGCGATCCTGATCAATACGGCACGCGGTCCGATCGTTGACGAAAGTGCCCTCGTCGATGCGCTCGGCAGCGGCCGCCTTGCCGCCGCCGGCCTCGATGTCTACGAGCACGAGCCGCGCCTCACGCCCGGCCTCGCCGATCTGCCCAACGTGGTCCTTCTACCGCACCTGGGCAGTGCCACCACGCAGGTGCGAGCCAAAATGGCCGAACTGTGTGCCGACAATGCCATCGCCATCGCAGATGGCCGCGTCCCCCCACACTGTGTCAATCCGGAGGCGATGAGAGACGCCTGACCGCAGGTACATTCACGACACGGCAACCGGTGAGCCCGCGGCGCTGGAGCCGATGACTGACTCACGATCACCAGTCCAGACGAACTGCGCGGCTCATCGCGCGGGCGAAGGCTGACGGTTAGCGATCACCGCGTGAACGGCAGGACGTGGTCGGTCATGCCGAGCGGGTCACCCGGACGGTCGGCGGCCGTCTTCCGCACTGATTTCGCCGAGGAACTTCTCCGCGGCTGCCTGTACTCGCCGGGAGAAGAGATGGCCCACGTGGCTTCCGCGGTGCCAGAACAGTTCACCGCCCCAGCGCTGATGAAGTGCCTGGGCGGGCTCGCGCATCGCCATTCGGTCGTGCCATGCGCCAACGATGAGACGTCGTTGCGAGGGTGCAGTGGGCTCGACGGCGAGGTGATCGACGGCCGACGCGATGGCCGCCACCGTGTCGGATCCCAAAAGTTCGATGGTGTCGTTGACCGCGGGTCCCCACCGGCCGAGGTGCTGGGCGATCATGACGTTGAGGCCGAAGATCGGCGTGAACACTGCGGCGCCGTCGACCTCTTCGAAATGCGAAACCAGTGCCGCGACCGGACTTCCCATGGACACGCCGGACACCGCGATCGCGGTCGACTGCGGCCGCAGCCATCGCACAAGGGCACGGACCTCCGAGACGACGCGCATCATTCCTGCGACGTTGGTCAGCGGGTCCATGTTCGGATACGGCGGCCACGCGGTGCGGCGCGAACCGTGTCCCGGCTGGACCGGGAGGGCGATGTTGTAGCCCAACTCGTCGCGGATGCGCCGGGCTCGGGAGAACAACAGGTCGATCGGTTGGCCCTGGCCTGCACCGTGCACCCACACCAGCCACGGCCTGTGGTCGTCACCGGTTCGGCACAGGTGCGTCACCGCGGTCGCGGGACCGCCGAGGCCGACGCAGGCCAGCGAGCGGGGCAAATCCGGCTCATGTTCGTAGGTCAGCCTCTCATAGGTCAACCGTCCGATTCTCTGACGCCGAATCGACCTCACCCGCAGCGGTTCTGGTGCGATGTGAGCCCGTTCGATGCCCAACGCCGACAGCTCCTCGGCCGCGGCTTCACACGAGTCCAGCGTGCGCTCGAGCCTGGGTGGCGGCGCCGTCAGCGTCATGCCCGACAAGGCCAGCTCGTCGAGCACCACTTCGCCCAGCTGGCGGGCTCCGTTCGGCGACAGAGGTTTCCAGTCACCCGACCCGCGCAAAGCGGCATGCGCGCGCGGCAACACGCCCGCAAAGTCCCTACCGATTCGATACGCCCGTTCCGAGGTCTTCATCACGCGAGCTTGAAACCTGTGTAGCCGGCGTCGGCGATCTCGTCGCATCGTCGGCGATATTCCGGAATGCCCCCGGTATATCCCATGTACATCCGTTTCTTTCCGGGGACGTTGCCGCCGTTGTACCAGGAGTTGCAGGTCGGGTGGACGAGCACGGTCGGCGCGACCAGCGATGTGATGTGTTCCATCCAGTCTTGTTGTGCTTCGGGCTGAGCTTCGATCGTCCGGTAGTCGTGTGCGCGCAGGTAGGAGATGCAGTCGCCGATCCACTCCACGTGCTGTTCGAGTGCGGCGACGAAATTCGTTGCCGGCGCAGGGCTTCCGGGTGCCTGAACGATAAAGAGGTTGGGAAACCCGGCAACCGACAGCCCTAGATAGCACAACGGACCTTCGGTCGCCCAAAAGCCTCTCAACGACACCCCGTCGCGACCGCGGATGTCGATCCGGCTGAGCGCCCCGGTCATTGCGTCGAAGCCGGTGGCATAGACGATCACGTCGAGCTCGTAGGAGCCCTGTTCGGTGTCGATGCCGCTCGGTGTCACCTCACGGATCGGACCCTTGCGCAGGTCCACGAGCGTGACGTTTTCGCGGTTGAACGTTTCGTAGTATCCCTGGTCGATGATCGGCCGCTTACATCCGAACGGGTGGCCGGGTGTCAGCGCGGCCGCGGTCTCCGGGTCCACGACTATCCGTCCCAACGCCTCGCCGTAGAGCTTGGCCGCCATCTGATTGGACTCGATGTCGAAGAACACGTCTCCCCAACTGAGCGCGCCCACGACGCCCTTCTCCTCGATGGCGCGGAGTTGGTCCTCCCGCGACGCCGTCTTCAACGGCGGGTTGGCCATCATCTGGAACATCACCGAAAAGGCCGACAGCCA
>Ga0308175_100002156_pt1 | contig 13420 bp, 17 predicted proteins | sample PhyCR1_3_FD_203893 | JGI IMG/M metagenome (GOLD analysis project Ga0308175, IMG submission 203893) | Soil microbial communities from UC Gill Tract Community Farm, Albany, California, United States - DLSLS.C.R1 | ecosystem: Environmental > Terrestrial > Soil > Agricultural land | place: USA...
CACGACCGGCTTCGACCCCCAGGCGCGGCGCGCGGCGTGGGAGATGATCCGCTCCCTGCGCTCGCTCGGGAAGACCGTCCTGCTCACCACGCACTACCTCGACGAGGCCGAGCAGCTCGCCGACCGCGTGGCGGTGATGCGCGAAGGGCTGATCGTGCGCGTCGGGACGCCGCGCGAGCTGACGAGCACCGACCTGCAGACGGAGATCCGCTACCGGCGGGACGGCGAGGAAGTCCTCGTACGGACGGACGAGCCGACACGCGTCCTCGCCGAGCTCACGTCCGCCGCGGTCGCGCGCAGCGAGGAGCTCGAGGGACTGCAGGTGCGGCGGCCGTCGCTCGAGGAGGTCTACCTCGCGCTCACGGCCGAAGAGGAAGCGGAGGTCGAGGCGTGAGCGCGGAGGCGGTTCGCATCGGCGTGCGCCGCCCGGCGCGGCGGCTCTTCGTCCACCAGCTGCGCTCGGAGCAGCTCGTCTTCTGGCGCAGCCGGGAGGCGGCGTTCTTCATCTTCCTCTTCCCGCTGCTGCTCTTCCTGATGCTCGGCTCGGTGTACACGGGAAGGATCTACGGCGTGCCTGCGGCCGAGGCGCTGCTGGCGGGCCTGATCGGCTACGGCTGCGCGAACACCGCCTTCGCCGGTCTCGCGATCCAGCTCGTGCTGCGGCGCGAGAGCGGAATCCTCAAGCGCCTCCGCTCGACGCCGCTACCACCCGCGACGTACATCGCGGCGGTGCTGGTCTCGACGCTGACCGTCTTCGCGCTCCAGACCGTCGCGCTCTTCCTGCTCGGCCGCGGGCTCCACGACACGCCTTTCCCCTCCGACGCAGGCTCGTTCGTCGCCGTGATCGTGATCGGCGCGGCGGTCTTCGCGGCGCTCGGCACGGCGACGGCTTCGGTGATCCGTTCGGCCGAGGGAGCGTCGGCGGTCGTCAACTTCATCCTCCTGCCGATGGCGTTCCTGTCCGGCGCGTTCGGCCCCACGCACCACTACCCCGCGTTCCTGCGGGCGATCGGCGACGTCCTGCCGCTCAAGTACTTCATCGACCTCGTCAACGCCGTCTACCTGCACGGGCACGGCGTCTGGACGCGGCCGCAGGATCTTGCAGTCCTCGCCGCCTGGGGCCTGGGGGGTCTCGTCTTCACGATCTTCAAGTTCCGCTGGGAGCCGCGCGAGCGATAGGCGTTAGGAGTTTGGGCGAGCGGATAACGAGACGGGCATGAACCCGCTGCTCGACGAGCCCGCCATCTCCCTCTTCGTCCGCGAACACGACGAGCCGGGCATCGAGGTGCGCGTCAACTTCGGCGTCTTCGCGGGGAGGCACGCCACGCCGGCCGAGATCGACGAGCTCGCGGCGTCCCTGCGGGACTTCCTGCCCTCGTTCGCGATCGTCTCGGAGGAGCGCCATGAGTTCGCCGACTCCGTGGAGGCGTCCCTCCATCAGGTCGTCGTGGAGGTGCCGCGGGAGCACGCCGGCGGCGAGCCGGACCTCCTCGCGGAGCGGATCGTCCTCGCAGCGAACGGCTGGGCCCTCGAGTGCATCGCCTCCCGCCACGGCGCGGGCGACTTGTAGCGGGCAGTGAGCGGACTCCGACAGGAGTAGACTCCGAAGCCTCGGGGGGCCGAAAGGGAAGGGCATTGGCCCCGAAAACCAAAGCAAGCACTGCGGTCGCGCGGGATTTCAACGCGAACATCCGTAAGCTGGCCGAACGCCTCGACGACGTGGGCGACGAGACCGAATACGTGTTCCTGTGTGAGTGCGGGTGTGGGTCCGCCATCGCGCTCACGCTCGCCGCTTTCGTCGCCGGCGGGGCCTGGTTGGCCACCCACGATCAGCAGCACTGAGAAGGAACCTTCGGCCAAACCCAGGCCCAAGGCCGGAGGCTAAGACTCGGCGTAGCCGGGCTTAGCCGCAGGCCGGACTGCGCTCGCGCCGGCCTCTGCCGCGCGCGAGCGCACGACACAAGCCTCCCGTCCAGCAGAGCCTCCAAAGTGAAATGGCACGAAGCGGGCCGGAAATCGCGCTTTCCGGCCCGCGGAGTTCCGTTTCCGCGTACCGGAGAGCGCAGCTCTTCGGTACCCTGCCCGTCGGCCGTCCGGCCCTCTTGCCATGAGCAACGTCATCCAGGACCTCGAGCGCGCCCAGTTGCGCAACGTGCCGCGCTTCAAGGCGGGCGACACAGTGCGTGTCCATTTTCAGGTCATCGAGGGCACTCGCCGGCGTGTGCAGGTCTTCGAAGGGATCGTGCTCAAGCGGCAGGGCGCCGGCGCGCGCGAGACCTTCACCGTGCGCAAGCAGTCGTTCGGCATCGGGGTCGAGCGCACGTTCCCGCTCCACTCGCCGAAGATCGAGAAGATCGAGGTCGCCGCGATCGGCGACGTCAACCGCGCGAAGCTCTACTACCTTCGCGGCCGCGTCGGCAAGAAGGCTCGCGTGCGCGAGCGGCGGTACGGAGCCGGGTCGGAGCTGCCGGTCGCGGTCGAGGCAACCCTCGCGGAGACTGAGGAAGCGGCGACGGCCGCGGAGCCCCAGGACGCCGAGGGGCTGCAGTCCGAGGCGGAGCCGGTAGAGGCCGAGGCAGAGCCGGTGGATGAGGAGCCGGCCGAGGAGCCCACCGACCAGGAAGCACCTGCCGACGAGCCGGCCGAGGACGCGCCGGCCGACGAGGGCTCGGAGCCGGAAGGCGCCGCCGAGCCCGAGACTGCTACCGCCGAGTAACAGCTTTCCGGCAACTTTCGCTTCGCCGTGGCCGTCGCCCGAAGCGGGCGATACTCTCGGGCGACGTGAAGCGGACCGGCCAGAAGCTCCTGCGCTTCGATCGACGCCTCGGCGCGCGCTTCGTCGCCGGCGTAGACGAGGCGGGGCGCGGCTCCCTCGCCGGCCCGCTCGTGGTCGCGGGCGTCCTGCTCGACTACGGTTCGCTGCGCGACCACCGCGTCCGGCCACTCGGCTTCCTCAACGACTCGAAGCAGTGCTCGCCGGAGCGGCGGGAGGATCTCTTTCGCGCCGTCGTCGGCTGCGCCGAGGGCGTAGCCGTCCGCGTCATCGCACCGGGCGAGATCGACCGGAACGGCCTGCACCGCTCGAACCTCGCCGGCCTGCGGGCGATGCTCGAAGCACTGACGCCGCCGGCGGAGGCATGCCTCGTGGACGGTTTTCGTCTCGGCGCGGCGGCGCCGGAGCACACCGCGGTCGTCGACGGCGACGAGAAGAGTGCGGCGATCGCAGCGGCGTCGATCGTGGCGAAGGTGACGCGCGACCGGTTGATGCGCCGTCTCGACGCGCTCTATCCCGCGTACGGCTTCGCACAGCACGTCGGATACATCACGCCCGGGCACTCCGCAGTCGTCCGCGCGCGCGGCCCCTCCGCAGTGCACCGGCTGAGCTTCCAGGCGCTCTGCTACCAGGGCGAGGAGGCAGTTGCCTAGAGCCGGCTCGGGGTATGGCGCCGAGCGACGAGCCGTGCGGTGGTACCGGCTGCGGGGCTGGAAGATCCTCGGCGAAAACGTCTGGGCTGCCGGCAGCGAGCTCGACCTGATCGTCAGGCGCGGCCGCGTACTGCGGTTCGTCGAGGTGAAGGAGAAGCGGAGCTCGCGCTTCGGCGACCCGCTCGAGATGCTGACGGACGAGAAACAGCGCCGCCTCCGCCGCGCGGCCGAGGCGTGGCTCGGGGCGCGTCCCGAGCTCGCGCGCCTAGCGGTCGGCTTCGACGTGATCGCCGTGCGTGACGGCCGTGTGCAGCGCGTGCCGCAGGCGTTCTAGGCTGTGGCCGTGCCGGAGGCGAAGCTGGTGGCAAGCGAGGAGGGCGGGCTCGATCCTGCCGACGAGGGCTGGTTCGTCCTCAACGCGCGCGAAGCGCGCTGGTCGACCGGCGATCTCGGCGAGTACTGCGCGTTCGAGAGCCGCGAGGCGCGATTCCCTCAGCTCGGCATCAACCTGAACCGGCTCGAGCCCGGCGAGTCGATGTCGATGTATCACCGCGAGAAGGCGCAAGAGGACTTCCTCGTCCTGTCCGGCGAGTGTCTGCTCGTCGTCGAGGGAGAGGAGCGGCCATTGCGGCAGTGGGACTTCTTCCACTGTCCGGCGGGCGTCGCGCACGCAATCGTCGGCGCGGGGGAAGGCCCGTCGGTGGTGCTCGCGGTCGGCGCGCGCACCGAAGAATCGCGCGGCAGCGTCGTGTATCCCGTCGACCCCGTCGCGCTGCGGCACCGCACCGGCGTCGAGGTCGAGACCGCCGATCCGCGCGAGGCGTACGCGCCGTTCACCCTGCGCGACTGCGCCTATGAGGAGGGCTGGCTGCGCGAGTAGCGAACCCGTCCTCCGTGGCCGTCACGCAGGACGAGCTGTACGCGACGCTGGACCTCGACCTTTCCTGGTCGGAGGCCGAGCTACGCGAGCGCGAGCGGACGAAGCACGTCCATCGCCTCCACCCGTACCACGGCAAGTTCATCCCGCAGCTCGTGGAGGTGCTGCTCGGGCGCTACTTCGCGCGGGGCGACCACGTCCTCGACCCCTTCGCCGGCTCGGGGACGACGCTCGTGCAGGCGCTCGAGTCGGGACTCGACGCGACGGGCGTGGACATCGCCGCGTTCAACTGCCTCCTCATGCGCGTCAAGACGGCTTCGTACGACCTGCCGGAGCTCGGAGACGAATTGCGGGGCGCGTACGGCCGTATCGAGTCGCTCGGGCTGCGCCGACGGCGGGCCAGCGGCTATCTCCGCGAGTGGTATGCGCCGGGCGCGGCCGCCGAGCTCCTGGACTTCGGCGAACTCACCCAGGAATACCGGCACGGCGACGTCCTGCGCGTGATCCTCTCGCGCGCGGCCAGGTCGGCGCGGCGGGCCGCCCACTTCGACCTCGAGGCGCCCAAGATGCCACAGCAGGGCGAGTACTGGTGCCACAAGCACCGCCGGAACTGCCGGCCGGTCGAGTCGGCCCTCGGCTTCCTCAGCCGCTACACGCTCGACACGCCGGCACGGATCGAGGAGTTCGCGACGGTTCGCGACACCGAGCGCGAGGCGACGGTGCTGCACGGGGACGCGCGAGAGCTCGACCTCGGCGGGCCGTACGACGGGATCCTCACCTCGCCGCCGTATCCGGGATTGATCGACTACCACGAGCAGCACCGCTATGCCTACGAGCTGCTCGGGCTCGACGACCGGCGGGAGAGGGAGATCGGCGCAGCGGCATCCGGGACGTCACGCGCGGCGCTCGAGGCCTACCGTGCGGGCATCGCAGCCGTCCTCGAGCGCGGGGCGGCGGCGCTGCGACCCGACGCGCCGGTGCTCGTCGTCGTCAACGACCGGCGCGACCTCTATCCGGAGATCCTCGAACGCGCCGGGCTTCAGCTCGAGGCCCGGCTGCGCCGGCACGTCAACCGACGCACGGGCCGGCGGGCGGGCGAGTACTTCGAGGACGTACTCGTCGCGCGCGCAGGCTGAGCATGCGGCAAACCGGCTTCCTCGGCAGCGCGTAGTCACCCCCGTGGTCATTCTCAGGCGGGTAGTGGGAGCTCTGCTGTGCCTGACCGGTCTCGTCTGGATCGTCAAGGCACCACCCTCATCCAGGGGTCGTCGATGACCGGCAGCACGTTCTGGGCGGTCATGGGCGCGGTCTGCCTCGCGGCCGGCCTCTTCCTGCTCGGCTGGCCGTGGCGTCAGTCGCGGGCCGACTCCTAGGCTTCGCCGCTGAAGTCGTCATTCGCTACGAACTCGGCAATCTCGCGTGACGTCTTCGCTCCTAGGCTCGCTGCGTGCTTGCACGCGCGGTCACGCATGCGCTCGTCGGCCTCGAGCCTCGGCGCGTCGACGTCGAGGCGCACGTACGCGACGGCATCCCGGGCTTCGCGATCGTCGGCCTTGCCGACCGCGCCTGCCAGGAGGCCCGGGAGCGTGTCCGCTCCGGGATCTCCGCCGCCGAGCTGAGCTTCCCGCCCGGTCGGATCACAGTCAATCTTGCGCCGGCCGAGCTGCGCAAGGAGGGATCCGGGTTCGATCTCCCGATCGCGCTCGCGCTCCTCGCCGCGTCGCAGCAGCTTCCGCGCAGTGCGCTCGAGCGGACCACCGCGGTCGGTGAGCTCGCGCTCGACGGCCGGCTGCGCCGCGTCGGTGGCGTCCTCGCTGTGGCCGAGGGAGCACGGCGGCTCGGTGCCGAGCGTCTCCTGTGCCCGGCCGATTCCGCGCGCGAGGCCGCTCTTGCGGGCGTCGCTGCGATCCCGATCAGGCATCTCGCCGAGGCCGCGGCCTATCTGCGTGGCGAGCTCGAGCTGGAGCCGGAACCGCCGCTCGCGCCGAACGGGGACGCCACGACAGTGTCACCCGATCTTGCGGACGTGCGCGGCCAGGAACGTGCCCGCCGCGCGCTCGAGCTGGCCGCCGCGGGCGGGCACAACGTCCTGCTCGGCGGGCCTCCCGGCACGGGTAAGACGATGCTCGCGCGACGCCTGCCGGGGATCCTGCCGCCGCTCGACTCCGCCGCCGCGCTCGAGGTCACGCGGATCCACTCGGTCGCCGGCCTCGTGGACGGCGAGCGACCGCTCGTCTCGCGGGCGCCCTTCCGCGCGCCGCACCACAGCGCCTCCACCGCGGCCATTGTCGGCGGCGGCCCGCACCTCCGACCGGGCGAGGCGAGCCTGGCGCACCGCGGTGTGCTGCTTCTCGACGAGCTCGCCGAGTTCCAGCGCCCCGCTCTGGAAGCGCTGCGCCAGCCGCTCGAGGACGGCTTCGTCTCGATCTCGCGCGCCGCCGGCCGGGTCGTCTTCCCGGCCGTGTTCCAGCTGGTCGGGACGATGAACCTGTGCCCGTGCGGCGGACGCGGCGACCCCGCCGCCCAGTGCAGCTGCTCAGCGCAGCGGCTCGCGCGCTACCGCGACAAGCTCTCCCGTGCGCTGCTCGACCGCTTCGATCTCGTCCTCGCAATGCCGCGCGTGCGCGGTGAGCAGCTCGCCGCCGCGCCGAGTGAAGGTTCCGCCGTCGTGGCCGCCCGCGTCGCGACGGCACGGGAGCGGCTCGCGACGCGGCCACCCTCGCGCGGAGGCGAGGCGGATGCGCTCCTGCGGCGCGCCGCCGACCGGCTCCACCTCTCCGGCCGCGGCTACGCGCGGGTCGGCCGGGTCGCGCGGACGATCGCCGCGCTCGCGGAGTCCGACTCGGTTCGGGCCGAGCACGTGGCGGAGGCGTTGTCCTATCGCTCGCCGGAGGAGCTCTCGAATGTCTGAGCTCGCCCTCGCGGTCTTTGCCTCGGAGACGGGCACGCACCTGATCCGCCCGCCGCGCGGCGAGCGGTGGCGTGCGTTCGAGCGGCGCTTCGACGAACGGGGATACCTCGAGCGGCTCGCGGCAGGCGGATACCGCTTCCTGGCGCGCTCGTCGCCCGAGTTCCCGCCGCTCCTGCGTGCGATTCACGATCCGCCTGCGGGGCTCTTCGTGCGGGGAGTGGCGAAACCCGAGCTTCTCACGCAGCCGGCCGTCGCGATCGTAGGGGCTCGCGCCTGCTCCGGCTACGGCTCGTCCGTCGCGCGCAGCCTCGCCAGGGACCTCTCGGCCACCGGTCTCGTCATCGTGAGCGGCCTCGCGCGGGGAATCGACGCCGAGGCGCATCGCGGAGCCCTGGAGGCAGAGCGGACGACCCTTGCCGTGCTCGGGTGCGGCATCGACCGCGACTACCCGGCCGCGCACGCCGAGCTCGCCCGGCGCGTCGCGGATGCCGGCCTCATCGTCTCGGAGTACGCGCCCGGCGTCGAGCCGGCTCCCTGGCGATTCCCTGCGCGCAACCGCATCGTGGCCGGGCTGTGCGCGGCGACCGTCGTCGTCGAGGCACGCGAGCGCAGCGGCGCCCTGATCACGGCGGATCTCGCGCTCGAGGAGGGGCGGGAGGTGTTCGCGGTGCCAGGCGAGATCACGAGCTCGCTGTCGGCGGGAACGAACGCGTTGCTCAAGCTCGGCGCGGGGCCTCTGACGAGCGCCGCCGACGTCCTCGCCTCGTTCGGAATCGAGCCGCAGCCTGTGCTGTGCGAAAGCTCCCCGCTCCTCGATCTCCTGCCTGCGAGCGCCGACGAGCTCGTGCGCAAGACCGGGCTCGGTCCTGCCGAGATCTCCCGGACGCTCGTCGAGCTCGAGCTGGAAGGGCGCGTCGTCATGCGCGACGGCATGTACCGTCGCGCTTCGTGAACCCGTATTGGCTGGAGGAACCGAGCCCCGCACGGAGCGAGACGAAGGTGGAGGGCCGTGCCCACGTCGCGATTGTCGGCGCCGGGGTGACGGGCTGCTCGGCCGCGCTCCGCCTTGCCGAGGCCGGCCTGCGCGTTCGCGTGCACGACGCGCGTGGGATCGCCGAGGGCGCGAGCGGCCGCAACGGCGGCTTTGCGCTGGGCGGCGGCGCCGCCCGCTACGACGTCGCCCGCGACACGTACGGCGCGGAGCGGGCAAAGGGCTTCTGGCGCTGGACGCACGAAGCGCTCGACCGAATGGCCGATTTGGCGGGCGACGCGCTACGCCGCACCGGCAGCTACCGCCTCGCCGGCGACGAGGAGGAGCGCGAGGGCATTCGGCTCGAGTACGAGGCACTGCGCGAGGACGGCTTCGAGGCGGAGTGGCTCGACGACGTTCCCGGCGGCGCAGCGGGCCGCTTCCACGGCGCGATCTCCCATCCCCACGACGGCTCGATCCAGCCGGCGCGGTTCGTCCGGCGCCTCGCTGCTCTCGCCACGGCGAAAGGAGCAGAGTTTCGCGAGCACGACCTGGTCGAGGACCTCGACGCGCTCGACGCCGACCGCATTCTCGTCGCGACCGACGGCTACGGCCATGGGCTCGTCCCGGAGATCGCCGACCTCGTCTGGCCGACCCGGGGCCAGGTGATCGTGAGCGAGCCGCTCGACCGCGAGCTCTACGACCGCCCGCACTATGCACGCCAGGGCTTCGACTACTGGCAGCAGCTGCCCGACGGCCGGATCCTGCTCGGCGGCTTTCGCGACGTTTCGATCCTCGACGAGCTGACGGACGTCGAGGAGACGACGCCGGCCATCCAGTCCTCGCTCGCGTCGTTCCTCCACGAGCTGGTGGGCGAGGAGGTGCCGGTGACGCATCGCTGGGCCGGCATCTTCGGCCTGACACAGGACATGCTGCCGCTGGTGGGGCCGATTCCAGGCCGGGACGAACGCGTCTGGGTGGCCGGCGGCTACTCGGGCCATGGCAACGTCCTCGGCTTCGCCTGCGGCGAGCTGGTGGCGGACGCCATCCGCGGGCGCGAGTCGCCGCAGCTCGAGCTGCTCGACCCGGCCCGGTTCTCGGCCTAGCTTTGCAAGCTAGAGCGGCTTGACGTCGGCGATCAACTGGTCGATCGACGCCTTCGCGTCGCCGAAGAGCATCACGGTCTTCGGGTTGTAGAAGAGCGGGTTCTCGATCCCGGCGAAGCCCGGGTTCATCGAGCGCTTCAGGACGACGACGGTCTGTGCGTCGTCGACGTTGAGGATCGGCATGCCATAGATCGGCGACCCCTGGTTGTTGCGCGCGTCGGGATTGACGACGTCGTTCGCGCCGACGACCACCGCGACGTCCGTGCGCGAGAACTCGGGGTTCGCCTCATCCATCTCCTTCAGCTGCGGGTAGGGGACGTTCGCCTCGGCGAGCAGGACGTTCATGTGCCCCGGCATGCGGCCCGCGACGGGATGGATGGCGTACGACACCTCGACACCCTTCGACTCGAGCAGGTCGGCGAGCTGACGGACGTCATGCTGCGCCTGCGCCACCGCGAGCCCGTAGCCCGGCACGAACACGACCTTGTGGGCGTACGCGAGCATGACCGCCACGTCCTCGGCCGTCGCGCTCCTGACGGCGCCGCCGTCGCCCGCCGCCACTGCGGCCGCCGCCTCGGAGACCTGGCCGAACCCGCTGAAGAGGACGTTCGCGACCGAGCGGTTCATCGCCCGCGCCATCATCAGCGTCAGCAGCGTTCCGGACGCGCCGACAAGCATTCCCGCCACGATCAGGAGGTTGTTCTGCAGCTCGAAGCCGCCTAGCGCGACCGCGATGCCGGTGAACGCGTTGAGCAGCGAGATCACGACGGGCATGTCCGCGCCGCCGATCGGGAGCACGAAGAGGACGCCGAAGGCGAGCGACGCCGCGATCGTGATCCAGAGCAGCCACTCGTCCTGGACTCCCGCAACGAGCGCGATCGCGCAGCCCAGACCACCGACGAACAGCGCGCCGTTGACGAACTGCTGGCCCGCGTACGTGATCGGCCGGCCGCCGATCAGCTCCTGGAGCTTTGCGAAGGCGATCATCGAGCCTGCGAACGAGATCGAGCCGATCAGGGCGGAGAGGACGATGCCGAGCGAGATGTCGGCCTTCGGCGCGCCCTGCTCGGGCAGGATCTTGTGCAGCTCGGCGAGCGCGATCAACGCGGCGGCACCGCCGCCGACGCCGTTGAACAGCGCGACCATCTGCGGCATCGCGGTCATCTGCACCTTGCGGGCTGCAACCGCGCCGAAGCCGCCGCCGATCAGCATCGCGATCGCGATCGCCCACCAGCTCGTGGAGCCGATTTTGACCCAGGTGACGACGATCGCCAGCACCATCCCTGCCGCGCCGATCTGGTTGCCTCGCCGTGCCTGCGCAGGGTTGGAGAGAAAGCGCAGCGCCAGGATGAACGAGACGATCGTGACCAGGTAGAGGAGGTTCGAGAGGTTGTAGCTCACGCGTCGTCCGGCTTCTTCGGGCGCTCGCGGCTCTTGAACATCTCGAGCATCCGGTCGGTGACGACGAAGCCGCCGACGACGTTGGCGGAGGCGAGGACGACGGCGGAGAAGCCAACGATCCACGTGAACGCGCTCTTGTCCGGCTGGCCGAGCACGATCATCGCGCCGACGATCACCACGCCGTGGATCGCGTTGGTCCCCGACATCAGCGGCGTGTGCAGCAGCGTGGGCACCTTCGAGATCACCTCGACGCCGAGGAAGATCGCGAGCACGAGGATCGTCACCTCGAAGACGAGCAGCGTGTTATGGCTCACGGTGCAGCTCCTTCCTGCTTGCCGGCGACGCACGCGCCGCTCGTGATCTCGTCCGACCAGTCCAGCGTGAGCTCGCCCTCCGGCGCGAGGTGGAGGAGGAGCGCCTGCACGTTGCGCGAGTACAGCGTCGAGGCGTGGTACGGCATCGTGCTCGCGAGGTTCGTCAGGCCGACGAGGGTGACGCCGCCGCGCTCGACGATCTCTCCCGGCTCGGTCAGCTCGCAGTTGCCGCCGGTCTCGGCGGCGAGGTCGACGATCACCGAGCCCGGCCGCATCGCCTCGACGGCCGAGGCCGGGATGATCTTCGGCGCCGGCCGGCCGGGGACGGCGGCCGTCGTGATCACCACGTCGAAGTCGGCAATTCGCCCCTCGAGCGCCTGCTGCTGTGCGGCCATCTCCTCGGCGGTCAGCTCCCGCGCGTAGCCGCCTTCGGCCTCGGCCCCGGTAACGCCGAGGTCGAGCCAGTTCGCGCCGAGGCTCTCGATCTGCTCGCGCACGACCGGGCGGACGTCGAAGCCGGTCGTCACGGCGCCGAGCCGGCGGGCCGTGGCGATCGCCTGCAGCCCCGCCACGCCGGCGCCGATCACGAGCACCTTCGCAGGAGGCACCGTGCCGGCGGCGGTCATGAGCATCGGGAAGAAACGGGGCAGGTGCTCGGCGCCGAGGAGCGCGGCCTCGTACCCGCCCACGGTCGCCTGCGACGAGAGCGCGTCCATCGGCTGTGCGCGCGTGATCCGCGGCACCGAGTCGAGCGCGAACGCCGTCACGCCTCGCGCTGCGAGCGCCTCGATGCCGGCCGGGTCCGAGAGCGGCTCGAGGAAGGCGATCAGCAGCTGGCCCGAGCGGAGCCGCTCACGCTCGTCCGGCGATGGCTTGCGCACCTTGACGACACCGTCCGCCTCCCACGGGTCGCCGATCAGGGCTCCTGCGTCGGTGTACGCATTGTCGGGGAACGAGGCCGCTGTCCCCGCGCCATGCTCGACGACGAGCTCGAACCCTACGGCCGCGAGCTTGCCCACGGTCTCGGGGACGAGCGCGACACGGCGCTCGCCCTGCGTCGTCTCGCGCGGGATCCCGACCCTCATCCGGCGAATAGCCTACGCACCTTGACGCACTTCTTCACGAGCCACGGTCTTCCGCTTCTCTTCGCCGTCGTCCTGCTCGAGTCGTTCGGGATCCCGCTGCCGGGCGAGACGGCGCTCATCGCCTTCGGGGTGCTCGCCTCCCAGGGGCATTACTCGATCGCCGAGGTGATCGCGGTCGCCGCCGCCGGCGCCATCATCGGCGACAACCTCGGCTACTGGCTGATCGGTCGGCTCGGCGGACGCCGCCTCTTCGAGCGCACCCGGTATGGCCGCCGGTACGCGGACCGCTTCCTGCCTGAGGCAGAGAGGTTGATGGCGAAGCACGGCGGCAAGGTCGTCTTCTTCGGCCGTTTCATCAGCATTCTCCGCTTCACGGCCGCTTGGGCGGCAGGCATAGCGCGGATGCCGTGGTGGAGGTTCCTCTTCTGGAACGCGACCGGCGGCATCGCCTGGGCGACGGCGGTCGGGCTCGTCTCCTACTACGGCGGCGCCGCAGCGGCCGATGCGATCCAGCGCTACGGGATCTACGCTGCAGTCGGGATCGCGATCGCCGTCCTGATCGGCTTCTTCTTCACCCATGTGGGCAAGAAGTGGCTGGAAAAACGGCTCTAGCGCGCCGGACCGCGCTCACCCTCGCGCTCACGGGTGGGCTTCTCGCTGCCGATTGCGGCGGCTCCGCGACGTCGCCGGCTCGCGGGCACGCCGCGACCGGGTCGTTCCGTTCACGCGGCTTCGCCGCGACCTCGTCGCGCGACGGCTGCCGGACTTCTCGCTCGTGATCCCGAACCTCTGCGACGACATACACGACTGCTCGGTCGCGACCGGCGACGCCTGGCTCCAGGCACACGTCGCTCCGCTGCTCCGCTCGTCCCAGCTGCGGGGCGGAGTCGTCTTCGTCGTCTTCGACGAAGGGACGAGCGACACCGGCGGCGGCCGCATCGAGGCGCTCGCGCTCGGCCCGACCGTGCGCCGCGGCTCCAAGTTCACGAAGGCGACGAACCACTACGGCCTGCTGCGCACGATCGAGGATGCGTGGAGCCTGCCGCGGCTGGCCTTCTCACGCACGCGAACGCCGATCGGAGGCATCTGGAAGAAGTAGGAGTCCCGGTCCCCGTGCGGAATCCGTTCGGGCATGCTCGTCTCGATCGCACGCGCGCTCGAGCAGCGCGACCAGACCCTCGGCCACGGCGCCCGCGTCGCGGCTCTCGCCGAGCCCGTAGCTCTGCAGCTGGGCTGGGACCGCGAACGGATCCGCTCCCTTCGCTGGGCCGCGCCACTGCACGACGTCGGCAAGGTCAGGATCCGGCCTCAGCTGCTCGGCAAGTCGGGT
>Ga0308175_100002158_pt1 | contig 13414 bp, 13 predicted proteins | sample PhyCR1_3_FD_203893 | JGI IMG/M metagenome (GOLD analysis project Ga0308175, IMG submission 203893) | Soil microbial communities from UC Gill Tract Community Farm, Albany, California, United States - DLSLS.C.R1 | ecosystem: Environmental > Terrestrial > Soil > Agricultural land | place: USA...
GGCCTGCGGGTACCTCGCCGCCCGCGCCGCGCTCACGGACTCGGCGTGGTGGGGCCGGCCTCGCCAGCAGCTGGAGCTGGCCGCCCTGCACTGGCTGTACCGCCAGCCCGACACACGAGCCTGAGCAGCGTCCAGGTCTCGCCGCCGGATCGGCCGGCGGCCCGCCCCCCTACCCCGAGGACCCATCCCTGCCCGGGGCAGGCTGGGGTCCCGAGTGCCTGCCCTCGGCGATGAGCGCCAGGCGCCGCAACGCCTCGCGGTTGCGCACCCCGATGGCGGCGTCGTGCACCGGGCGCGGCAGTCGCTTTCCCAGGCCCTTGACCGCCCGCTCGGTCATGGTGATGGTGCACCCGCCCGGATCGTCCTCGAGCCGCAGCTCCACATGGGCCTCGCCCAGCGGACGCCCGCGCGCACGGAGCACCAGCTCCGAGCCGGGGGTGGACGACACGACGCTCGTCGTGTCGTCGAGCAACAGGGGCCAGATGCCGACCGAGTGGTGCATGAGCGAGTCCTTCGCGGGCCAGGCGCCGGTGACGTCCCTGATCCGCGAGGCGCCGACCACCCAGCTGGCGAACAACCAGGGATCCGCCAGGACCTCCCAGACCGCCGAGGCAGGGGCCTCGGCGCGGCGGCTCTCGGTCGACATCGGTCCTCCCTTAGAACTGGTACCCACCACGACGTGGGGACGGTGCCCCGCGACAGGTGGGACCAAACCGTCAGGGCACGGGGTCGTTGGCGTCGTAGCGGGCGAAGCCGGGCTGCAGCCGCCCGAGGACGACGATCCCGACGATGCAGGCCAGCCCGCCCAGCACCGCGGTGCGCCCCTCGCCGAGCCACCCGGCGGTGAGCCCACCCGCGAGCTCACCGAGCCGCGGACCACCGGCCACCACGACGATGAACACGCCCTGCAGCCGTCCGCGCAGCCGGTCCGGCGTCGCCGCCTGCAGGATGGTCGTCCGGAACACCGCGCTCACCGAGTCGCTCGCCCCGGCCACCGCCATCGACGCGAGCGCAACCCAGAGCGCCGTCTCCCGGGACAGCGCACCGCCGGCCGCGAGCATGGCGACCCCGAACCCCGCGATGGCGGCGCCCCAGCCGACGATCGACACCAGGATCGCCAGCCCCTGCCTTCGGATCTGCCCGAGTCGGCCGGAGAAGGACATTGCCACGATCCCGCCGACCGCCGCACCCGCGCTCAGCTCGCCCACCGTCCTTGCGCCTCCGCCGAAGATCACGATCCCGGCGGCGGGGAACAGCACCCTGGGCTGGGCGAGCACCATGGCGCAGATGTCGGACAGGAACGTCATCCGCACGTTCGGCCGGGTGGCCAGGAACGACAGGCCGTCCAGGACCGACCGGAAGCCCGGCCGGGTGGCGACGGCCCCGTCCTCGGCCGGCTCCGGTGGCAGCGCCGGCAGCCCGGCCAGGCCCCACAGCGCCGCGATGCTGATCACCGCGTCGGTCGTGAAGGCCACCTTGAACCCGCCCCAGTCCACGAGGTAGCCGGCCAGCAGTGGCCCGACCGTGAGCGAGGTGTTCATCGCGAACACCGACAGCGCGTTGGCGGCCGGCAACAGCTCACGCTCGAGGATCCGCGGGTAGATCGAGCTGCGCGCCGGGGAGGAGACCGCGAACGCGCCGTTCCACAGCGCCACCAGCGCGAACAGGACCCACACCTGGGTGTTGCCGAGCCACGCCTGCAGGGCGCACAGGATGCTCGAGACGAAGGCGACCGACTGTGCGACCAGCCCCACGACCCGGCGGTCGAAGTGGTCGACCAGCGTCCCGCCGTACAGCCCCATGACGACCAGCGGCACCAACGCGCAGAGCCCCACGACGCCCACCGCCGCGGTCGACCTGGTCAGGTCGTACACCTGCAGCCCGATGGCGACCACCGCCAGCTGGGAACCGACGTTGGAGAGGCTGAACCCGGCATACAGGCGCCGGTATGCCGGGCTGACCCGCAAGGGGGTCAGGTCCAGCAGGAGGGGCACGGGAGGAGACTACGGGCGGCGGGCACCGGTGTGCCGTACCTTGCGTCCCATGGACCCACGCGTGCGGATCGCGATGCTCATCGATGCCGACAACGTCTCCCGCGAGGGGGTCGTCGAGGCGATCACCAGCCTTGAGACGTTCGGCGACGTGAGCATCCGGCGCGCGTACGGCGACTGGTTCGACGCCCGGCTCAAGCGGTGGGAGCCGCTGCTGCGCAGCCACCGGATCCGCTCGGTGCAGCAGTTCGGCTACACCAAGGGCAAGAACGCCACCGACATGGCGCTGGTCATCGACGCGGTCTCGCTGCTGAACACCGAGCGGCCGGACGCGTTCGCGATCGTGTCCTCCGACGCGGACTTCACGCCCCTGGTGATGCACCTGCGCGAGCGCGGGGTCGACGTCTACGGGTACGGAAACGCCAAGACCCCCAAGCCGTTCCGCGACGCGTGCACCAGGTTCACCCCGATCCGCGCCCGCACGAAGGCCGAGGCACCGGCGGCCGGTCCGGCCACGACCGAGGTCGGGGACCGCCTGCGCAAGGCCGTGGCTGCAGCGCAGGGCAAGGACGGCTGGGCGCGGATCCAGGCCGTGCGCGTCCAGCTCGGGCCGAAGGCGGCGTTCAACCCCGGCGACTACGGAGCGGCGACCCTGACCAAGCTGCTCAAGAACACCGGTGGGTTCGAGCTGAAGGACGAGGGCAGCCCGGCGGTGAGGGTGCGACTCTCGGAGGGCAACGAGCCCGAGGGCTAGTCCGCCACCGTGATGCCCAGCTCGGCGGCGAGCAGGGGGCCGAGGTCGATGAGCTGGAGCGCGGAGACGGTCGCGCCGCGCAGCCCGGCCAGGCCCCGTGGCGCGAGCAGGTCGGCGGTGCTCAGGTCGACGTCGGTCATCCGCGCCCGGCCGAAGTCCGGCGACACCACCCGCGAGCCCTCGAACGACACCTGGTTCAGCGTGGCCTCGGCGAAGTCAGGCTCGACCAGCTGGCAGTCCACCAGCTGCACGTCGGCGAGCGTCGCGCCGCGCAGGTTGAGGAACTCGATCTTGCACCCCTCGAACCGCACCCGGCGCAGCTCCGCGCCATGGAGCTGGACCGCCCCCAGCCGCGCCCCCTGGACCACGCAGTCCTGCCACGTCGACTCGGCGAGGTCCACGCCCGCTCCGTGCACGGCATACAGCCCGCAGTCGCTGAACCGGGCCCGTGGCGCACGCAGCTCGGTCAGGTCACACCGCTGGAAGGTGCACTCGAGGAACCGGGCATTTGCGGCGGACTGCCCGCTGAGGTCACCGGTGAGCACCTCGGTGTCGAGGTCAGCATCTGGACGCAGCACCGACCCATCCTGTCCCAGCCAGCCGGAGGGGGCACAATGTGTCACTCGCCAACGACGACGACAGATCGGGGACCTGATGTCCGACACCGACTTCAAGCCGGGCCTGGAGGGCGTGATCGCCTTCGAGTCCGAGATCGCCGAGCCCGACAAGGAGGGCGGCGCGCTTCGCTACCGCGGCGTGGACATCAAGGACCTCGTGGGTCGGGTGAGCTTCGGGCAGGTGTGGGGGCTGCTCGTGGACAACGAGTTCGACCCGGGGCTGCCGCCGGCCGAGCCCTTTCCGCTGCCCGTGCACACCGGCGACATCCGGGTCGACGCGCAATCCGCGCTGGCGCAGCTGGCGCCGGTGTGGGGCTTCCGCCCCCTGCTCGACGTCTCCGACGAGGAGGCGCGTGAGCAGCTGGCCCGCGCGGCGGTGATGACGATGTCGTTCATCGGCCAGTCCGCGCACGGCCAGGACACGCCGATGGTGCCGCAGCGCCGGGTGGACGAGGGCAGGACCATCGTCGAGCGGTTCATGATCCGCTGGCGCGGTGAGCCGGACCCCAGGCACGTCGAGGCCATCGACGCCTACTTCATCTCCGCCGCCGAGCACGGCATGAACGCCTCGACGTTCACGGCGCGGGTCATCGCCTCGACGGGCGCCGACGTGGCGGCCTGCCTGTCCGGTGCGATCGGGGCACTGTCCGGGCCGCTGCACGGGGGTGCACCGTCGCGCGCGCAGCACATGATCGAGGGTGTCGAGCGCTCCGGCGACGCGGCGGCCTACGTCAAGGGGGTCCTCGACCGTGGCGAGCGGCTGATGGGCTTCGGGCACCGCGTCTACCGCGCCTACGACCCGCGGGCCGCGGTGCTGCGCGACACCTGCCAGCGACTGGGCGCGCCGCGCTTCGAGGTGGCGCTCGAGCTGGAGAAGGCCGCCATCGCCGCGCTCGCGGAACGGCACCCGGAGCGGACCATGGAGACCAACGTCGACTACTGGGCCGCGGTGCTGCTCGACTTCGCGGAGGTGCCGGGCTCGATGATGACGCCGCTGTTCGCAAGTGCCCGCACGGCCGGCTGGTCGGCGCACATCCTCGAGCAGAAGAAGACCGGCCGCCTCATCCGCCCCTCGGCCCGCTATGTCGGCGAGGGCCCGCGCGGCATCGAGGCGGTCAAGGGCTACCACGCCTGAGCCTGGCCGGTGCGTTGCGCCATCCAGCCCCCTGCGCAAAACGGGGGTTGCGTGCCCATACCGTGAGCTGTTTCTCCCGGTTTAGCGACGCAACCGCCGTTTCACGTATGCCGGGTGGCCGGCTTTGTCGCCTGGGCGTCCGGGTGGCGGACCTCACGTCCCAACCTGCGGACGCAGGTGGGAGACTGTCGCGCGACAACGGCGTCAGTCCCTGACCCCGCCGCGACCACCGCGGCTGCCCGTAAAGGTGAACCCGTGAGCGCCAACGCCCCGACCATTCCCGCCGAGCTGCTCCCCAAGGACGGCCGGTTCGGTTCCGGCCCCTCGAAGGTCCGCCCCGAGCAGGTGGACTACCTCGCCGGCCTCGGCACCACGGTGCTGGGGACCTCGCACCGGCAGGCGCCGGTGAAGAACCTCGTGGGGGCGGTCCGCGAGGGCCTGGCCGAGCTGTTCTCCCTCCCCGATGGCTACGAGGTCGTGCTCGGCAACGGCGGCTCGACCGCGTTCTGGGACATCGCGGCGTTCGGGCTGGTGCGTGAGAGGGCGCAGCACCTCACGTTCGGCGAGTTCTCGAGCAAGTTCGCGACGGTCACCAACAACGCGCCCTTCCTCGGTGACTCGACCGTGGTCAAGGCCGAGCCGGGCAGCCTCCCTGTCCCCCGGGCGGAGGCAGGGGTCGACGTCTACGCGTGGCCGCACAACGAGACATCGACCGGGGTCATGGCCCCGGTCCAGCGGGTCGAGGGCGCCGACGCCGATGCGCTGGTCCTGGTCGACGCGACCTCCGGCGCCGGCGGCCTGCCCGTAGACGTGCGCGAGGCCGACGTCTACTACTTCGGCCCGCAGAAGTGCTTCGCCGCCGACGGCGGGCTGTGGCTGGCGCTGTTCTCCCCCGTCGCGCTCGCCCGGGTCGAGGAGATCGCGGCGACGGGCCGCTGGGTGCCCGACTTCTTCAGCCTCCCCACCGCGATCGACAACTCGCGCAAGAACCAGACCTACAACACCCCGGCCGTCGGCACGCTCGCGCTCCTGCGCAGCCAGGTGGACTGGATCAACGAGCAGGGTGGGCTCGACTGGGCCGTGAAGCGGACCGCCGACTCCAGCGGACGCCTGTACGACTGGGCCGAGCACACGGCATACACGACGCCCTTCGTCGCCGACCCGGCGGCGCGCTCACAGGTCGTCGCCACGATCGACTTCGACGACGCCTTGGACGCCGCCCAGGTCGCGGCCACCCTGCGCGCCAACGGCGTGGTCGATGTGGAGCCGTACCGGAAGCTGGGCCGCAACCAGCTGCGGGTGGCGACCTTCCCGGCCGTGGACCCCGAGGACGTGTCCGCCCTGATTGCCTGCATCGAGCACGTCGTGGGCTGATCTGCGCCGAGCTTATCCTGCGCTCACGGCCGACCTCCCGTAACCTCCGCTGCGATCACTCGTTACCCCCGATGACAGCCCCGGGGGTGGGGTAGGGCGAGCACGAGGAGCGGCTGAGCATGAACCGCACGACAGGACTGCCGTGGCGCAGGATCGCGGCGGCGCTGCCGGCCGTGGCGCTGGTGGGAGCCGGCGCCGCGCTCGCGGCGACCGGTGGCGCCCCACTGACCGACGTCGTCGCCGACTCCCGTCCGCTCGTCACGGTGCCTCCCACACCGCTGCAGCACCTCGACGTCCCTGAGCTGCCCCCGTTGCCCGAGCTGCCGGCTCCGCCGGAGCAGCAGCCCACCCCGGCCTACGGCGGCGGGGTGCCCGCCTCGATGAGCGCCAACGGCATCCCCGCCGCTGCACTGGAGGCCTACCGGCGCGCTGCCCAGCTCGTGGACGCCGCCGACCCCGAGTGTCGCGTCGACTGGGCCCTGGTCGCCGCCATCGGCAAGGTCGAGTCGAACCACGGCCGCTACGGGGGCAACGGCATCGACACCGATGGCACCGTCCGCCCGGGGATCTTCGGCATCCCGCTCAACGGCACGAACAACACCGCCCGCGTCCCCGACAGCGACGGCGGCGTGCTGGACCGCGACACCTCCTGGGACCGTGCGGTCGGCCCGATGCAGTTCATCCCCGGCACCTGGCGGGTCGTGGGCGTCGACGCCAACGGCGACGGCCGCAAGGACCCCCAGAACATCGACGACGCCGCCACCGCGACCGCGGTCTACCTCTGCTCGGGTCCCGGCGACCTCAGCACCGACAGTGGCGCCCGCTCCGCCGTGCTGCGCTACAACCAGAGCGACGCCTACGCCGACCAGGTGCTCGCGATCGCCCGCGGCTACCGCAGCGGGTACACCGTGGAGCCGGCCAGCGCCCTGACCCCCGTGCAGCGCAAGGGCACACCGTACCTTCCCTCTGGCGAGCCGCAGACCATGGCCCACTACGACCCGGCGCTCGCCGCCGAGCCCGCGCCGCAGCCAGCCACCAAGCCCGCGGCCAAGGACCCCGAGGCGGGCGGCAGGACGGGAACCGGCTCGACGCCGACACCGCAGACCACGACGGGCACGACGCCCGGCTCGACCGGTGGCGGCGTCGGGGACACGCTGACGGGTGTGGTCGGCGGGGTCGTGGGCGGCCTGACCGGCAGCACGCCGACACCGACCCCGAGCTCCACGCCTGCTCCGTCGCCGACGCCGACCCCGGGCAGCACGACTGCACTGCCGCTCACCGTGGCCCCGGTCAACGGCAAGTGCCCCGAGGGCTACGACCCGGTGCTGAACCTGCTCGGGCTCCTCACCGCCTGCACGCTGCACCGCTGACCGAACCCGGGTCGAGCGGCCACGACCTGCCGAGGACCGGCACCGGCTGTCGGCATGTCGTGGCCACTCGACGGGCGACCGAGGCGGGCACCCGGCGAGGTGGAGGCAGACCCGGGCACGCGGCACTCGCGTCGGTGCGGGTGGGCTCAGCGCAGGACGCTGGCGGCGACCGCGACGACGACCACGATGACCAGGACCGCGATGGTGACCTGCCGACGGAACCGCGGCGTCACCGGACCACCTCGGGCACCGGCTCGGTGACCGGCTGCGGCACGGTGCGGATGCGGATCCTCGGGCGGCGCTGGGACTCGTAGGTCACCTGGACATTCTCGTGCCTGACCAGCCAGTAGGACACGGCGGCCATCGTCACGCCCACGGCGATGGTGCCGATCCCGATGGTCCAGCGCGCTCCCCAGGCGTCGCCGATCCAGCCGATGAGGGGCGAGCCGATCGGTGTGCCGCCCATGAAGATCGCCATGTACAGAGCCATCACCCGACCGCGCATGGCGGGGTCGACACGCGTCTGGACCATGGCGTTGGCGGTGGTCAGCGCAGTGAGGGCGGCCAGGCCCGTCGGGACCAGCGCGATGGCGAACAGGGTGTAGGTCGGGGCCAGGCAGGCGAGGGCGGTCGCGACCGTGAAACCGACCAGCGAGATCAACAGGGTCCGCAGCCTGGGGACGGGTCGGCGGGCGGACAACAGGGCCGCGGTGAGCGAGCCGACCGCCATGACCGAGCCGAGCAGGCCGTAGCCCTCCGGCCCCTTGTGGAACTCCTTGGTCGCCATCAGTGCCGTGGTGATCTGGAAGTTCATGCCGAAGGTGCCGAGCACGAAGACCAGCAACATCACCAGCTGGATGTCTCGGCGGCTGCGGACGTAAGCCAGGCCCTCCTTGAGCGCGCCGTTGCTGCGCTGCAGCATCGGCGCCGGTCGCAGCTCCTTCGGCCGCATCGACGCCAGCGCGATGAGGACCGCGACGAAGGTGAACGTGTTGAAGACCAGCGTCCAGCCGGTGCCGAACGCCGCGATGGTCAGCCCGGCCACGCCGGGCCCGATGAGCCGAGCGGCGTTGAACGACGCGCTGTTGAGCGAGACGGCGTTGGCGATCCGGTCGCGGGAGACCATCTCGGAGACGAAGGTCTGGCGGGCCGGGTTGTCGAACGCCGTCGCGACACCGGTCCACAGCGCGGCGACGTAGACCATCCACAGCTCGGCGTTGCCGGTGACGGCCACGGCGCCCAGGGCGAGCGAGGACAGGGCCAGGGCCGTCTGGGTCACCGCGAGGAGGCGGCGCTTGGGGAACCGGTCGGCCACCACCCCGCTCCACGGCGCGAGCAGCAGGAACGGCAGGAACTGCAGGCCGGTGACGATGCCCAGCGCGGACGACGAGTGGTTGGTGACCTCGGTCAGGACCAGCCAGTCCTGGGCGACGCGGCCCATCCAGGTGCCGATGTTGGAGACGAGTGCACCGGTCGCGTAGATGCGGTAGTTGCGGACGTGGAGGGAGGAGAAGGTGGGACTCACTCGTTGGCCACCCGGGTGAGGATCGCCGAGGCCCGCAGCAGGATGTCCTGCTCCTCGGGAGTGAGGTGGCCGACGCGGACCGACATCCAGGCGTCACGCTTGCGCCGGATCTCCCTGAGCAGGGTGGTGGCGTCGGGGGTCAGCGAGACGATGACCTGGCGCTTGTCGTGGGGGTCGGCCGTGCGGTCGACGAGACCGCGCTCTGCGAGGGCGGAGACGGTGCGCGTCATGCTCGGGGCGCTCACCTTCTCGATCTCCGCGAGCTCACCGGGGGTCCGTGGCGCGTCCTCGAGACGGCACAGCACCGAGAACTGGTTGGGCGCGATCACGTGGGTGCTCTCGAACCGGACCCGGCGCGAGATGCGCATGCACGCGAGACGGAGCTCACCGGCGAGACGCGAGGTCGCGACAGGGCTCAGGCTCTTCGCCGGTGGCGTCACGGGTTCCTCCAGGTCTTCAGGTACTTAGCATAACTCATTAACACTGCTAAGTAATTCCGATTTCCGGAAACTCGTGTCCTCGACCGTCGTCAACTGCCACAGACTCGTATGCCGCGTGGCCCCCTGACGGGGCCACGCGGCATACGAGGTGGTTGCGGTTTGTGGGTCAGACCCCGAACAGCTCCTTGACCGGCGTGATCGCGAAGTAGACGACGAACAGGGCCGCCACCACCCAGAGCAGCCAGTGGATCTGGTCGGCCTTGCCGCGCACCACCTTGATGATGGTGTAGACGACGAAGCCGGCGCCGATGCCCGCGGTGATCGAGTAGGTGAACGGCATGAGCACGATCGTGAGGAACGCCGGGATGGCGATCTCGAGGTCGTCCCAGTCGATGCCCCTGACCTGCTGCATCATCAGGAAGCCGACCACCACCAGGGCCGGGGTGGCCGCCTCGTACGGGACGATCTTGACCAGCGGCGCCAGGAACGTGGCCAGCAGGAACATCACGCCGGTCACCACGGACGCGAGACCGGTGCGGGCGCCCTCGCCGACCCCGGACGCGGACTCGATGTACGAGGTGTTCGAGGAGACCGAGGCGGCACCGCCCGCCACCGCCGCCACCGAGTCGACGAGCAGGATCTTGTCGGAGTTCGGCGGGTTGCCGTGGCTGTCGAGCAGCTTCGCCTCGGCCCCGATCGCGACCATCGTGCCCATCGTGTCGAAGAAGTCGGCCAGCAGCAGGGTGAACACGAGCAGGACCGCCGCGATGACGCCGATCTTGGAGAACGACCCGAAGAGGGAGAAGTGCCCGAGCAGCCCGAAGTCGGGCAGGTCGACGACCTTGTCGGGCAGCTGGGGGACGTTCAGGCCCCACCCGGCCGGGTTGACGACCTTGCCGGTGGCGTCGGTCTGGCCGCCGATCTTGCCGATCGCCTCGACGATGACCGCGAGGACGGTCGCGCCGATGATGCCGTAGAGGATCGCGCCCCTGACCTTCTTGACCATCATGATGATGATCGCGAGCAGCCCGATGACGAAGACGAGCATCGGCCAGCCGTTGAGGAAGCCGCCGATGCCGAGCTCGACGGGGACCGGGCCCGAGACCGGCTTGCGCACGAAGCCGGAGTCGACGAGGCCGATGATCGTGATGAACAGGCCGATGCCGACCGAGATCGCGGTCTTGAGCTGGCCCGGGATGGCCTTGAACACGGCCTGCCGGAAGCCGGTCAGCACCAGGACGGTGATGATGATGCCCTCGAGGACGATCAACCCCATGGCGTCGGCCCAGGTCACCTCGGGCAGCTTGGCGATGCCGAAGGTCACGAACGCGTTGAGCCCCAGGCCGGTGGCGAGCGCCAGCGGGTAGTTCGCCACGACGCCCATCAGGATGGTCATCACGCCGGCCACGAGGGCGGTGGCGGCCGCAACCAGGGTGATCGCGTGGGGGACGTCGCCCCCGCCGAGGAACTTGCCGGTGCCGTCCTGCTGGGTGCCGATGATGAGCGGGTTGAGGACGACGATGTAGGCCATGGTGAAGAACGTGACCACGCCTCCGCGGACCTCGCGGCCGAGCGAGGAACCCCGCTCGGAGATCGCGAAGAACCGGTCGAGGCCGTTGCGGGGGGCGGGCGTTGCCGCGGTCTGGGTGCGCGGTGGTGACGAGGGTTTTGCCATGGCAGCACAGTAGAGCCGCGGAGTGCCGCAGCCCGGCAGATACGCTGGCGACATGACCGATTCGTCGCGACGCGCGGCCGAGGACCAGCCGCTGCGGCCGCTTGCGGTCAGCTCCGCCCGGGTCGCGCTGTGGGGTTCGGTGGCTTGGCTGGTGGCCCTGGTCCTGACCCTGGCAGTCCCGGCCCTGCACGAGGGCGACCGGCACTGGTGGCCGTGGACCTGCTTCGCGGGTGTGGCGATCGGGGCGCTCGGCCTCGTCTACATCAGGCGCGGACGCGGCAACGCCTCGGACGCCGCCTGACCGGACCCTCCCGGCGCTGACCGGACCCTCTCCGGCAAAACGGCAGTTGCGCGCACGAAACGGGGGCAGCGGCTGACAGTCTTGCGCGCCAACCCCCGGATTGCTGAGTGTCATCTCAGGCGGCGCGCCGGGCGAGCGCGGCACGGATCCGATCCAGCAGGAGCTCGGGGCGCGCCAGCTCGTCCCAGGTGATGCGGACGACCTCGTAGCCGAGCGCGCGGAGCCTGTCCTCACGCGCCTTCTCCGCCACCAGGGCAGCGGTCCCGCCGTCTCCTGCGTACTTGACCGCTCCGTCGAACTCCACCACCACCCGGCCGAGGACCATGAAGTCCACCCGGGCGACCACTGTGCCCCTCTCGTCCCGGACGACCACCTGCGACTCCACGGGCAGGCCCAGGGCGGTCAGCACCAGCCGGGTCCGGCTCTCGCCGGGCGACTCGGCGCGACCGTCGAGGTTGGCGAGCACCCGGCGCAGGCGCGCTCGCCCCCTGAGCGTGGGACCGAGGCGCCGAGCGGAATCCCTGACCTGGTCGAGGGAACACCGGCCCTCGTGGATGGCCGCGTCACCGGTGACGACGCCGGCCTCGACGCACACGGATCCGGCGGTGACGACCGCATCGGCGGGGCACAGCGCACTCAGTCCCTCCACGTCGGTCGCGGACACGAGACGTCGCAGTGGCGTGACCCGCAGGCCGCTCGTGGTCGTGGACTCCTCGACGTCCGCCGTCACGACGACCAGCTCGCGGTCCACGTGCCATAGGGGGAGTCGGTGGAGGGCAAGCGCCGAGTGGTGGCTCGCGGCCTCCAGCGCCTCGCGCGACCGCATCACGGCCATCACCCGCAACCGGTAGCGTTCGTCGACGTTCGCGCCGGCCCAAGCACCGGCATCCACGAATGCCCCGCGGCGCACCCGCACGATCTCCTCGTGCCGCACCCAGCCCCTGACGTCGCCCGACGGGATACCGAGGGCGCGCAGCTGGGCTGCCGCGAGGACACCGCCTTGCGCCGTCATGAGCGCCATCGCCTGTGAGTCCATGCCCGGAGCCTCGTCCGGACCGACGGGCAGGCACCATCAGCAGCCGAGAGACGTGTGGACAGCGCCAAGGCCGTGTCGAGGGCTGTGGACGGACACCACGAGAAACGGCAGTTGCGTCGCAAACCCTGGCGCTGTTACCCCCGGTTCTCGGACGCAACTCCCGTTTTGCGGCGGCGTCGGTGCGGGGCGGGGGCGCGAGTCAGACCAGGTCGTAGGCGACCTCGTCCACCAGCGGCTCGGGAGCCGCGGTCAGCGGCTCGGGCTCGGGGGCGTCGACCTCGGAGTGGGCGCCGCAGCCGTGGTCAAGGCTCACGACGCGACCGTCGGAGGGTGACCAGGCGTTGGCGCACACGCCGAAAAAAGACCGGAGTGCACCTGCCATCGGGAGGAAGTAGCCGCAGGTCGAGCAGGGGGCGGGCGCCTTCTCGGCGACGTCGGAGTGCGGCCCGCTGTCGCCGTCGTACCAGCGCTGAGCGGCTGCCTCGCGGCCCTCCGCCGACAGCACCCGTCGGCGCCCCAGCCCCAGCTCGAACTCCGCCACCTCGTCGACGTCCTCGTCGCCGGTGGCCTCGAACCCGGGCTCCAGCAGCGGGTCGTCCTCCTTGAACGGGAGCACGTCGCCGGCCCCGAGGTCGCCGGGAGCCAGCCGATCGGCATACGGAAGCCACGGCGGTGACAACAGCGCACCGTCACCGGGCACGAGGTTGGTCTCGCACACCGTCGCGGTCTTGCCGCGCGGCACCCGGGCGACCGTGATCGCCCACCGCCAGCCGGGGTAGGCGCGGGCCGTGCACGCGAAGAAGTGGGTGGCGAGGCGCTCGTCGTCCATCTCCATGCCGAGGTGCTCGCCGACGGCACCGGGCTCGGCGATCGACTCGGCCGCCTCGCGCGCGAGGTCGACCGCCGCGACGAGGACCGCGTCGCTCTTGGGCGTGGCCATCAGGGCTCGATCTGGTCGGCGAGGCCGCGCAGCACCCGCGCCAGCTTGGTCGCGTGCTCGCGCTCGGGGCGGCGGCCACGGCGCAGCTGGTTGGAGACGGTGTCGAGCAGCTTGATGGTGTCCTCGACCATGACGGCGACGTCCTCGGCCGACTGGCGGCTCTGCTCGCGCTTGCCGGCCGAGACCGTCGGCGCCGGCTCGAGCAGCGTCACCTGCAGCGCCTGGGTGCCGCGCCGCCCCTCGGCGACGCTGAACT
>Ga0308175_100002160_pt1 | contig 13411 bp, 9 predicted proteins | sample PhyCR1_3_FD_203893 | JGI IMG/M metagenome (GOLD analysis project Ga0308175, IMG submission 203893) | Soil microbial communities from UC Gill Tract Community Farm, Albany, California, United States - DLSLS.C.R1 | ecosystem: Environmental > Terrestrial > Soil > Agricultural land | place: USA...
CGCCGGCGAGGCAAAGAAGAAGATCACCATCCAGGCGATGGTCTGCGTCTGCGCGCTGAGAGCGCCGATCGAGAACAGATAGCCCGACAGCGCCAGCAGCACGCCCGACACGCCGTACGTGGTCGCGATCATGGTGCGGCGGCCCAGCGTATCGAACAACCTTCCGAGCAACAGCGGCCCCAGGAAATTACCGACCGCGAAGGGGAGGATGTACCAGCCGACATTGTTGGCGGCGATGCCGAAGAAGTCGGTCAGCACCAGTGCGAAGGTGAAGAAGATGGCGTTGTAGAAGAACGCCTGCGCGACCATCAGCACCAGCCCCACCATCGAACGCTGCCGGTACGTCGTGAGCAGCGTATGCGCGACTTCGCCGAGCGGCGTGTGGCCGCGCATCCTGATCCGGATTTTTGCGAACACCTCGTCGGCCGGGTGACCCGGATGACGCGTGGATACCTTCTCGATGCCGTCGACGATCGCATGCGCCTCGTCGGGACGGCCGTGGATCATCAGCCAGCGCGGGCTTTCCGGAATCCACATCCGCATCACCAGCACGATCAGGCCGAGCACGGCGCCGATGAAGTAAGCCAGCCGCCAGCCGTGATCCGGCGCCAGTAGGGCGGGATCGAGCAGCACGATGGCGGCAACCGCGCCGATCGCAGCGCCGATCCAGAAGCTGCCGTTGATCACGAGATCGGTCCAGCCGCGATAGCGCGCCGGCACCAGCTCCTGGATCGTCGAATTGATCGCGGTGTATTCGCCGCCGATGCCGGCGCCGGTCAGGAAGCGAAACAGCGCGTAGCTCGTCACGCTCCACGACAGCGCGGTGGCCGCGGTTGCGGTGAGATACAGCGCCAGCGTGATGAAGAACAGTTTCTTGCGGCCGATGCGGTCGGTCAGCCAGCCGAAGCCGAGCGCGCCGAGCACTGCCCCGGCGAGATAGGCGCTGTTGGCGAGGCCGACGTCGAAATTCGAGAATTTCATCGTCGGGCTTTCCTTCAGCGCGCCCGCCAAGGCGCCGGCCAAGGTGACTTCGAGCCCGTCCAGAATCCAGGTGATGCCAAGCGCCGTCACGACGCGGGTGTGAAACCCGCCCCAGCGCAGGCTATCGAGCTGCGCCGGGATGCTGGTCTCGACGACGCCGTCATTGTCCTGGCTGGCGGCTGCGGAATTGGGCGCACGCTCATCCACCGCCGCACCCTGCCGTATTGCTGTCGCACCCATCGGATTGGACCAATGAAAAAACACCCCGGAACGCCCCAGCCCCAGGGTTTTCACTTCGAATTGCGGCAAACATGATGTTCGACGCCATAATAACGCCCGCGGCGGGGTGGGGTTCCCGGGATTTTAGCCCGCGAATTTGCATGGCTCTTGCCGGCAACTCAGGCGGCATTTGCGCCGAACCGCGCCCTACCCGTCATTGCGAGCGCAGCGAAGCAATCCACGCCTGAGCGCAGGGACAGATGGATTGCTTCGTGGAGCCTGTCATCCGGCGGCGCTTTGGGCCGACCGGGTGGCTCGCAATGACGGCGACGCTGCATCAACGCGAGGGGCTGTCGTCGTCCGCGACGGAAAGAGGCGCTCAGGCCGCGCGGATATTCGCCATGAACCGGTCGAGCTCCTCGCGGAGCCGTGTGCTTTCGCTCGACAGCGTGCGCGCCGAGTTCAGCACTTCCTCCGAGGCCGTGCCGGTTTCGGTGGCGCCGCGGTTGACCTGCATGACGTTGCTGGCGGCTTCCTGCGTGCCCTGCGCGACGTTCTGGACGCTGCGCGCGATCTCCTGCGTCGCCGAGCTCTGCTGTTCGACGGCGCTGGCAATCGTCGAGGCGATGCCGGAGATTTTTCCGATGGTGCCGCCGATCTCCTTGATCGCGGCGACCGATTCCTGCGTCGCGCCCTGCATGCCCGAGATGTGATTGGAGATCTCGTCGGTGGCCCTCGCCGTCTGGCTGGCCAGCGACTTCACTTCCGACGCCACCACGGCAAAGCCGCGGCCGGCATCGCCGGCGCGCGCTGCCTCGATGGTCGCGTTCAGCGCCAGGAGATTGGTCTGCTCGGCGATCGCCGTGATCAGCTTGACGACGTCGCCGATCTCCTGCGCAGCGCGCGACAGTTTTCCGATCCGCCCATCGGTCTGTTCGGCCTGGATGACGGCGGCTTCCGCGATCTCGCTGCTTTCCTTGACGCGGCGGCCGATCTCGTCGACGGACGCCGACAATTCCTCGGTGGCCGACGCCACCGACTGCATGTTGGTGGAGGCTTCCTCCGAGGCGCCGGCGACCTGGTTCGACAGGCTCTGGGTGGTCTCGGCGGTTCGTGTCAGCGTACCCGCGGCAGCTTCGAGCTGCACCGCCGACGATGAAACGTTGGCGACGATGGCGCCGACCGCGGTTTCAAAGTCGTCGGCAAAACGGATCAGTTCGGCGCGGCGCGCGGCGCCTGCCGCCTTGCTCTGCGCTTCCTGGGTGGCGGCGTCGCGCTCGGCCCGCGCGACGGCCTGCACCTTGAACTCCTCGACCGCGCCCGCCATCTCGCCGAGTTCGTCGCGGCGGCCAAGGCCGGGCAGCACGACCTCGAAATTTCCGGCGGCGAGTTCACGCATCGCGGCGCACATCCTGGTCATCGGCCGGGAAATGCCGATGCCGAGGAAGAACGCCCAGACGCAGCCGAGCAGCAAGCCCCCCGCGGCCAGCATCACGATCAGCCGTTCGGTCTCGGCGATCGATGAATCCGAATCGGCATCGAGCCGCTTCTGATCGGCAAGCAGATCCGACTTCATCGCCGACGACGCCTTGTTGATCTCGGCGGCCGTCTCGGTCATCTCCTGCGTCAGCCCTACGATCTCCTTGGCATTGCCGACCAGCATGGCGAGCGAGCGGCGGTACTCCTCCAGCATGCCGGAGACTTCCTTGATGCCATCAAGGATCTTCGGGTTGGTGGTCGAGATCGCCTTCAGCGCGTTCTCGACGAATTTCAGCCGCGCCAATGCACTGGTCGCAACCGTCTGGTCGGAATTGACCACGAACGTATTGGCGAGCGCGATGGCCGCCTGGAACTGCTCCGCCACCTTCTTGGCGCCGAGCGTGATCAACGGCATCTCTTCGTCTTCGGCGTTGCTCGGCAGGTCGTCGAGCTTGTAGCGCAGCGAGTTGCCGGTGCGCGCCAACTGGTTCTGCGCAATGCGTGCGCTGTCATCCTTGACCTTGAGCATGTCGGCGAAAATCTTGGTGAAGGTGCGGAATTCGCGCTCCAGCTTCGCGATCTGCTCGAGCCGCGCCCGGTCGGTGGTGCCCTTCATCGAGACCACGATCGCCTCCTTCAGGCGAGCCTCGGCCTCCAGCGCGGCCTTGCCGTCCTCTTCCTTGCCGGTCACCACGAAATAACGGGCCAGCGCACGGTAGGAGATCAGCTCGCGATCGATGTCGCGCGCCAGATCGGCCTCCTGCACGCTCTTGCGGTAGGCGTCGACGACGTCGGAAACCCGCTCGAAGCCGAGATAGGCGAAGCCCATGCTGCCGGCCGAGATCGCCAGCACCACGGTGAAGCCGAGCATGATCTTGGAGCGAAATCGCAAGGTCGGAAGTCTGAAGAACGAGCCTCTACGCTTCTGGAATCGCACGTTTCCCCCCGTTTTCGTTCTGAAAAGCAGGCATCGAGGCCCCAACCCCAACGCGGTGCGCAAATGTAGGGCAGAATGGATAAGGGTACGTAAATACGGGCAAAAGCGGCAAGGGGCGCAGTTACCCGCCCCTTGAGGGCTGGTCGGCTCACGTGGAACGGAGCGGAATGTGGGACGGGGCGAGGTGATCTCCATCCGGGCACCGCCGGATGTGGAGAGACCTTCACGGAACCTCGGTTCGCATTTCGCTACGCTCCATGCGAACCGATCCTCCCCCTCCAGGGCAGGATTCAAAAAGAAATCACACCCGCTTCATCGTCACCGAGATCTTCGGGCCGTTCTTGATGGTCTGATAGACCACGCAATAGCGTTCGGTGAGTTTCAGCAGCAGGTCGAGCTTGTCCTGCGGCGCGTCGGTGTCGACCTCGAAGCGCAGGCGGATTTCCTCGAATCCGACCGGGGCTTCCTTGGCGACGCCGAGCGTGCCGCGAAAATCCAGGTCGCCTTCGGCGATGACGTTGCCGGTCTTCAATGGCACTTCGACGGCGGTCGCGACCGACTTCAATGTGACGCCGGCGCAGGCGACCAGCGCTTCCAGCAGCATGTCGCCGGAGCACAGTTCGAGGCCGGAGCCGCCGGTCGCGGGGTGGAGGCCGGCGATCGCCAGCGCGCGGCCGGTCTCGACCTTGCAGGAGAGGCCTTCAGTATTGTCGATCGAGCCTCTGGCTTTCAACGTAATGACCGCGGCTGAAGGGTCGGTCTTGTAACGCTCCTTGATCGGGGCCTGCATCGCGCGAAGTTCGGCGGCGTCCATCTTCGTCTCCCGGTTGTCCTTTTTGCCAGCCGGATTTAGTGCGAAATGAAGCCGCTGTCACCACCACATCGCTTCGCCGGCGACGGTTTTTGGGTCGGCGTCGGGCACGTTGCGGTCGAGCGAGCGATCGAGCGAGGTCAGCACGTGACGTTTAAAATTTTCGAATAATGGCGAGCTTCTGTCGCGCGGCCGGGTCAGGTTGATCCTGATCGCCTCGAACAGCCGGCCCGGGCGCGGCCGCATCACCAGCACGCGATCCGCCAGCACCACGGCTTCATCGACATCGTGTGTGACCAGGATCAACGTCGGCCGCGTGTCATTCCAGAGATCCAGCAGATGGTCCTGCAAGTCGCGCCGCGTAAACGCATCAAGCGCGGAGAACGGCTCGTCGAGCAGCAGCACTTCCGGCTGCGGCACCAGCGCGCGCGCAATCGCCACCCGCTGCGCCTGCCCGCCGGACAATTCGCGCGGCCACGCCTTCGCCTTGTCGGCGAGCCCAACCCGCGCAAGCGCCTGCGCTACCTTCTCGCGCCTGACATCCGCCGGCAGGTCCGACAGCCCGAAGCCGATATTGTCGGCGACGCTGAGCCAGGGCAGCAGCCGCGGCTCCTGAAAAATGATGCCGATCTTGGCGTGAGGCGCCGATATGACGGCATTGTCCAGCGTCACCGTGCCCGTCGAGGCGCGGTCGAGGCCGGCAATGGCGCGCAGCAGCGTCGATTTTCCGCAGCCGGAGCCGCCGATGATGGCCACGATTTCGCCGGGTTTGATTTCGGCGGAAAACCGCTCCAGCGCGTGCACGCCGTTGGGATAGGTCTTGCCGACCTTTTCCAGCGCGAGCATCAGCGGCCTCCGCTCTGGCGGCCGAACGCATCCTGCCAGCGCAGCAGCGGCGCGGCAGCGAGTTCGATCAGCCAGTCGGTGGTCTTGCCGAGGATCGCAAAGATCACGATCGCGGCCACGATCTGCGCCGGCTTGCCGAGTTGCTGGCCGTCGATCAGGAGATAGCCGAGGCCTTCGGAGGCGCCCATGAATTCGGCGGCGACCACGAACATCCAGCCCAGCCCGAGACCGACGCGCAGCGCGACGACATAGGCCGGCAGCACCGCGGGCAACAGGATGCGGCGGATCATCGCCGGACCGGACAGGCGGAAGATGCGGCCGACCTCGACGATCTTGCGGTCGACGGCGAGGATTGCACCCATCACGCCGAGATAGACCGGGAAAAACACGCCGACCGCGATCAGCGCGACCTTCGACGTTTCGAAAATGCCGAGCCACAGGATGAACAGCGGCACCCAGGCGATCGACGGGATCGCGCGCAGCGCCTGCACCGTCGGATCGAGCAACTGCCGCGCCAGCCCCCAATAGCCTGATACGGCGCCGAGGATCGTGCCCGCGGCGACGCCGAGGCCAAAGCCGGCGGCGACGCGCGCGACTGTCGCGATGATGTGGCGAGACAGCTCGCCACTTTTCGCCAGCTCGACGACGGTGGCGAAGATCCTGGTCGGCGGCGGCACGAGCCGGCCGTTGGAGTAGCCGAGCCCGACCCAGAGCTCCCAGAACAGCGCGAGCCCGACCGGCAGCAACAGCCCGAGCGCCGGGCGCGCATAGCGGCGCAGCCGCGCGGAAGACGGTGGCGCGGCGATCGCTTCAGTTCGTTCCAGCGCGGGAAGTTCGACACTCATCGACATAGCAAGAACGCTTCTCGCGCGGGATTGCAAGGTGCTGTTCTCCCCTTGTGGGAGAGGGTGGATCGAATGAGCGTCAGCTCATTCGAGACGGGTGAGGGGTATGTCTCTAGCAAGCACAGATGTGCCGTGTGGAGAGAACACCTCATCCGGCGCTTTGCGATCCACCTTCTCCCACAAGGGGAGAAGGGAAAGCGACGCCGCGCCCTTGTGCCTCAATTCGTCGGCAGCGGGACCTGGTCGTCGATCAGGGCGTCCAGCGTCGCTTTGACGTCGACCTTGGCGTCGACCACACCGGCCTGTTGCAGGGCGAGGCCGGCGGCGAGGATCGACTCGCGTTGCGGGGCGCCAATGCGGCTGTGGGTCAGTTCGGTGCGCTCCTTGAGCTGCTTGTCGACGACCGCGTCGGGCAGCTTGGTCACGCCGATAAAGGTCTTCTTCAGGTCGTCGTAATTGGCCAGCGAATATTTGCGCGCTTCCTCGTAAACCGCGAGCACGCGGCGGACGGCATCGGGATGATCCTTCAGGAACTGCTCGCGCACATTGAGGATGCCCCAGGTGTTGGCATCGGCCTTGCGGAAGAACAGTTTTGCGCCCTCCTCGACTTCGGCCTGCGCCATCATCGGGTCGAGACCGGCCCAGGCATCGACGTCACCGCGGATCAGCGCGGTCTTGCCGTCGGCATGCTGCAGCAGCACCGGCGTGATGTCCTTTTCAGTCAAGCCAGCGCCGAGCAACGCGCGCACCAGGAAGATGTGCGGATCGGTGCCGCGGGTCACCGCGACGCGCTTGCCCTTGAGGTCGGCCACGGAAGCGATCTTGGAATCCTTCGCCGTCACCAGCGCGGTCCATTCGGGGCGCGAATAAACGTAGATCGACTTGATCGGGTTGCCGTTGATCTTGGCGACCAGCGCCGCTGAGCCCGCGGTCGAACCGAAATCGATCGAGCCGGCGTTGAGGAATTCAAGCGCCTTGTTGGAGCCGGCCGACTGTACCCAGACGACGCTGATGCCGTCCTTGGCGAATTCCTTTTCCAGCAGGCCCTTCTGCTTGAGGACCATCGACACCGGGTTGTAGGTCGCCCAGTCGATCCGGATCTCCTTGAGCGGATCGGCGGCGAAGGCCGCTCCGGGCAGCAAGGTGGAAACCGCGAAGATGGCGGCGAATGCGCGCCGTGAAATCCTGGACATGGAGCCCCTCCCGATGGCATGAAAACAGCATTGTTTTTCAACATGTTAGCCCGGGAGGCAATGAGAAAATACATGCCGGCAATGCGTCCCCATGAGGACGACTTTCCCTTTGCGTGGCGGAATCCAGCATAGATCTACTGTCGCCCTACAATCATCAGTGACAGCCCCCGCGCCGTCCGATATCGGGATAGACCATGGATAGCGTCGTGACAGAAGAACGCCCCGGGGCGGATGAACGTTTCGAGACCGCGCGGATCACCGCTGATGTCGATGCGCTGGCGGAAAAACATGCCGGCCGCGAGGACGTGTTTCGCTCGGCGCTGGCGCAATTACTCAAGGCCGAGATGATCGCGGCGCGCGCCACCGCGCAGGCTATTTTGTTGAAGGACCGCCACGGGCGGCGCTGCGCGGAGCGGCTCTGCTTCATGCAGGACGAGATCATTCGCATTCTGTATTCGGCGGCGACGCGGCATCTCTATCGCTCGCATGTGCCCTCCGGCGCCGAGCGCATGGCCGTCGTCGCCACCGGCGGCTATGGCCGCGGCCTGATGGCGCCGGAATCCGACATCGATCTGTTGTTCATCCTGCCCTACAAGCAGACCGCCTGGGGCGAGCAGGTCGCCGAAGCCATTCTCTATTGCCTGTGGGACATGGGACTGAAAGTCGGCCACGCCACGCGCTCGGTCGACGAGTGCATCCGGCAGGCGCGCGGCGACATGACGATCCGCACCGCGATCCTCGAGACGCGGTTCTTGACCGGCGACCAGCCGCTCTATGACGAACTGGTCGCCCGCTTCGACAAGGACGTGGTGCAGGGCACCGCTTCCGAATTCGTCACCGCCAAGCTCGCCGAACGCGAAGAACGCCACCGCCGCGCCGGGCAATCGCGCTACCTGGTCGAGCCCAACGTCAAGGACGGCAAGGGCGGCCTGCGCGACCTGCACACGCTGTTCTGGATCGCCAAATACGTCTACCGCGTGCGCGAAACCGACGAGCTGGTCGAGCGCGGCGTGTTCGACGCGCAGGAGTACCGCACCTTCCGCCGCTGCGCCGACTTCCTGTGGTCGGTGCGCTGCAATCTGCATTTCGTGTCGGGGCGCGCCGAGGAGCGGCTGTCGTTCGACATGCAGCGCGAGATCGCAGTCCGGCTTGGCTATACCTCGCATCCCGGCATGCAGGATGTCGAACGCTTCATGAAGCACTATTTCCTGATCGCCAAGGACGTCGGTGATCTCACGGCGATCCTGTGCGCCAAGCTTGAAGACGAGCAGGCCAAGCCGGCGCCGGTGCTGAGCCGCATGGTGGCGCGGTTGCGGCCGAACGCGCAGCGGCGGCGGCTGCCCGACAGCGACGACTTCATCATCGACAACAACCGCATCAACCTCGCCGCGCCCGATATATTCAAGCACGATCCGGTCAATTTGATCCGGATCTTCCAGCTCGCGCAAAAGCACAACCTCGCCTTCCATCCCGATGCGATGCGCACGGTGACGCGCTCGCTGAAGCTGGTGAACTCGCAGCTTCGCGAGAACCCCGAAGCCAACCGGCTGTTCATGGAGATCCTGACCTCCGACAACGCGGAAATCGTGCTGCGGCGCATGAACGAGACCGGCGTGCTCGGGCACTTCATCCGCGCCTTCGGCAAGATCGTGTCGATGATGCAGTTCAACATGTATCATCATTATACGGTGGACGAGCATCTGATCCGCTGCATCGGCCATTTGCAGGAGATCGAGCGCGGCGGCAACGACGAGTTCACGGTGGCGAGCGACCTGTTCCGCAAGATCCGCCCCGAACATCGCGCGGTGATCTACATCACCACGCTGCTGCACGACGTCGCCAAGGGCCGGCCCGAGGATCATTCGATCGCAGGCGCCCGCGTGGCGCGGCGGCTATGTCCGCGGCTCGGCTTCAACGCCGCCGACACCGAACTGGTGGCATGGCTGATCGAAGAGCATCTGACGATGTCCACGGTGGCGCAGTCGCGCGACCTCTCCGACCGCAAGACGATCGAGAATTTCGCCGCTGTGGTGCAGTCGGTCGAGCAGATGAAGCTGCTGACGATCCTGACCACCGCCGATATCCGCGGCGTCGGCCCCGGCGTGTGGAACGGCTGGAAGGCGCAGTTGCTGCGCACGCTGTATTACGAGACCGAGCCGGTGCTGACCGGCGGCTTCTCGGAGGTAAATCGCGCGCAACGTATCGCGGTGGCGCAATCCGAATTCCGCGCCGCTTTCACGGAATGGCCGGAGGCCGAACTCAACGCCTATATCGGGCGGCACTATCCGGCCTACTGGCTCAAGGTCGATTTGCAGCGAAAGCTTCGCCATGCGCGCTTCCTGCGGGCCAGCGAACGGCCCGGGCACCAGCTCGCGATCAATGTCGGCTTCGACGAGGCGCGCAGCGTCACCGAGCTGACGATACTGGCGACCGACCATCCGTGGCTGCTGTCGATCATCGCCGGCGCCTGCGCGTCGGCCGGCGCCAATATCGTCGATGCGCAGATCTACACGACCACCGACGGCCGTGCGCTCGACACCATCGCGATCTCGAGGGAATACGACCGCGACGAGGACGAGGGACGCCGCGCGACCCGGATCGGCGAGATGATCGAGCAGGTGCTGGAAGGCAAGCTGCGGCTGCCGGAAGTGGTGGCCCGCAAGGCGGCCAGCCGAGGCAAGGTGCGCGCCTTCGTGGTCGAGCCGGAAGTGACTATCAACAACCAGTGGTCGGACCGCTACACCGTGATCGAGGTTTCCGGCCTCGACCGCCCCGGTCTCTTGTATCAACTGACGACCGCGATCTCGAAACTCAACCTCAACATCGCCTCCGCCCACGTCGCGACCTTCGGCGAACGCGCCCGCGACGTGTTCTACGTCACCGACCTGCTCGGCGCCCAGATCACCGCGCCGACCCGGCAGGCCGCAATCAAGAGCGCGCTGATTCATCTGCTGTCGACCGAGGACAATGTCGCGCAACCGGCGGCGTGAGTGGCTAGTATCGCAGCGCTGTAGGGTGGGCAAAGCGCAGCGTGCCCACCATTTTGCGACGAGATCGGTGATAGAAGGTGGGCACGTCGCTACGCTCCTTTGCCCACCCTACGGCACCTTTTCAAATCTCCACACCCTCATGCCTGAGCAGCCAGCGCTTGCGCTCCAGCCCGCCACCATATTTCACCAGCGAACCGCTGCTGCCGATCAGGCGGTGGCAGGGCAGCACGACGCTGATCGGGTTCGAGCCGTTGGCGTGGCCGAGCGCGCGGACGGCGCGCGGCACATCGAGTTTCGCAGCGAGCGCGCCGTAGCTCAGCGTGGTGCCGGCGGGGATGTTGGGCAGCGCATGCCAGACCTTTTGCTGGAACGGCGTGCCGGCGACGCGCCATTGGATTCCTGCAAGACGATCGAGATCGCCCTTGAAATAGCCTGATAGCGCGGTGCGCAGCTCGCGCGGCGACCGCGCATCCTTCAACTCCACAGCGCCGTATTGCAGGCGCAGCAACTGCTTCATGCGCGGCTCGTAATCTTCCCAATCCAGCGCGCGCAGCAGGCCGTCGGCATCGGTGACCAGCAGCGCCGTCCCGATCGGCGTCGGCAGGCGGTCGAGATTGAAACTCTCCGGCATGGTCATTCCCTGAAATATCGGCGAACGCATTCCTCACTTTTCACGCAAGCCGTGCTAGCGTCCACCCGAATTCCGCTGCCGGTTGGGGGACCGCACATGCTTTTCATCGCCAATGTTCTGGTCGCGGTGGTCGCCGCGCTGCATGTCTATTTTCTCATTCTCGAAATGTTTCTCTGGACCAGGCCGCTGGGCCTGAAGACTTTCCGCAACACGATCGAGAAGGCGATGGAATCGGCGGTGCTGGCCGCCAACCAGGGTCTGTATAACGGCTTCCTCGCCGCCGGGCTCGTCTGGGGCCTGTTCCATCCCAATCCGGCCGTCGGCTTCCAGATCAAGACGTTCTTTCTGCTCTGCGTGATCGTGGCCGGCGCCTATGGCGCGGCGACCGTGAGCCGCCGGATCCTCTACGTGCAGGCCGCACCCGCGGCGCTCGCGCTGATCCTGCTCTGGCTGGTCTGACGGCTCACCTTTCCGTCATCGCCTTGCTTCGCCAAAACCGTTCCGCCACACTCGCCGGCAACGACGACGGCGGGCCATCCGAGCCGATGGCCCGGCACGATCGTCGGGTAATGGAACGGAGGCAACGACATGAGAAGCAGCGTTCTTCACTTGCTTGCGGGCGCGGCACTTGCGATCGCGCTATCGGCGACACCGGCTGCTGCGCAGAAAAAATACGACACTGGGGCAAGCGATACCGAGATCAAGATCGGCCAGACCGTCCCGTTCTCGGGCCCGGCGTCGGCCTATGCCGGCATCGGCAAGGCGCAGGCCGCTTATTTCAAGATGATCAACGATCAGGGCGGCATCAACGGCCGCAAGCTCAATCTGATCCAGTATGACGACGCCTATTCGCCACCGAAAGCCGTCGAACAGGTGCGCAAGCTGGTCGAGAGCGACGAGGTGCTGTTCACCTTCCAGATCATCGGTACGCCGTCGAACGCCGCCGTGCAAAAATATCTCAACGCCAAGAAGGTGCCGCAACTCCTCGCCGCGACCGGCGCCTCGAAATTCACCGACCCGAAGAATTTTCCGTGGACCATGGGATTCAATCCCAACTACCAGTCCGAGGGCCGCATCTACGGGAAATACATTCTGCAAAATCATCCCAACGCCAAAATCGGCATTCTCTACCAGAACGACGATCTCGGCCGCGATTACATCACCGGCCTGAAGGACGCGCTCGGCGACAAGGCCGCGTCGATGATCGTCGCCGAAGCCTCCTACGAACTCACCGATCCGACCATCGACTCGCAGATCGTCAGGTTGAAGGCAGCCGGCGCCGACCTGCTCTACGACGCCTCCACGCCGAAATTCGCGGCGCAGGCGATCAAGAAGGTCGCCGATCTCGGCTGGAAGCCGGTCCACATCCTCGACATCAATGCGAGCCCGATCTCCGCCACGCTCAAGCCCGCGGGCCTCGACATCTCCAAGGGAATCATTTCGACCGCCTACGGCAAGGATCCCGGCGATCCGCAATGGAAGGACGATCCCGGCATGAAGGCCTATTTCGCCTTCATGGACAAATATGATCCAGAAGGCGACAAGCAAAACACGGTCAACACTTACGGTTATTCGACGGCGGAATTGCTGGTGCAGATCCTGAGGCAATGCGGCGACGATCTCACCCGCGAGAACATCATGAAGCAGGCGACCAGCCTGAAGAACGTCACCGGCAGCCTTTCGCTGCCAGGCATGGTCACCAACACCTCGCCGACCGACTACCGCATCAACAAGCAGATGCAGATGATGAAGTTCAACGGCGAGCGCTGGGAACTGTTCGGCCCGATCATCGAGGATACCGGACCGACCGGCTGACAGGTGCCTGCACCACAACAAAAGCCGCCGGCGCGGACACGACGCGGGCGGCTTTTGCCTTTTTCCAGCCGGCGGAACCCAATACCGAAATTGTCAGACATTAGGATGCCTTGCATTGCAATATGCGTTCCGCCACTATTATGGCAGCGGCGATAGGCGCGCGGCCGGACCGGCCCCGCGTCACGATCGATGCCAATCATAAGCACACGTCATAAGCACACGAGGAACGCAGCATAATGAGGAAGAGTATTTTCCATCTGGCCACCGGCACGGCGCTCGCGCTTGCACTGTCGGTCTCGACCGGCCTCGGCCTATGCCACCATCGGCAAGACCCAGGCGGCCTATATCAAGATGATCAACGATCAGGGCGGCGTGAACGGCCGCAAGATCAATCTGGTCCAGTATGACGACGCCTACTCGCCGCCGAAAGCCGTTGAGCAGGTGCGCAAGCTGGTCGAGAGCGACGAGGTGCTGCTCACCTTCCAGCTCCTCGGCACGCCGTCGAACGCCGCCGTCCAGAAATATCTCAATACCAAGAAAGTGCCGCAACTGTTCGCCGCCACCGGCGCGTCGAAGTTCACCGACCCGAAGAATTTCCCGTGGACGATGGGCTTCAACCCTAACTACTTCGTCGAGGGGCGCATCTACGGCCAGTACATCCTGA
>Ga0308175_100002161_pt1 | contig 13406 bp, 11 predicted proteins | sample PhyCR1_3_FD_203893 | JGI IMG/M metagenome (GOLD analysis project Ga0308175, IMG submission 203893) | Soil microbial communities from UC Gill Tract Community Farm, Albany, California, United States - DLSLS.C.R1 | ecosystem: Environmental > Terrestrial > Soil > Agricultural land | place: USA...
TCCGAACCTTCTTCCTAATAGGGGGAAAGGCGGCTTCTGAAATCGTCATTTCCGATGCCGCAAGCAACGTTTTTGGGTGGCTACCTTTTCAACTGGAACTTTGGCTACTTTTCAATTGGTATTGACATGCCGAAGCCGTCACCACTGGTGCGCTTTGAGCGACCCGTCCTTATTGATTTTGAAGAATCTCACACTTCCACCAGCCCTACGGATGGGCCTGCCCACAAATCTGGCTTCACTGAGGGTCGGAACGAACTCAGTCCTTGGAAGTCCGTTTTTACTCCGGATATCCAACCTGTACCGATATCCGTACTCAAAGGCGAGCAGGTTCAGGCGAGCCTCCGATACGATTCTCTTCCGCTCTTGTTCGTCGGGAGAATTCGTTTGGCCCTTATATCTAAGGATCAATCCCATTTGCGATCATTCACCTTTCGGCACGCCGAAAAAGAAGCGTGTCGAAGATTCTTACATCGTCCCCAGCAGGCTTATTGTGCGGCCCTTTCTGAATTCCTGGTCATTATTGTGAATACGGTTAAGTTTAGGAGTAAAATCGGGGGCATAATCCCGATCCTGTCTGCATTGACTTTCACGGTTGGAATTTCAAGAAGAAGATGCTGTTAAACAAGCTTAATATAAAATGAGCTAATAGGGCAATGTTCTTTTCGAAATGGCGAATTCGAAGCCAAATATCACCCCGAAGAAGTGGCCGTCTCAGAAAGATGTATTTTCCCCTTTCGAGTGCGCTCTTAAGTACCTGGGGAGTTGCAGTCCTTAGCTAGACAGTGATCCTTATGATACGTCGCTTGTTGCTGATTGTTCTGCTGATCTCGACAGTGTGGGTGTCCTCGGCTCGAGCTACAACCAGACTAATCGTCCGGGTAAACGGTGGATTGCCGGTTATCCAATCGCTCTGCCTGACTTTGGGCTGCACGGTGCAATACAATCTCGACGGAACACTGGGCCAGGTATTTCTTGTCACATCCTCCGATCTCCTCGGCCCCTCTGTTAACCAGGGCTTGAGTGCTTCAACCGACGTCGCCGATCTCGAGCCGGATCTGCTGGCGCAGTCGGCAGATTCCACTTACACCATTCCTCCTGCCCTGTCCGATACTACGCCTGTAAATTATTTCGGCTCCGCCGTTGCCGACGGTTATGTCAATCAACGTCCATATCAAATCGTACGCGCCGCCAGTGCTCAGACGACGTTTGCGTTGAACGGCACTGGCACGGCCGTTGCGGTCATTGATACGGGCATAGACCCGAATCATCCGGTTCTGCAGAGCGTACTCGTGCCAGGCTATGACTTCACACGCAATCAAGCCGGAGAGGCCGACGAAACTCAAGACTTAAACCTGTCGAGCCAGCCGGATATGAGCAATCCGCAGCTCAGTTGGCTGAGTAGTACCCTCGTGGCAAACCTCAGCCAGTCTACCGTTGCGGTTGTGGACGGCGGTGGCTCTCAGACCAGCGATTTCGGCCACGGGACGATGGTTGCAGGAGTGATTCATCTGGTTGCTCCGGAAGCAAAGATTATGCCTCTGAAGGCGTTTCGAGCAGATGGAACCGGATACACTTCCGACATTCTCCGAGCCTTGTATTGGGCTGTCCGGAACAACGCCAACGTTGTGAACATGAGCTTCAATCTGGCAGCCTATTCGCCCGAGGTGAAAAATGCCGTGGATTACGCCGCGAATAACGGAGTGATCTGTGTCGCGGCTGCTGGTAACAAGGGACAGCAAATTCTGGTGTATCCAGCAGCTCTTTCCAACGTCATTGGCGTAGCCTCGACGACCAACACCGATCAGCGCTCATCTTTCTCCAATTACGGGCAGGGGCTTGTCTGGGTTGCCGCCCCGGGAGAAGGAGTTGTAACCACCTATCCGTTCGGCACATATGCCGCAGGTTGGGGTACATCCTTCAGCACGCCGTTTGTCTCCGGCACTGCCGCGCTCATGCTCAGTGTCGGCCCACCCTGCCTGCCTTCCCAAGCGCGCCAAGCCATCGCGAACGCTCAGCCGCTCACGTCGGATCTGGGCAACGGACGACTAGATACCTACCTAGCAGTTCAGTCATGGCGCGCCGCGGTCGGCATGCAGTGATTACAGTCAACTCGGGATAATGGAACCTACTTTACGTGCTTCCGAAAACCAGCATTTCGGCCCATTATTGCAGGTCCGGCATCTGACCATCGAGCAACGTGGGCTAGGTAAGCCTGTGCTCGATCACATCAGCTTTGACTTGCATCCTGGTGAGGCGGTCGGGGTGCTCGGCAATTCGGGCGTTGGCAAGACCACGCTCACTCGTGCTATTCTTCGCGTCCTTCCGAGCGCGCTCCGAGTAACCGGGGGCACAGTCCTGTTCCGTGGTAACGATCTGCTTTGTGCAACGGCGCGCCAACTCAGACAGATCCGTGGGGCACAGATCTCGCTGATCCATCAGGAACCAGAACTTGTCCTGAATCCTGTAATTCGGGTTGGCGAACAGGTTGTCGAAGTTCTCCGGGCACATGTGAAACTCGATCGGCGAAAACTTCGGACCGAAGCGCAGGCAATGCTGGACGCAATCGGGTTGCCAGGAAGTGATTTTTACTTTGCCTACCCACATCAGTTAAGCGGCGGTCAGCGTCAGCGGGTTGTGATCGCTCAGGCGCTCGTCTCGAAACCCGCCTTGCTCATTGCAGACGAACCGACCAGTGCGCTTGACAATGTAGCGCAGGCAGCAATTCTGGGTCTGCTTAAGGATTCTAAACGGCGGTACGGCCTCGCAGTCATGTTTGTCACCCACAATCCCGTGCTGTTGAGCGGACTGGTAGATCGTGTGGTGGTCATAAACGAGGGCCGAATAGTTGAGAACCGTACATTCGACCAGATCTGCTGGGAGCCCAGCCATCCCTACACAAAGGAATTGTGGAGAGCAATTCCTCCGGTGGCCCAGCTATCCGACAGGCGCAGTCAGCCGCCTCCTGTCTCAGGTGCCAAACCGTGTCCTCCCGCCGGCGACACCTCGGAAGGACTGCTCCTTGACATCCGCGCTCTGAAAAAATCGTACAATCGGCGGGATTCGAGCGTAATCGCTCTAGATGGGGTTGAGTTCAGCCTTCGATCATCATCCAAAACCGCGCTGGTGGGAAGATCCGGTTGCGGAAAGTCCACTTTGGCGAGATGTATGATTCGGCTAGTGGAGCCCGACTCAGGCGAAATTTGGTTCAGTGGCCGAGATGTGCTGGCGCTGGGTCGTCGCGAACTGGCGAACGTAAGGCCCAAAATTCAGCTCATCTTCCAGCAGTCTTCGGTTTCACTGAATCCGCGCTTCAACTCTTTGCAGGTAGTAGAAGAACCCCTTCGAGTCCACCGGGTTTCCAAAACTGAGCGACGAGCTCGCGCTCTCGGCATCATGGCCCGGCTGGGTATCCCCCCTGAATGGGCTGACCGTCATCCACTGGAGCTCAGTGGTGGGCAGAGGCAACGACTGGCTCTCGCACGAGCCCTGATTCTGGAGCCGTCACTCCTGATCCTCGACGAAGCAGTGTGCGGCCTAGATGCGTCCGTTCAAAAGCAGATTGCCGACTTGCTTATTGAACTGCAACGCTCTTTCTCCTTGTCGTACTTGTACATCTCTCACGACCTCCGGATGGCTGCGTATCTGGCCGACGATATTGCGGTAATGCACCAGGGCAGAATCGTTGAGCGCGCCAGCGTAGACAAGCTATTCTCTGATCCGCAGCACCCAGAGACGCACGAGTTGATTCGCTCGATACCCCGTGTGAGCGAATGCTCGACGGTGAGCATCTGAAATGCAGCTGCTCCTTCGTCGTGCTCTGCACAGTCTCGTTCTATTGGTGAGTGCTTCCGTGCTCTCGTTCGTCCTGGTGGATTTAGCTCCGGGTGATTTCTTCGATGCGATGAGAATGAATCCCCAGATAACACCAAAGACCATCGCGAGTATGCGCTCTCAGTATGGATTGAACCGGCCGTTGCCAATCCGATATCTGCGGTGGGTTGCCTCTGCCGCGACGGGCGACTGGGGTGTTTCTTTCGCCTACAACAGCCCTGCGGGCCCGATCGTATGGGCTCGCGCTCAAAACACCTTACTCCTGGCGGGAAGCGCAACCCTGATGGCGTGGCTGATTGCCATTCCAGCTGGCATTTGCGCAGCCGCCCGCCCCGGCTCCTGGATAGATTTGTTCATCAGCGGAACAACGGCGAGCCTTATGGCTATTCCCGAGTTGGTTCTGGCCATCGTCCTACTCTTGTTTGCTGTTCGCACTCGCTGTTTGCCTTCAGCCGGCATGACGTCGGTTAACTTTAGCCTCATAGACCCAGCGGCCAAAATTAGGGATGTACTTGCGCATTTGGTCCTGCCAGGCTTCTGCTTGACGGCTGGGCTGCTGCCCTTACTCCTGGCCCACGTGAGGACGGCCGTGGCGGAGGTTCTGCAATCATCGTTTGTAGCTGCAGCGGGTGGGTACGGAATATCGTTCTGGCGCATACTCGTCTGCCAAGCTTTACCTGCCGCTGCCAATCCCCTGATTTCGCTGTTCGGGGTCTCGATCGGTCTGCTGACGAGTTCGTCATTGATAGTGGAAGTGATCTTTAGCTGGCCGGGGCTCGGTCAGTTAATGTTGGAGGCAATCCTGCAGCGTGACTTTTTCGTGATCGTAGATGTCAGCCTGCTGGCTACAGCCTTTGTGATCCTCGGCAATGCAATTGGCGACCTTCTCCTGTATGCAATTGACCCGCGCGTTCGCCAAGCCTAGGCACGAATCCTCCGGGCCCGTTTTTGCGATCGGGGTACTAGCTGTTGCGTATACAGTCGTACTACTGGCAGGCTTTTTTGCGCCTTACGAATTCGACGAACAAAATCGCAGCCTCGCTCTCGCCCCGCCTACTCCGATTCATTTCCGGGATTTAAACGGTCGGTTTCACGTTCGCCCGTTCACTTATGGATGGGTACTGCGCGCCGGAACCTTCAATCAGTACGAAGAGAATCGATCCAAGCGTCACTTCATTCGTTTTTTTGTTCTTGGCGCACAGTACACGATCCTGGGAAACATTACCTCTCGCCGGCATCTATTCGGCACGGGTCAGGAGACGCCGATATTTGTGATCGGCTCTGATGAGTACGGGCGCGACCAGTTCTCCCGGCTGCTCTACGGGGGTAGGATTTCACTCTTCGCTGGTTTCCTCGGAGCAGGGATTGCAGTAAGTTTCGGACTGCTCCTGGGAGGACTGGCGGGTTACTACGGCCATATCATGGACGAATTCGTCATGCGCGCTACGGAAGTTTTCCTTACCGTGCCGTGGCTTTACCTACTCCTTGCCGTTCGTGTCGCCTTGCCCTTAAACATCGGCCCGGAAGAAACATTCTTCCTGCTTATCACGCTTCTTGGAATGATTGGCTGGGCGCGGCCAGCGCGCCTCATTCGTGGTGTTGTCTTGGCGGCAAAGCATCAGGACTATGTTCTGGCGGCCCGCAGCTTCGGAGCTTCGGATGGTTATCTGTTACGAACTCACGTCCTGCCCCAGATCTCCAGCGTGGCGATGACTCAGGGACTTCTGTTCGTCCCGCAATACATTCTGGCGGAAGTGACTCTCTCGTTCTTTGGCCTTGGTATCAGTGAACCCGTACCCAGCTGGGGCAACATGTTGGCACACCTGCAATCCTATTTCATGCTGCGATCGTGCTGGTGGATGTGTGCGCCGATGGTCGCGCTGATCATCGTACTTTTTGCCTATCACCGAATCCTTCAGTACCCCCAACGGGAATTGCAATGGAGATCAATCCGACCTCCAAAATTAGAAATGTAAGGCAGAATTAGCCTGAATTAAAACCTGGCCGATTCTGGCCCGGGGCTCAGCGTGTCCGGTCATACTAGGAAGAACACCACGGCGGAAAAGGTGAAATTCTAAGATCTGGTAGGCATGAAAGGAATTTACGTTGTATTCCGATTCGAGTTCTTACGTGGAAAGAATTAAAGTTCTTACGGTTTTGCTCACCGGAATCCTAATATTCTTATCTGATTTTTGCCTGAGGCCATCCCAAGCGGGCCGGAATTTCAGTCCTGCACTCGCTTCCAGCGAAGAAGGCCTTCTAACCGTCCGGAGTCCCGCCGGTCGATTTGGGGGGACTCTGATCATTTCACAACGATCAGAACCCAAAACGCTCAATCCACTCACTGCAATTGACGGCAATTCGAGAGATATAATCGGTTTGATTTCAGCTGATTTGATTCATATCAATCGCTACACTCAGCGGACCGAGGCCGCATTGGCAGCATCCTGGACGGTGTCTTCCGATGGTCGGCAGTATACGCTACATTTACGGCGTGGCGTGCGTTTTTCGGACGGGCATCCGTTTGACGCAAATGATGTGATATTCAGCTTTGACGCCTACCTGGATGAGAGGAATCATGCTCCACAGCGAGATCTGCTGATAATCACAGGCAAGCCGATTTCGGTGCAAAAAATCGATCCCTACACGGTCCTCTTTACGCTCGCGCAGCCGTATGCCGCCGCTGAGCGCTTGTTCGACAGTATTGCGATCTTGCCGAAGCACCTTCTGATAAAACGCTTCGATGAGGGAAAACTCGCTAGTGCCTGGGGATTGAATACCCGACCGGAAGAAATCGCCGGCTTAGGGCCATTCCGAATCAAAGATTATGTGCCTGGCCAGCGCCTTCGACTGGAACGCAATCCTTATTACTGGAAAAAAAATTACCGCGGCAACCGCTTGCCCTATTTGAGCGGGATTACTTCGCTGTTTATCCCGAGCGCCGACGCAGAGGCGATGCGCTTTGATGCTGGCGAAATCGACATAGTTGGTCGTTTAAACGCGCCGGATTTCGATGCCCTTGAAATAGATCAGCAAAGCCGGGGCTTTCGGCTTTATGATCTTGGGCCGGGGCTCGAGTACAGTTTTCTGGTTTTTAACCTCAACGATTTTTCTGATGGACTCACGACAGCTCAGCGTTGGTTTCAACACCTCCTATTTCGCCGGGCCATCTCGGCAGCCGTGGATCGTGACAGCATCGTTCACTTGGCATACCACGGACGAGCCTATCCGCTCTCCAGCCAAATCTCACCAGGGAACAAGTTGTGGGCCGAAAGCAACGTTCCGAACCCGGTTCACTCATTACGGCTTGCTCGCAAATTGCTGTATAGCGCCGGGTTTTCGTGGAAAGAGAACGGGAGCCTGAGCGATCCAAAAGGCAACCCGGTTGAATTTTCAATCATGCACAACGCCGCCAAACCCGAACAGGGGCAGGTGGCGGAGATTATTCAGCAGGACCTGAGGCAATTAGGGATAAAGGTAACTCTGATACCCCTGGAGTTCCGGAGCCTCGTGGATCGAGTCTTTACTTCGTTCCAGTATGAGGCAGCCATCCTGACCCTTGCCGATGGTGATTCCGATCCCAACTCAGAAATGAGTGTCCTCACCTCAAAAGGCACTGCCCATATCTGGAGGTTGAAGCAGAGAGGGCCTCCGCCGCAGTGGCAGCAGGAAGTCGATAAGCTCATGGACCAGCAGTTGACGGCGCCGAATTATCTGACGCGGAAACGGATCTACGATCACGTGCAGGATCTTATACGCGAGAACGTACCAATGGTATTCCTGACCAGTCCGCATATTCTGGTTGGTGCGAAGGACCGGGTTGGAAATTTTCATCCGGCCGTTCTCCCGAGCTACACCCTTTGGAATGCAGAAGAACTCTTCATTCGGCAGGCGCACGGGGGAGGCTCATGAACACACAAGCAATGTTTTCGGACCGGTTGAACCATGGCGACGATGAAGCTCTGATTCAGCGATGTCTAAACGGTGACGAGCAAGCCTGGTCCGCGCTGATAGAGAGGTACAAGAAACTTATCTTTTCGATTCCCGTTAAGCTAGGCTTCAGTCGTGAACACGCCGCCGATGTTTTTCAAGTGGTCTGCCTCACTCTGCTTCGTGAATTGCCGCACCTGAGAGAGCCGCGAGCTCTGCCGGCCTGGCTCATCCAAATGACAGGACGCAAGTGTTTTCGCTGGGCACAGGACCAGCGCAGATACACCGGTATCGATTCGGAATTGGATACCGCGGACAAGGCACAGACGCTTCCTGAAAAGATGATGGAGGAACTCGAGCATGAACAGATTATCCGTGAGGCGGTGAATGAACTTTCTGGCGAATGCAGACGGCTGATAGAACTGCTCTTTTACTCTAGCCCGCCTATCTCATACGAAGAGACTGCAAAGAGAATGGGCCTAGCGAAGGGCTCAATTGGAGCAACGCGGATGCGATGCCTCGATAAACTCCAACGCTCTCTGGAACGAAGGCATATTCGATGACCGCAGCATCCGACCTCGAACACCTTTGCCTCCAGGACGGTGGACTGAATGATGCATCAGCCCGCAGGGTTTTTCTTTCGGTCCACCCTGAACTCCTGCAACCTAGCGTGGTGAGGAGACTTGCCGAAGCAGTACGCGCTGCGGTAAGAGTCGATGTGCAGAAGGCAATGGCGTTAGCCGAAGCTGCTGTTGTTATCGCAGCAGAACTGGACGATGAGGAAGCTCTGGCTTGGGCCTTACGAGCGAAAGCTAATGCGCTGTGGCTCACGGGAGACTGCAGATCTGCCGTTGAGCTGTTCCGTAGAGCCGCGGACCTATTCGAGCATTCAGGAAACATGAATGAGGTGGGGCGTACATTGAGCAGTTCACTTCAATCACTCGGACTGCTGGGTGAATACGACATGGCGATAGCCGCCGCTGAGCGGGCGCGGGAAATTTTTGACCGAACAGGGGATAAGTGGCGTATTGCTCGCCTCGACATCAATGTCGCGAATTTGTATCACCGCCAGAATCGATTCTGGGCCGCTCTCGCCGCCTACGAGCGTGCGTACTGCGAACTAGTGCCGCATAAAGACATGGAGGGAATTGGAGCGGTACTCCATAACATGGCCGTATGCCTAATAGCTCTCGATGACTTTCCTCGGGCACTCGAGACATACCAACGGGTACGCGAATTCTGCGAGCAGCACGAAATGCCCCTGGTGGCGGCGCAAGCCGATTACAATATCGCCTATTTATATCAACTCCGGGGTGATTACACGAAAGCACTCGCGTTGTTACACTCCACTCGTGGGACATTCCACAACAACGGCGATAACTATCACCTGGCGCTGTGTGATCTGGATCAGTCTGATATTTATCTCGAACTCCGCTTGATAAAAGAGGCCAGCGTCATGGCACAGAGCAGCTTCGAACGTTTTGAGCGTCGGGGAATGGGATTCGAATTGGCGCGATCGCTCACAAACCTTGCTATTGCAAAGAGTCTCGTTGGCCGCTCCATCGATGCGCTCGAGCTCTTCTCACGGGCGAAGGTCACAATGTGCCGGGAGCGGAATCAGGCCTGGCCGTTTCTTATTGATATTTACAGCGCACTTGTCTTATTGAATCAGGGCAGTCTGGCCGAAGCCCAGGAACTCGCTGTTCGATCGGCGGAATTCTTTCGTAATATACCGCTTCCCAGCAAATATGTGTTTTGTCTCCTGGTACTCACTCGCATTTCCCTTTACAACGGGAACACCAGCGATTCGGCCCGCTACTGCTCAGAAGCGCTCGAGACGCTTGAAGGGTTGGACTGGCCCGCTTTGTCGTATGAAGCGCAATTCCTACGAGGGCAGATTCACGAAGCTGAGCATCAGCCTGAACAAGCATACGACGCATACCAGGCAGCGCGGTCCCTACTGGAAACAGTTAGATTCAGCTTGCAGAAGCCAGAATTAAAAATCGGATTCCTGCGAAATAGGTTGGAAGTTTATGAGCGTCTCATCCAACTCTGCCTGGATCGAATCCCCAATGCCTCCTCAGAGGAGGCTCTGTGTTACATCGAGGCTGCAAAGTCACGCACACTGCAGGACCTGATTATCGGAGGTGGGCAGCCAGTCCCCGAGACGCCCGAAGATACGGAAAACGATCGACAAATTCGTGATTTGAGAAAGCAGCTGAACTGGTATTACCATCGGATCGAAAATGAGCAACTCTCAGAGGAATCGATTTCGGAGAAGCGGGTCAGTGACCTGAAGGAGCAGGCTGTCGCATGCGAGCGGCGGCTCGAGCAGTCGCTCCTCGAAGCCCCGAATTCCAGTGTCGTCGCCAGAGCACTTCATCATTCTAGTGCCACAACGCTCGAAAGAATTCGCGGGGCACTAGGCCCCGACGCAACTCTGATTGAATATTTTTCCATTCGGCAATGCATCTTCGCCTCGGTTGTGACGTCTGAGCGGGTCGAGATTGTTCGCCTTGCACCGGCTTCCTCCGTTATGCAGCGCTTGCGCATGCTACAGTTTCAGCTTTCTAAATTTCGCCTGAGCCAAGACTATGTGACGCGTTTCGAATCGGTCCTGATCAAAACCGCCCAGTTTCATCTGAACGCACTGTTCGAGGCCGTATTTGCTCCGCTGCAACGGTTCCTCACCACTCGAGACCTCGTTGTCGTCCCTCATGGCCCGCTACACTCGATCCCCTTTGATGCGCTATTCGACGGACGGAATTATGTACTGGATAGGTTCACGCTCTGCTATGCCCCGAGTGCGAGCATTTTCGTTCATTGCTGCGAGCAGTCAGACCGGAGATCGGGACCCTCGCTGATTTTGGGCGTGGAGGATCAGAACACGCCCTTTATCGGCGAAGAAGTCCGCGCCGTAGCGTCGGCCGTTCCAGAACCACAGGTGCTCGTTGGTCCTCAGGCTACTGAGGAGGCATTGAGAAAACAAGGCCGGGATAGCCGACTCATTCACATTGCCACACACGGTTACTTTCGGCAGGACAGTCCGATGTTCTCGGCCATCCGGCTATCAGATTCTTATGTGAACCTTTATGACCTCTACCGGATGAACCTGCCCGTTGACCTACTGGCGATGAGCGGCTGCGTCACCGGACTGAATGTTATCGATGAAGGCGACGAGTTGCTTGGATTGACGCGGGGACTGCTCTATGCGGGAGCTCGATCACTGCTGCTGTCTCTCTGGGACGTGGGTGATCGGAGCACCGCCGACTTGATGAGAAACTTTTACGCTCGGTTACAAACCGAACCTAGAAAGGCGGTCGCGCTCCGCGCAGCCATGCTCAACCAACGTGAGCAGAATCCGCATCCGTATTACTGGGCTCCGTTTAAGTTAATAGGTAAAGGCCTGACATTTTGAACTCTGTTGTATTTTTGCGACCCGTTTCTATCCTTAATAGGTAGAAGAAAGCCTGGACGACTGATGAGCCATTTTCCATCCCGAGACTGGGTAGATCTCGCCCACGGATTGGGAGTCCTTGAACAACAAGATCAAATGCAGCGCCACCTCGAGGATGGCTGCGAAACATGCCACAAAGACTCGGAATTTTGGGGCGGCATTGCCGACTGCCTCTCCCGCGAACCGGGCCTGGAAGTACCAGAACCCGCTATCCGTTTGGTGGAAGCGGCCTTTACTTCCGAGAAGATCCCCGGCTGGTTTGCGCTTGCGGAAGTACCACGCGTTCTGTTCGACAGCTGGATGCATCCGCCAGCGGTTGCGGCTCGCGCTGCTGGCCCACGAAGTGCTCGACAGGTAATTTATGAAGCCGAACCATTTGTAATCGACATACGAATGGAATCCGACCCTTCCCGTCAGCATGTGCTGGTCACGGGCCAAGTTCTGAACTCAAATAGCCCGGACACAGGCGCCGAACAGGTCGAGGTGGTTCTGCTGCGAGGTGAAGATGTAGTGGCCAGAACCTCCGCAAATGCTGCTGGAGAATTCGATTTTGGGTGTGAGACCCGTCAAGAGCTGCGTCTATTTATAAATATTCGCGGTCAGCGGGCATTCGGAATAGTGCTGCCCGAAGTCGAGGGACAAGCCTGAAAATCGGGAGTAGCTGTATGAGTTTCGAATTAAACCATTAGCCCTGAATGCAGAAAAGCTGAGGCCTCCAAATTCAGCTTCCGGAGGTACGTAGGCGCCGCCGGCACTGTCGCGGCAGGTGTAATCCGGATCAGGAGCCAGTCAGACCGTATTCCGCCCAGCTGAGCCGTGGAAGGCCGAAGAGATAATCTTTCCGTTACAAATGTTTCTGAACATCAACGGAGTACAGAATTATCAGTGCGTCCTGTGGATCAGCAGGATGGGCATGTTTTCGATCTAGTGTCAGCGATGCTTTCTCATTGCTATTATCGCCAGCGCGAAGCATTAGCGAGGCTTCCTGCATGTCACAATGTGGGCCGCTGTTGAGCTGCTTCGCTCCAGTCACCCCAGAAGAGCATAGGAGAAGATGTCATTTGAGCATGAAATTAGACTTTCTCATTCACTCAAACCTTCGACTGGGGTTCCCGTTCCACTGGTACTAAGCACCCTGGTCTAGACCCTAGTGCATCTGGTAGCATGATTGGCGCCGTACATCGATTACCCCGAGAGGAAATTCCATTCATGAAGCAGAATCATTTCCGCGCGAGATGGCGCCACGCCTTGTGCACCCTAGCCGGAGCATGGGCTTTTGCGTTTGTTCCCAATTGGGTGCAGGCAGCGCCTTTTGAGCTGATCTATAACGGCTCTTTCAATAACCAAGACGCGCTCAACCTTGCCTCACAATCAAATCTCACGTATTTCACCGAAGACACGCCGTTCACAATACGCGCGTGGTTCGATACCAGCAGCCCCAATCTCGCTCCGCCTGCACCGCCTGCACCGCCTCCTTTTGCTGGCTTTCGCGCATACTCACCCTCGCTGGTGACGATTGATGTTGGCAGTCAAACGTACTTAATGGATAGCTTCACCACGAATCCCACGGCAGGGGCAACCGTTGCGATCTTTGACCAGAACAGTTTCACGCCCGGGCGTTATGCGATTGGCATATTGCAGCAGCCACCACAAGACGGCGCTGGTATCATAGGCGATTTTTCAGGGGCATCACCGAACTTTACAGTGAATGCTCTAACGTCAACCTCGTTTACCGGATACAACGGAGTCGGCTACGGCTCAGGCGTATGTCTGCAGGGAACCGGCGCGGACTGCCAATTAAACGCGGTCACTCCGTTCGTGCTACATGACAGCGCGAACCATACTTGGGCGCTTACACTAGGAAATTACGACGAAGTTTATCCAGGAGGTTCCGATCCGGCATCGCAAGGTATTCCGGGACCGTTAAATGAAGCACAGTTAATATCAACACCCGAGCCCGGTACGCTTGGGGTGGTGGGCGCAGCATTGATGGTTGGGTTCGGCTTAGTGCGCCGCCGGCGTAGCTAACCAGAGAGTTTGTGCGGCTCGGGGCGGAAATGTGTTGAGCCTCACCCGCCCTTCTGGCGCTCTCCGTCAGTAGTGGGAGACAGTAGATCGACCTCCACAGTGCTGCAGTGTCACCTTATAAGATTGAACTCGAGAGCTATATTGTTGATGCATTCACTTT
>Ga0308175_100002162_pt1 | contig 13400 bp, 13 predicted proteins | sample PhyCR1_3_FD_203893 | JGI IMG/M metagenome (GOLD analysis project Ga0308175, IMG submission 203893) | Soil microbial communities from UC Gill Tract Community Farm, Albany, California, United States - DLSLS.C.R1 | ecosystem: Environmental > Terrestrial > Soil > Agricultural land | place: USA...
TAAATCGCCGGACGCACTGATCAGTTGGTGTCCAAAGTGGACTCCGATACCAAGGCGACCACGACATATCTCAATGACGTCAATAGGAACGTGGGTTCTGTGACTAAAGCGGTCGAAACGATGAACGCGCAATTAGTGCCGCGCATCGAAGAGCATGATCGGCGGCTGGACGATTTGGCTAAATTAGTTCAGGCCATGGATGCGCAACACGCTGCCACCAACCAGGCGATTGTGCAGCTTCGGACTGTCCGTGAGCAGGTTCCGACCAAGATAGAAGAGCCGTCGCAACCTTCTCAACCCGCGGCGCCGGACTCCGCGCCTACCCCGTCTGTCGTCGTGCCTACGTCACGCGATACGTCTCCCCATGTGGGGCGGCCGCGAGAATCCTATGATCGCTATATCACGACGTTCAAGCAGGGCAATCTCGACGTGGCGATGCAAGGGTTTTCTCAGTTTCTGACCGAGTACCCCACCTCCGATCTTGCTGCGAACGCCCAGTACTGGCTGGGCGAGTGTTATTACGGCAAGAAGGACTATGCGCGAGCGATTGAGGCGTTCGACCGTGTAAAGGTCGGCTATCCCAGCAGCGAAAAAGTTCCATCGGCCCTTCTGAAAAAAGGATTTGCGTATCTTGCGCTGAAAGACAGAAACCGCGCATCGTCTGTTTGGAGACAGGTCGTCGACGGCTATCCCAACAGCCCCGAGGCCGGTAAAGCATTGGAGAAGCTGGCGCAACTGAAACAGATACGCTAAAGGAAGAGGACTGTATGGAGATGGTGCCGAAGAATCGAATGAATGTTGTTGTATCAGCCGCAGGCCAAGCCGGGCTTTTTGTGCTCGTGCTGATGGCCGGCTGCGCGAAGCACGCCGACTTTGTCGAGTTGCGCGATGAAGTGACGAATCTCACCAAAGCGCAAGAGCAGGTGCAGAAGCGGCAGGACGCCTTACAGCGCCGTCTGGAAACCGGAAAAACCATGCCGGTTGACGAATCGTCGAAAGTCCGTGACGCATCGGCTCAGCGCATTCAGGAGTTGACCGCTCGATTGGCGGATCTTGAAAGTCGTCTGGCTCGGGTGGAAGATGGGAAAGCGGCCGTATCCAGTAAGCTGGATGAACCACGTTCAGTGATGCCGGCGGTACCTTCCCGATCGTCAGAGCCGCCAGACTCGAGCCCGCCGTCTTCCCTGGCCGGCACGCCTGGAATTTCGCCCACCTCCGCCTTCAATTTAGCGTACAACGATTATCTCAATGGCCGGTACGACCTGGCGGTGACTGGCTTTCAGCGCTTCTTAAAAGATTTTCCCGCCACCTCTCTGGCGCCGAACGCGTACTATTGGATGGGGGAGTCTTACTTCAGTCTCAAAGATTATTCGCATGCTACCCAGGCGTTCCAGAAAGTCGTCACTGATCATCCGCGCAGCGAGAAAGTCGCTCCCGCACTGTTTAAGATGGGAGTTGTGACAGCGGAGGCAGGCGACTTGCCGAAAGCGCGCGGGTATTTGAGACGAGTCATTGAAGATTTTTCGACATCCGATGAAGCGAAGTTAGCAAAGAACAAACTCGCTGATATTCGATGAAACCGGGCATCACCCAGATGTCCGCATGCTGTCCAGACGGTGTGTCCTACCGGTCTCCGGTGGTCCTGTGGAACCCGGCCGACTCCATCCATCATCATTATTGCGCGATCCTATGAGCGTCGACGTGCGCCTCGGAAAAATTCACGTGTTACCCGGTGAGATCGTCAGCCGCATTGCGGCCGGGGAAGTGATCGAGCGGCCTGCCGCCGTCGTCAAAGAGTTGATCGATAACAGCCTCGATGCGGACAGCAGGCGCATTGCGGTGGAGGTCCTGGACGGCGGGCGCAGACTGATCAAAGTGACGGATGATGGAGAGGGGATATGGGCCGCCGATGTCCCGCTCGCATTCCAACGGCATGCGACAAGCAAACTCGCCCACGATACCGATCTGTCTTCCATCGAAACCCTGGGATTTCGAGGTGAAGCGTTGGCGAGTATCGCGTCGATTTCAAAAGTTCGTTTACTGACGGCGTCCCGCGATGAATCGGTTGGAACATTATTGATACTTGACGGCGGCGTGGTCACGACCTGCGAGGAAGCGGCCTCGCCTCATGGGACGCAAATCGAGATCGTGGACCTCTTTTTCAATACGCCGGCACGAAAGAAATTTTTAAAGACGACCGGTACCGAGTTTTCGCACATTTGCCAAGTCGTGCAGCAGGCCGCGCTGGCTTGGCCTCAAGTTCATTTTCGGCTCGTCCATAACGGTCAGGAGGTGTGTGAGTACCCGGCGGCGGACACCTCGCACGATCGCGTCCTGCAGGTCTACGGACCTGCGATATCGAGCCATATGGTGACAGTGCACGGCGAGCTGTCCGGCCTTCGTGTGCACGGGATGGCTGTGCTGGCGACGAGCGCGCGTGCGAGCCGTTCTCCTCAAGAATTGTTCGTCAACCATCGCTCGGTGAAAAACGCCACAGTCTCTCATGCCGTTTACGAAGGCTATGGCGTCTCACTGCCTAAGGGCCATCACCCGCTGTTTGTTCTCTTCGTCGAAGTGGACCCGGCACGCGTGGATGTCAATGTGCACCCGACGAAACGGGAAGTGCGTTTTGCCGATTCAGATCTGGTGCATCGAGCCGTTCAACGAGCCATTCGGTCGGCGGTGGGATCGACGGGGGCGGACGGCGCTTGTGGAGATGTTCCGTCCATGCTTTCAGGGAGCGCTGTTGGAACCGGAGTCCGAACCTTCATGGACGGAGGAATTGGCTCACGACCATTCCAGGCCGCCTCGTTCAGCGTGTCAGAATTTCCGGCGGGACAGTCCGGCGAACGAGCCGAAATATCGGCGCAGGCCGTTCAAGAGACGATGTCCGCTTACGTGTTGCAGACGGCCAATGAAGTGCTTCCATTCGGTCAGATCCGCCAGACGTTTCTGGTCGCGCAGGTAGGTAGTGAATTGCATGTGATCGATCAGCACACGGCGCACGAGCGAGTTCTCTTTGAACGTCTCTTGCGGGCATTGGGTCAGCAAGCCATGACACAGCAACCCTTATTGATTCCAGAGCCGGTGACGGTGCCGCTTCACCAGGCGATGCAATTACAGCAGCGTCTGTCCGATCTGGCCGGGTTGGGACTCGACATGGAGCCATTCGGTTCCGGAACATTTTTGATTCGGGCCGTTCCGGCACTCTTAGGGCACATGGATGGGGCTACGTTGGTCCACGGCCTCCTGGAGGACCTCAGTGAGTGGAGCGCCACGGCGTCGTGTGAACAACGCCTGCGGCCGATCCTGGCGACCATGGCATGCCATAGTGCCGTGCGCGCCGGCCGTGCCATGACGCTGCCTGAAATTAAAGTACTGATTGAAGACTGGGTGGCTGAAGGCGTCCCGACGACGTGTCCGCATGGTCGCCGAATCGCCTTACGGTTGCCGGCCCAGGAATTAGATAAGATCTTTAATCGTTAAGCCGCAATACTCAACTATCATGACTTCACCTCAGCACCCAGGACTCAACCCCCAGCCCGCTTCCAGGCGGAAGCCGCTGATCGTTCTCGTCGGTCCGACGGCGGTCGGGAAAAGTCGCATCGCCATTCCCTTGGCGCAAGCGCTGAAGACAGAAATTCTGACTGCCGATTCCCGCCAGGTGTATCGGGGAATGGATATCGGCATGGATAAGCCGCCGGTGGAGGCGCGTGGCGGTGTGCCGCATCGGCTGATCGATCTCGTCGAACCCGACCAGCCCTTTAACGCCGGTGAATATCGGCGCCTGGCCCTGGCCGAGATTGCGCGGCTGCATCAGGAAGGCCGAATCCCTTTACTGGTCGGTGGAACAGGACTCTATGTGCGGGCCGTTGTGCGAGGTTTGTGGGATGGACCACCGGCGGACTGGGCCTATCGTCACCGCTTGATGGATTGTGCCCGCACAGAAGGAGCGGAGGCGCTGTATCGACAACTGGTGCAGGTCGATCCTGATTTGGCCGCGCGGCTCCATCCGCGCGACGAGGTCAAAATCATCCGCGGGCTGGAGACATATCACGTTACGGGGCGCCGGTTGTCTGATCTGCATCGCGAGCATGCCTTTGCCGAGAACCCGTTTTCAACGCTCATGATCGGTCTGACCAGGGAGCGGCAGGAACTCTATCGGCGTGTCGATGCGCGCGTCGATGAGCAGTTGGCGAACGGGTTAGTCGAGGAAACGCGACGGTTACTGGCTCAAGGGTACGGTCGCCAGTTAGGTTCCATGAAGGGGTTGGGCTATCGACAGATCTCAGGCTATCTGGCGGACGAGTCTTCCTATGACGAGGCGGTCCGCGTTCTCAAGCGGGATACCCGTCATTTCGCCAAACGGCAGTTTACGTGGTTTCGAAAAGAACCGGGGATGGTCTGGGTGCAGGTGCAAGCATACGAATCGACCGAGACGGTCGTCGCGCGTCTGATCGCTCTGGTGCAACGTTTTTTGGAAAATCCAACTGATCTATCGTGGCTAATGTCTGGCCATGAGCCTACGGCTCTCATGGCAGCGTTTCGTTAGAAACCGTCTTTTTGGTTCGCGGTTCACCGCACATCTTCTCAGAGTATAGGAGGAATGTTGGCACGCACAGTGAGAGCACAAGCAGATATCGGCATCATCGGAGGCAGTGGCTTGTATGAGATGGTCGGGATGGAACGCGTCCGAGAAGTGCGCGTGACGACTCCCTTTGGGCGTCCGTCCGATGCGCTGCTTCTGGGAACGATCGACGGCGTCCGTGTGGCCTTCTTGGCCCGGCATGGTCGCGGCCATCGCCTCAATCCGAGCGAGATCAATTATCAAGCGAATATCTATGCGCTGAAATCGGTCGGTGTCAGTCGGATCATTTCCGTCAGCGCCGTCGGCAGCATGAAAGAGACGGTCAAGCCGGGCCATTTACTGTTCCCCGATCAGTTTATCGATCTGACCAAGCAGCGTGTGCCGACATTTTTTCGAGACGGCATCGTGGCGCATGTGGCCTTTGGAGACCCGGTCTGCCCGGATGTCAGGCAGGCGCTCATTCGAGCCTCGCGTGCCGTTGGGGCGACGGCACATGAAGGAGGGACGTATCTCTGTATCGAAGGCCCGCAGTTTTCCACGAAAGCCGAGTCGCGCCTTTACCGGCAATGGGGCGTCGATGTGATCGGCATGACGAATATGCCGGAAGCCAAATTGGCTCGTGAAGCGGAGATCTGTTACGCCACAATGGCCTTGGCGACCGATTACGATTGCTGGCATGAGAGTGAAGAGTCGGTGAGTGTGGAGATGATTTTGGCGACCCTTCATAAGAATGTGGAACTCGCCAAGCAGGTCATTCTAAGGGTCCTCTCCGTGGCTGGTGAACCGCGGGATTGTCTATGCAACATGGCCTTGAAGCATGCGATCGTGACGGCGCCACGGGTCATTCCCAAAGCGACGCGCACGAAACTCGATCTGCTGATCGGGCGTTATCTGCCCAAGACAAAGGGAGGCCGCTGAGATGGGAAAGTTGTTGGTGGTCGGGTCGGTCGCCCTGGATACCGTCCGCACGCCGTTTGGGGAGGCCACCGAGGTGCTCGGCGGCTCGGCGACATTTTTTTCCGTCGCGGCCAGCTATTTCACCAACGTCGAACTGATTGCCGTTATTGGAGAGGATTTTCCAGAGGCGCATCTGAACTTTCTCAAAAGCCGCCACATCGACGTCGCGGGGTTGGAGCAGCGTCCCGGTCAGACCTTTCGGTGGAAAGGCGAGTATAGCTATCAGTTGAACGAAGCCAAGACGCTCGATACCCGGTTGAATGTGTTTGAGACTTTTCGCCCCAGAATTGCCGATCACTATCGTTCCCCCGGCATGTTGTTTCTCGGCAACATCGATCCTGAGTTGCAGCTCGACGTGCTGAATCAGGTCAAACGGCCGGCCGTCGTTGCCTGCGACACCATGAATTTCTGGATCGAAGGCAAGCGCGACGCGCTGTGGCGCGTCTTGGAGAAGGTGGATATCCTTATCATCAACGACGGCGAAGCGCGGCTTTTGGGACAGGATTCCAATCTCGTGCAGGTGGCCAAAACGATTTTGGCAAAGGGGCCGAAGCATCTCATTATCAAACGCGGCGAATATGGCGTGCTGATGTTCAATCAGAAGCAAGTGTTCGGCGCGCCGGCCTTTCCCCTTGAGCAGGTGAAGGACCCGACGGGAGCGGGCGACACCTTTGCGGGCGGGTTTATGGGCTATCTCTCTGCCACCGGGAATCTTTCCGAGTCCTCCATCCGTCAAGCCATTATCTTCGGCAGCGTGATGGCGTCGTTTACCGTCGAAGCCTTTAGCCTTGACCGGCTGCGTATTCTCGACTACAAAGAGATCGAGGCGCGGTTCCGCGAATTTAAGCGTCTCACACATTTTGAGGATTTGTCATGATCGAAGGGTTGACAAGCGTGGTGCGCCGATTCAGCCACCCTGTGGTTGGACTCGCTCTCCTGATCGGCTGTTTTATCATGGCGGCCAACGGCTGCACATCGACAGAGAAGGTCCAAAAGGCAAAAGGCTATTATCAGGAGGGATTGGCCAATCTCGATGTCGATCGTCAGCAGGCGTTCGTCTCGTTCCAAAAAGCCATCAAAATGAATCCGAATCACAAGGAGTCGCATTATTCACTGGGACATCTCTATGCGCTTCAAGCCAAGTATTCACAGGCTGAAGAACAATTGCGTGACGCCATCCGCATCGATTCCGATTACTCGGAAGCGCATAATTATCTTGGACAAGTGCTGGAGCGGCAGAATCGCTGGACCGAGGCGATTCAAGAGTACCGCCGCGCGTTGAACAATCCCCTCTATGGCACGCCTGATCTGGCTCGGTTCAATTTGGGGCGCGCATTGGTCCATGAGGGCGATTTAGAAGGGGCGACGCAAGCCTATGAGGATGCCTTGCTCATCAGCCCGCCTACGGTTCCACCGGCGGTGCTCAATCTAGAACTGGGTCGGGTCTATTCCAAATTGGGCTATGAAGTGAAGGCAAAGGAGACGCTGGCACGGGTGAAGGCGCAGGACAAGGGAGGACAATACGCGGCGGAGGCCGGCAAGCTGCTGGAGAAGCTGAAGCCGTAATCACCTATGGAATCCATCGGCGAATTCTTTAAACAGGTCAGGGACACCAAGGGACTGACGCTCGACGACGTCGCGTTGAAGACGCGTATCCATCCAGACTTTTTGATCGCGCTGGAGGAAGGGAACTTTACCAAACTCCCGGATCAAGTGTTTGCGAAGGGGTTTGTGCGGTCGTACGCTCGGTCCCTGGGGTTGGATGAAGAAGACGCGATGCGGCGTTTTGAAGGATCGGCCGGCGCGTTTTACGAAAAGCAGGCGGAACGCGAGGTGCTTCGCCTCAAGCAGGCCGAGGACGACCGGCGAAAAAAGACCAACCGAAAGGTTGTCTTGGCCGCGATTGCGGTCGCCTTGTTGGGACTCGTTCTTCTCATGTCCCGTGAACATACGACCGTTGTTCCTCCACGGCCCGCCTCGGACGTCGAGCCTCCACCCATCAAATCTCCTGTTGAAAAGTCCTCCTCTTCATCATTGGACAAGACCGACAGTGTTGTACAGAATTTGGAAAAAGAACGATTGGCAGGAGTTACCACCGCCGCTGCGGTGACGCTGCCGCCACCGACTCTCTCCACGGTCACTGCCATTCCGACCGTTCGCGAAGAAGTGGTGTCGCCCACATCGGTTCGCACTGATCCTCTGCTGGGGGGGCCGTCTGGCGACGGGTTGTTGGCGCTGGCCATTGAGGCCTTAGAGTTGACCTGGGTCGTCGTGCAAGTAGACAATGGCAGCCCTGAAGAAGCGCTCATGCGTCCGGGGGAACGGGTACAGTGGAAAGCCTCGGATCGCTTTACATTGACGCTCGGCAATGCGGGCGGCGTGCGAGTCGAACTGAACGGAAAAGAACAAGGGCCTTTCGGATCGACTGGAAAGGTCGCCCGCGATATTGTGCTCAAGCGGTGAGGAAAAAGAAATCGGTCGGTGAGTGGGGCGAATCTGATTCCCCCGCAGCCAAAATGTCTCATCTAGTTAGTCTGCCGCGATACTGTCTGCGCTCGCCAGTTTAGATCTTCTACACAATTCATCGTTTTTCTTTGAGGTATCCATGGCACGGACTTTGAGTGCTCTCGACCATGGAAAAGCCACGCGGGTATGAGTGTCGGGTACGATTTTGCCGAGGCTGAATGAATGTGGACAGGTACGTACCGCGGCGCATCATTATCTTGACAAAGCTGCGGAGGCATTGCTATATTGCCGCCGCTTTCCCTTTAAAATCGGTAGGTAGGACGCAGGGACGGGGTGGAGTCAGTATTTTAGGGATGTTTTTCATAGTCATTTTTTCACAAGGAGGGAGCTGTGATGGGGTATCTCGTGAAGTCCGTTGGTGTGCTGTCAATGCTGCTGTTTGTGGCAAGCGTCGCGGTCGCGGAAGAGAGAGATCCTTTGAAGCCTCGCGTGCCACCGGATCAAATGGCCGATGCGAAAGCGATGAAGAATCCCGTCGCGGCGAGCCCGGAGAACATCGCCAAGGGCAAAGCATTGTTCGAGGGGAAAGGCACCTGCTTTAATTGCCATGGGAAAGAAGGCAAGGGCGATGGCCCGGCCGGTCAAATTCTCAATCCTAGCCCGCGCAATTTCACCAATTGCAAATTTCATAAGAAGCGGAAAGACGGCGAACTCTTCTGGGTCATTAAGAACGGCAGCGCCGGAACCGGTATGGTTCCTCTAATCCCGGCTGCCATCAACGAAGAAGAGGCCTGGACGATCATCAATTACGAGCGGAGCTTCTGCAAGGACAAGGGCGGCGAATAAGCCCTCATTCGGGTATGAAAGAAAAGCAGAGAGGGCCGGCCCTCTCTGCTTTTTTATTGTCTACATTCGTCGAGTGGACGTGGTCCGTGTCCGAGATAAGATAAGGCCGTCTCGTGTAGGTCAGTTCGTCGGCCGAGTCAGCAGTATCGATGAAGATTTGCTCCCCGGCTGGAGAGGCGGCAGGAGTTGCGGTTGCTGCTCCTGATTGAACGCGCTTTTCGCCGCTGCCGGCACCGATCGTCCCACGAAGCTGCTCAGTTCGCCCAAGGTTACTTCGCCGTCCAAGTTATCATCGGCTTCGCCCTTCAGTCCGCGTAGCAGATAATAGGTGAACAAGCCATGGTGCAGCTTCTCCGATTCAAGGCCATCCCGTAAGCCCGTTGTGCTGATGAAGCGAACAATGCGGCTTCCCCCAAGGTCCCACTGCGGCTCCTTGTACTTCACTTTTTGATCCATGGTTAATTTGGACACCGAGCCGTCGAACATGAGGACGATCTGTTTTGCCTTTAAGCGCGATAAGCCGCTGTGCAAATCTTTCAAGGAAACCATGCGCGAGACCGACGATCCGCCTTCATAGGGAACCAGAAACGTTTCGCCCGCGGCCGAGACTTTCGCTTGGCCTGAAAAATAGACAATGACGACCGAGTCGGGTGTCACGCGGGTCGGCAGCCAATCGAGGATAGCCTCTTCAATGTCGGGTCTGAGCGCTTTCATATCGATCAAGAGGCGAATATTCGAAGGCGGCACCCCGCCGATGGTTTGAAAATAATTGGCCATCATTTCGGCGTCCAGAGCCGCATACTTCCGAACGGACAATTGCGGGTCGCGATGTGTATTGATCCCGACGGCGATCACGAAGGTTTGCGGTTGTTGAAACGTGGCGGGGGCCGGCACGCGATCCACATTGTCGGATGCAGACGTTGCTTGACCGGACACGGACGGCATTGCGACAGACGCAGAGGGCGCCGATTGCTGAAGTCCGGCCTCAGTGCCGGCGTTCCTTGGATCAGCGGACGGCGCGTTGGTGGAGGCAGGGGCGGAAACCGGTGCGGGAGCCGTCTGTCCCGTAGCGGCTGTCGATGGTTCAAGAACGGCTCGCGCTTCGCGCATAAACTGCGTGCCGAGTACGACCGCCGTATCGTGGAGAAATCCATCCATGGAGACGTAGGCACAACGATGTTGCGTGGGCTCCAGGATGATTCTCTCTTTCCGGCTGGTCTTCAGTGTCCGTTGTCCCAGTACCTGACCGGCCCGATCCCGAAAAACGACGACAGATTCCAGTGTCAGTTCAGAAGGCAACCGATCGTACAGGCCATCGGTTTGAATCTGGAGTCCGGATTGCTCCAATGTCAGGAACGCGTCCACATCGGCCGGCGTCTCCGCGGCTCGCTGTCCGGCAACCTGAACGGATTGAAACGTCTGATGCGCGGCATCGATCAGGACATCTTCCAACTCCGCTCCAATGCGGAGTTCTTGCGGATGATTACAGGCGTCCGCATACCGCGCGATGGCCGCCGTCAGTGCGGGATCGAAGTTCATACGAACCGATGCCGGGAGGCGAGGCCCCATATCCGGAAGCGCGGACTTGCGAAAGGGCGCGGAAAAGCGCTCGCAACCCGAGAGCAGCGAACACATGAGGACAAGGGCGATAAAGCTTGTGCGGCGCATGGTTTGGACCCCTCAACGTGCGCGCCACCCTACCGGAACTCCAAAAGGAATGCAAACCTCCAGATAGTTGTCAGGCGCGGTCTGCTTCTCTATCATGGATGAATGTTCGATTTGGTGATCTAGTGATGTGGTGAATGTTCCAAATCCGTATTTTGCCAAATCACAAAATCACCAGAGTACCAAATCGACCTTGAGTTGAGATGCTCGTTCTCGGTCTTTCCAATATGCGTGATGCGTCGGCGGCGCTCGTCGAAGACGGCCGTGTGATCGCGGCGGCGGAAGAAGAGCGCTTTGTTCGAATTAAGCATGTGACCGCGCTCCCGCTTCACGCCATTCGCTACTGTTTGAATGAAGCCGGTATCAAGGCCGGCGATCTTGACGCCATTGCGGTGCCCTGGAAGTATTGGGTGCTGGGGCGCCGATCGCTATTGGCGCTCGGCTCGATGCTGCGCTCACCTCAGCTCTTTCGGGTGAAAGCCAAGCGCAGCGCCGAACGCATGACGCAGGAGTGGACCGAATTGGCGTGCCTATCCGGGAAACTTTCGCGGGCGCTGGGTCCATTGCGCGTCAAGCCGACCTATCTCGATCATCATCTCTGCCACGCCGCCAGTACCTATCTCGTCTCGCCGTTCGATCGAGCCGCCATCCTGGTTGTCGATGGAGCATCGGAATCGCACACGGCCTTACTCGCGGTGGGCGAAGGCACGCAGATCCGCGTACTGAAGCGGATCCCGCTTCCGCATTCCTTGGGACAGTTCTATGCCGCCATGACGGCGTTCCTCGGATTCCGCCCGGATTACGACGAATACATCGTCATGGGATTGGCCGCCTATGGAAAACCGATTTATGCGGAACAGATCCGCACGCATATTCTGCGATTGCTTCCCGATGGAGCCTTTTACCTCAACACCCGCGTGCTGGATTTCCATCTTGCCCGTGTCGCAATCTTTCCTCCCATCCTGCAAGAGATCCTCGGACCGAACCGACGGAGCGAAGAAGAGATCACGCAACGCCATCGCGATGTGGCCGCGAGTGCGCAATTGGTTTTGGAAGAGGCCGTGTTACACATGGCGCGGCACTTGAGGCAACTGACCGATACAGACAATCTCTGTCTGGCGGGCGGCGTGGCGAATAACTGTGTGGCGAACAGTCGACTGAGTCGGGAGGCCGGCTTTCGCCATGTCTACGTGCAGCCGGCAGCGGGCGATGCAGGAACGGCATTAGGAGCAGCGTTGTGGTTATCCAGCAGGCGGGGAGCGCTCTCGCATCGAGAAGTCATGCGCCAGACATACCTGGGTCCGCAGTTTACCGAAGAAGAATGTCGAGAGGCGCTGTCTCAGGCCGGTTTGAAAGCCGAGCGGCTCTCCGACGACGTGCTCTGCGATCGCATGGCGACGGAGTTGTCTCTCGGCCGATTAGTGTTTTGGTTTCAAGGCCGAATGGAATGGGGCCCGCGCGCGCTCGGAAATCGCAGTCTCCTCGCAGACCCGCGCCGTGAGGACATGCGTGAACTGATCAATGCCAAGGTCAAGCTGCGACAGCCGTTTCGCCCGTTCGCGCCCGCCGTCCTGGAAGAGCGCGCCGCCGAGTACTTTGACTGGTCCTGCCCATCTCCATTCATGCTGTTCACTGTTCCGGTATTGCCGAAGGCCAAAGGCGTCATTCCCGCCGTGAGCCATGTCGATGGCACCGCCCGCATTCAAACGGTGGATCGAAATTCCAATCCAAAATTCAGGATGCTGCTGGAAGCGTTCGAGCGAAAGACCGGCGTGCCGGTTCTGTTGAACACGTCATTCAATGTGAATGAACCCATGGTGCGTACGCCGGAGGAAGCCGTTCGTTGTTTTCTGCGCACGGAAGTGGACTGGCTGGTATTGGGGAACTTATTCGTGGGGCCACGTGTTTAGCTAGACCCATGCTGCAATTGCATGAATAGATCTAGGTTAACGATGAAAATCAGAAAAGATCCTCTAGTTTCTAGACGAAACCTTTTGTTGCTCTCCGGTATTCCAGCTGCCGGCAAGAGTCATTTTGGTCGGTATTTGGCGCGTGAGTACGGGTTCGCCCACTATGACTTAGAGTGTCATCCGGGAGGATGGCCCCATCCAGAGTTAAAAGTCATTTGGGACGCTTCTCGTTCAGCTTTTCTTACGGAACTTCAGAACCGGCACGAGCGCATCGTCCTGGACTGGGGGTTCCCGCCTTCTGCGATCGAGTAAGTTGAAGAGATTCGAATTGGACGCGCGACTGTCGTATGGTTTGACGGAAGGATTGCGCAAGCTAGGAAGAAATTCGTCGAGCGAGGCGGCATTGATGTCAGCAAGTTCGATGCACAGGTAAAAGCAATTCAGCAGGCAGATCTTCCTCTTAAACTGACATGCGTGATTGTGAATGTCTTATCTCGTGGGGGGGGATTTTCTAGAGGTGAATGACATATTGTCGCATGTGTTCGAAGGAGGTGATTGCTGAAAGAACGGCATCTTTACTTGTCATTAACGGCACTCAATTCCAATGAAGTCGAAACCGAATAGTTGCTAACGTCGCGATGGCTTCCTTCTGAGCCAGCTTACAGGGAAGTGATCCAGGCCTGATCGAATATTTTGTACGATAGCATTCCTCTTCATGTTTGATATATCAAAAATAATGTGCATCAATGTTTGAGCTAAAGACGATAGCTCTCTTCGTCGCCACCGCCATTGCGGAGATCGTCGGATGTTACCTCCCATATCTGTGGCTGAAGAAAGAAGGCTCAATCTGGTTGCTGATCCCCTCTGCAGTGAGCCTTGCGGTATTCGTCTGGCTGCTGACTTTACATCCCACAGAAGCCGGGCGTGTCTATGCCGCGTACGGTGGTGTATACGTGTCCGTCGCGATT
>Ga0308175_100002163_pt1 | contig 13395 bp, 12 predicted proteins | sample PhyCR1_3_FD_203893 | JGI IMG/M metagenome (GOLD analysis project Ga0308175, IMG submission 203893) | Soil microbial communities from UC Gill Tract Community Farm, Albany, California, United States - DLSLS.C.R1 | ecosystem: Environmental > Terrestrial > Soil > Agricultural land | place: USA...
GGGGCGGGAGGCCCGCCCCCCCCTTCTTGCGAGCGCTCAGCTCAGGTGGGCGCGCACCTCTTCGGCCGCGTCGTGCCCGTACGCCTTGGTGAACCGGTCCATGAAGTGGGCCCGGCGCAGCTGGTACTCCTGGGTGCCGACCGTCTCGATGACGAGCGTCGCCAGCATGCAGCCGACCTGGGCCGCGCGCTCCAGGGAGACGCCCCAGGCGAGACCGGAGAGGAAACCGGCCCGGAAGGCGTCGCCGACGCCCGTGGGGTCGGCCTTGCGCTCCTCCTCCGCGCAGCCGACCTCGATCGGGTCCTCGCCGGACCGTTCGACGCGGACGCCGCGCGAGCCGAGGGTGGTGACCCGGTGGCCGACCTTGGCCAGGATCTCCGCGTCCGACCAGCCGGTCTTGGACTCGATCAGGCCCTTCTCGTACTCGTTGGAGAACAGGTACGTCGCGCCGTCCAGCAGTATCCGGATCTCCTCGCCCTGCATGCGGGCGATCTGCTGGGAGAAGTCGGCGGCGAAGGGGATGTTCCGGGAGCGGCACTCCTCCGTGTGGCGGAGCATGGCCTCCGGGTCGTCGGCGCCGATCAGGACCAGGTCCAGGCCCCCGACGCGGTCGGCGACGGTCTTGAGCTCGATGAGACGGGCCTCGCTCATCGCGCCGGTGTAGAAGGAGCCGATCTGGTTGTGGTCGGCGTCGGTGGTGCACACGAAGCGGGCGGTGTGCAGGGTCTCGGAGATCCGGACCGATTCGGTGTCCACGCCGTGGCGGTCCAGCCAGGACCGGTACTCGTCGAAGTCGAAGCCGGCGGCACCGGCGAGGATCGGCTTCGTGCCGAGCTGGCCCATGCCGAAGGCGATGTTGGCGCCGACGCCGCCCCGGCGGACGTCCAGGTTGTCGACCAGGAAGGAGAGCGAGACCGTGTGCAGCTGGTCCGCGACGAACTGGTCGGCGAAACGGCCGGGGAAGGTCATGAGGTGGTCGGTGGCGATGGAGCCGGTGACTGCGATGCGCACGGCTTGGACTCTCCTGTGGAGTTAAGTGGGGGCGCGCGATAGCGCTCGTTGGAAGAGGCTGACAGTTCACGCTACCCGGTTGGCGCGGGACGCTGAAGCAGGCAAAACTACCTGATAGTAGGTCTTTCTTCGTCGCTCCCACGTGCATACGGTGCCGCCATGACAAACCTCAAGGTCCACACGCCCGCTCCGGCCGATCTCGAAGGCGATCTCGCCTCGCTGCGCGGGGACTGCGCCCGGATGGCCCCGCACTGGGCGCCTCCGCGGCACGCCGGCTCGCGTCCGGTGCCGCCGTCGCTGATCCACGGGGTGACGGTGCCGACGCGGTCCGCGCGACTGCTGGACGCGATGTCGGACTACGGCGACTGAGCCGGGGCGCGCGGGCGGGAACCGTGCGCTCCCCTGGCGCGTCCCATGGGCGTTCCCCCTGCCGGGGACGCGGGACACGAGCCAGCGAGGAGCGATGCGGTGAACACCGAGCGACCCGAGAACCCCGAGGAGTCCAGGGATTCCGCCGAGCCGGAGGTCTCCGGCGGCGGGACGGCCGGGGCCGGCGAGGCGACGGCCGGCGAGGTCCGCGCGGCTGCCGACGGGGATGCCGGTGAAGCCCGCACGAAGGCCGACAAGGACGCCGGTGGAATCGGCGCGGCGACCGGCGCGAACACCGGTGAGGCCCGTGCGGAAACCGACGCGAACGGAGGTGACGCCCACGCGAACGCCGGCAGGGATGCCGGTGACATCAGCCCGGCCGCCGACGGGGACGGCGGTGAGTGGGCCCGGCGGAGCCGCTCGCGGGTGGTGATCGTCTCGGTCGCCGCGGCCGTTCTGCTGGTGGGTGGCGGGGGCGCGTACCTCGCCGCCGCCGGCGGTGGTTCCGGCCACCGTGCGGACGCCGGCGCGTCCGGTGGGGGCGCGACTCCCCCGCCGCTCCGCCTGGACGGGTGGACGCGGGGCGGTACGGAGGGCATCGCGCCCGGGGAGCCGAATCCGTACGGCGCGACCTACGTGGCGGTGGGCGAGCTGCCGGACGGCCCCGGCTCGGCACCGGTGTACGTGCCCGGGGGCGAGGTCGGCAAGGAGCAGGTGGCCCGGCTGGCCGAGGCGCTCGGTGTCGAGGGGGCGCCGGTGGCCGAGGGACGCGCCTGGCGGGTCGGTGGGAAGGACGGGTCCGGGCCGGTCCTGCGGGTGAACCGGGACGCGCCGGGCGACTGGACCTTCAGCCGGTACGCGCCCGGCACTGACGACTGCCGGAAGGTGACCGTCTGCGCGCACGACCCGGCCGCTCCGGCCGCCGACCCGGTGAGCGTGGCCGCCGCCGAGAAGGCGGCGGCGCCGGTGCTGAAGGCGCTCGGCCAGGACGACGCCAAGATCGACGCGAGTCAGGTCATGGGCGCGCAGCGGGTGGTCGACGCCGACCCGGTGGTGGGCGGTCTGCCCACCTACGGCCTGACGACCGGCCTGACCGTGGACGCGAAGGGCGGGCTGGCCGGCGGCCACGGGCAGCTCACGGCGCCGGTCAAGGGCGACACGTACCCGGTGCTCGGCGCGGCCAGGACGCTGGAGCTGATGAACAAGGGGCCGAAGAGCACCCACCGCATGGGGATCGGCGGCTGCGCCAGTCCGGTGCCGCTGAAGGACCGTGACGAGCAGCCGTGCGGCGGGTCGACGTCGGTGCCGAAGGCGGCGGCGGACGAGGTGAAGGTGGAGAAGGCGGTGTTCGGGCTGGCCGCCCGCTCGTCCGGCGGCCGCCAGGTGCTGGTGCCGGCGTGGCTGTTCGAGGTGCGGGGCTCGACGGCGCGCGGCGCCTTCACGGTGGCGTACCCGGCCGTCGACCCGAAGTACCTGGTCGGGCAGTCCCCGGCCATCGATCCCGGCGCGCTGACCTCGCCGGGCGGGTCGGCCGCCTCCGAGCCGAGCGCGCGGACCCGGAGCGTGAAGGCGGACGGCTACAGCGCCGACGGCCGTCAGCTGAGTGTGAGCTTCACGGGCGGCGTGTGCGCGCGGTACCGGGCGGCGGCGAAGGAGAGCGCGGGCCGGGTGACGGTGACGGTGACGGAGAGGTCGCGGCCGGGCGAGATGTGCATCGCCATGGGCAAGCTGTACGCGAAGACCGTGCGCCTCGACGCGCCGCTCGACGGCCGCGAGGTGGTCGGCAGTGACGGCCGGCGGCTCCCCCAGGTGAAGCAGGCGGAGCTGCGGCCGCGGACCGCCCGTTAGCACCCCGTACCCCCCGGCGGCGCACGGAGCGCGACGCACGAAGCGGCGGCCCCCAGGAACGGGGGCCGCCGCTTCGTCCGTCAGGGCGTGGCCGGTTCAGCTGAAGGAGTCGCCGCAGGCGCAGGAGCCGGTCGCGTTCGGGTTGTCGATCGTGAAGCCCTGCTTCTCGATCGTGTCCACGAAGTCGACGGTGGCGCCGCCGAGGTACGGAGCGCTCATGCGGTCGGTGACGACCTTGACCCCGCCGAAGTCCTTCACCACGTCGCCGTCGAGCGAGCGCTCGTCGAAGAAGAGCTGGTAGCGCAGGCCGGAGCAGCCGCCGGGCTGGACGGCGACACGCAGGGCGAGGTCGTCGCGGCCTTCCTGGTCGAGCAGGGCCTTGACCTTCGACGCGGCGGCGTCGGTCAGGACGATGCCGTCGGTGACGGTGGTGGTCTCGTCCGATACGGACATCTACATCTCTCCCGGGTTGTACGGAGACTGCTTGCCGACGAGTGCAACCGGCGCTTCCGCGGATTCATTCCGGGCCGGGCATTCGCGTGGTCGCGCTTCTGGTTCTCTCTTCATGCTCGCATACGCGCGTGGACACGGACAGCGGCCCGTGGAGCGACCCGGGCGGGATTCACGTCACATGGACGCTATGGCCGTCGTCAAAGTGACGTGAAGCGGCTATGATAGATAGCGTCAGTTAGACGAAAAGTAGAAAGGGTGCGTGTCGTGACCACCGCCCAGACAACGGAGCTCGACGTACAGCCGACTCCGCTCGCCCTGCTGCTGCTCGGCCGCGAGGCCGACCCGAAGAGCGAGCGGGGTGTCGAGTGCCCCGGCGACCTGCCCTCGCCGTCCGATCCGGACCTGGTCGAGCGCGCCCGCGCGGCCAAGGAGAAGCTCGGTGACAAGGTCTTCGTGCTCGGCCACCACTACCAGCGCGACGAGGTCATCCAGTTCGCCGACGTCACGGGCGACTCCTTCAAGTTGGCCCGGGACGCGGCCGCGCGCCCGGAGGCCGAGTACATCGTCTTCTGCGGTGTGCACTTCATGGCCGAGTCGGCGGACATCCTGACGTCCGACGACCAGAAGGTGGTCCTGCCCGACCTGGCGGCCGGCTGCTCCATGGCCGACATGGCCACCGCCGAGCAGGTCGCCGAGTGCTGGGACGTGCTGACCGAGGCGGGCGTGGCCGGCCAGGTGGTGCCCGTCTCGTACATGAACTCCTCGGCGGACATCAAGGCGTTCACCGGAAGGCACGGCGGCACCATCTGCACCTCGTCCAACGCGAAGCGGGCCCTCGACTGGGCCTTCGAGCAGGGCGAGAAGGTCCTCTTCCTGCCCGACCAGCACCTGGGCCGCAACACCGCGGTGCGGGACATGGGCATGTCCCTGGACGACTGCGTGGTCTACAACCCGCACAAGCCGAACGGCGGCCTGACCGCCGAGGAGCTGCGCGCCGCGAAGATGATCCTCTGGCGCGGTCACTGCTCGGTGCACGGCCGCTTCAGCCTGGACTCGGTGAACGACGTCCGTCAGCGCATCCCGGACGTGAACGTCCTCGTCCACCCCGAGTGCAGGCACGAGGTCGTGGCCGCCGCCGACCACGTCGGCTCGACCGAGTACATCATCAAGGCGCTCGAGGCCGCCCCGGCCGGTTCCAAGTGGGCCATCGGCACGGAGCTGAACCTGGTCCGCCGGCTGGCGAACCGTTTCGCCCCTGAGGGCAAGGAGATCGTCTTCCTCGACAAGACGGTCTGCTTCTGCTCGACCATGAACCGCATCGACCTGCCCCACCTGGTCTGGGCGCTGGAGTCCCTGGCGGAGGGCAACCTGGTCAACCGGATCGAGGTCGACAAGGAGACGGAGAAGTTCGCCAAGCTCGCCCTGGAGCGGATGCTGGCGCTGCCGTAACGGTTCACCGGCGAACAGCAGGGCCCGGTCCACGGACAACGTGGACCGGGCCCTGTCGTTCGCTCACACGCCCGCGGTCTCCAGCACCTCGGACTCGGGCTCCCGCTTCGCCGCCTTCTTCTTCGCGCGCCGCTCCTTGCGGAGTTCGAGCATCGCGTAGAGCGTCGGGACCAGGAGGAGGGTCAGCAGGGTCGAGCTGATCAGGCCGCCGATGACGACCACCGCCAGCGGCTGGGCGATGAAACCGCCCTCCCCGGTGACGCCCAGGGCCATCGGGAGCAGGGCGAAGATGGTCGCCAGCGCCGTCATGAGGATCGGGCGCAGCCGGTGCCGGCCGCCCTCGATCACGGCCTCCACGACGCCGTGGCCCTGCCTGCGGTACTGGTTGATCAGGTCGATCAGCACGATCGCGTTGGTCACCACGATGCCGATCAGCATCAGCATGCCGATCATGGCCGGGACGCCCATCGGGGTGCCCGTGGCCGCCAGCAGGCCGATCGCGCCCGTGGCCGCGAACGGGACGGACACCAGCAGGATCAGCGGCTGGACCAGCGAGCGGAACGTCGCCACCAGCAGCATGAAGACGATCGCGATCGCGGCCAGCATGGCAAGGCCCAGGTTCTTGAACGCGTCGTCCTGGTCGGAGGAGACACCGCCGATCTCGGCCTTGGCGCCCGCCGGGAGCTTCAGGGCCTTGATCCGCGACTGGAGCTGGGTGCTGACCGCGCCGGTGTTGTCGCCGGTCGGCCGGGCCGTGACGGTCGCTGCGCGCCGGCCGTCGATGCGGGTCATCGACACCGGGCCGTCCACCAGCTTGACGGTGGCGATGTCACCGAGCTTCACCGGGCCGAGGCGCAGCGCCTTGAGCTGAGCGAGCGTGGTGGCGGGCTTGGCCGACTTCACGACGACGTCGCGCTCGGTGTCGTCGAGGATCGCCTTCGCGGCCGTCGTGCCGCGCACGGCCTGTGCGACCGCGGCGCCCAGCTTCTGGTCGTCGAATCCGGCCGCGGCCGCCTTTGAGTTGGCCTTGACCGAGATCCGCGGCACGCTCTGGGCCAGGTCACTGGTGACGTCGGTGACGTCGTCCAGGCCGGCCACGGTGGAGCGGACCCGCTCCGCGGCCTCGCGCAGCACCCCGGCGTCGCCGGCCTTCACCACGACGCTGAGGTCCTGGCTGCCGAAGCCGTCACCGGCGGAGACCGTGGTCGTACCGATGCCGTCGAGCTTCTTCAGGCCGTCCTCGAGGTGCTTCTGCACGTCGTCGTAGGACGCCGAGTCCTTCAGCATGACCTGGTAGGACGCCTGGTTGGTGTCGGTGCCGCCGCCGAAGGCCGCCATGAAGCCGGAGGAGCCGACGGTGACCTGGTAGTCCTTGACGCCCTCGGTGGAGGCGAGCAGCTTCTCCACCTTCTTCGCCTGCGCGTCCGTGGCCGCGAGGCTGGTGCCGGGCTTCAGCTTCTGCTTGACCGTGAGGACCTCCTGCTCGCCCTGGTCGAAGAAGTTCGTCTTCAGCAGTCCGGACATGCCGAACGTGACGACCAGGACGGCCACCGCGATCAGCACGCTGGTGAGCCGGCGGCGGGTGGCGAAGCGCAGGACGGGGACGTAGAAGCGCTGGAGGCGGCTCTTCGCCTCCTTCTCCTCGGCCAGTCGGCGCGCCTCGTCGGCGTCCTCGGGGGTGCCCTTGGGCGCGCGCAGGAACCAGTACGACAGGACCGGCACGACCGTCAGCGACACCAGCAGGGAGGCCAGCAGGGCCGCCGTCACGGTGATGCTGAACGAGCCGAACAGGGCACCCACCATGCCGCCGACCAGGCCGATCGGCAGGAACACGGCGACCGTGGTGAGGGTCGAGGAGGTGACCGCGCCGGCCACCTCGCGCACCGCGTTGAGAATGGCCTCCCGGCGCTCCTCGCCGTACCCGAGATGCCGCTTGATGTTCTCCAGGACCACGATCGAGTCGTCGACGACCCGGCCGATGGCGATGGTCAGCGCGCCGAGCGTGAGCATGTTCAGCGACAGGCCGCGGGTCCACAGCACGATGAGCGCGAGGACCACCGACAGCGGGATGGACACCGCCGTGACCAGCGTCGAGCGGATCGAGGCCAGGAAGACCAGGATGATCAGGACCGCGAAGAGCAGACCCAGCGCGCCCTCCGTCGTCAGGCCCTTGATGGACTTGGACACGGCCGGGCCCTGGTCGCTGACGACCGTGAGCTCGGCGCCCGAGCCGAGGTCCGCCCGCAGGCCGGGCAGCTTGTCCCGGACCGCGTCGGAGATGGAGACCGCGCTGCCGTCGTGGTCCATGGTGACGTTGACGGCCAGGCTGGGCCGGCCGTCGGTGCGGGTGATGGAGTCCGCCGGGGCCGGCTGCTGCTTCACGGTGGCCACGTCACCGAGGCGCACGGGCTCGTCCACGCCCTCGCCGGTGACCCTGAGGTCCTGGATCTGCTTCAGCGAGGTGAAGCCGCCGCCGACCTGGACGGTGCGGTTGGCGCCGTCCTCGTCGAAGGAGCCGGCCGGCACGGTCGCGCCGCCCGCCTGCAGGGCCTGGCCGAGGGCGGCGGAGGTGAGCCCCGCCTTCGCCAGCCTCGCGTCGTTCGGGGTGACGGCGACCTGCAGGTCCCGTGCGCCGGTGATCTGGACGCGGCCGACGCCGTCGATGTCCTTCAGGGCCGGTACGACGGTGGTGTCGAGCTGGTCGGCGAGGGCCTGCTGGTCCTTGTCGGAGGTGACGGCGAGGACCACGGTCGGCATGTCGTCCGTGGAGCCGGAGACGACCTGCGGGTCGACGTCGTCCGGAAGCTGGTTGCGGGCCCGGTTGACGGCCTGCTGGACGTCGGAGACGAGCCGCTTGGTGTCGTTGCCGTAGTCGAAGGACGCCATGATCACGGCGTTGCCCTCGCTCGCGGTGGAGGTGACCCCGGTGACGCCGTCGACGCCCTGGAGGTTGTTCTCGATGGGCTCGACGACCTGCTTCTCCACGACGTCGGGCGAGGCGCCCTGGTACGGCGCGATGACCGACACCATGGGCAGTTCGATGGTGGGCAGCAGTTGCTGCTTGATCTGCGGTATCGCGATCAGCCCGAAGACGAGCACGATGAGTGACATCAGGCCGATCAGGGCCCGTTGTGCGAGGCTGAATCTCGACAGCCAGGTCATGGGTCAGGGGTCTCTCTTCTGTGAGCGGCAGAAGCTGCTGCGGGGCGCGGATGAGCGCCCACCCCACCACCTTGGGTCATGCCGGACGGCGGTTCCGTAGCCCCCAGGTCCATTTCCTTATCCGGCGCCTACTCCGCGCGCAGTACACGCGGGTGGAGATCAGTCCATCCTCGGACGTACCAGGCCCGACTCGTACGCGATGACGACGAGCTGCGCCCGGTCCCGCGCGCCCAGCTTGGCCATGGCCCGGTTGACGTGCGTCTTCACGGTCAGCGGGCTGACCTCGAGGCGTTCGGCGATCTCGTCGTTGGAGTGGCCGCCGGCGACCTGCACGAGGACCTCGCGCTCCCGGCCGGTGAGCGCGCCGAGCCGCTCGGAGCGGGCCGGGTCGCGGCCGTCGTCGTCGCCCTGGGCGAGGAAGCGGGCGATCAGGCCCTTGGTGGCGGCCGGGGAGAGCAGCGCCTCGCCGCCGGCGGCGATCCGGATCGCGTTCAGCAGTTCCTCGGGTTCGCTGCCCTTGCCGAGGAAGCCGGAGGCGCCGGCGCGCAGCGACCGCACCACGTAGTCGTCGACCTCGAAGGTGGTCAGTATGACCACGCGGACCTGGGCGAGGGCGGGGTCGGCGCTGATCAGGCGGGTGGCGGCGAGGCCGTCGGTGCCGGGCATGCGGATGTCCATGAGGACGACGTCGGCGCCCCGCTCCTTGGCCAGCCGGACCGCCTCGGCGCCGTCGGCGGCCTCGCCCACCACCTCCATGTCGGGCTCGGAGTCGACCAGCACCCGGAACGCGCTGCGCAGCAGCGCCTGGTCGTCGGCGAGCAGGACACGGATCGTCATGCGGTCTCCCCAGGAGCCGTCGTACGGGTCGTGACCGGCAGGATCGCATGGACGCGGAAGCCGCCGCCGTAGCGGGGCCCGGTGGTCAGGGTGCCGCCGACGGCGGTGACCCGCTCCCGCATGCCGAGCAGCCCGTGCCCGCCACCGTCCCCGGGCTCTCCGCCCGCGCCCGCGCCGTCGTCGACCACGGTGACCTCGATGTTCCCGCCGACGCGTACGACGCTGACCTCGGCGCTGACCTCGGTGCCGGCGTGCTTGCGGACGTTGGTCAGGGCCTCCTGGATGCACCGGTAGGCGGCCAGGTCCACGGCGGCCGGGAGGTCGGTGCCGTGGTCGGTGCGGGCCACCTCGACCGGGAGTCCGGCGCTGCGGAAGGTGCCGGCCAGTTCGTCGAGGCGGCTGAGGCCCGGGGCGGGCTCGGTGGGTGCCTCCGGGTCGCCGGACTGGCGCAGCAGGCCGACGGTGGCGCGCAGTTCGTCGAGCGCGCGGCGGCTGGCCTCGCGGACGTGGGCGAGCGCCTCCTTGGCCTGGTCGGGCCGCCGGTCCATGACGTGGGCGGCGACTCCGGCCTGCACGTTGACCAGCGCGATGTGGTGGGCGACGACGTCGTGCAGATCGCGGGCGATGCGCAGCCGCTCCTCGGCGACCCGGCGGCGGGCCTCCTCCTCGCGGGTCCGCTCGGCGCGTTCGGCGCGCTCCCGGATGGCCTGCACGACGGCGCGGCGGCTGCGCACCGCGTCCCCGGCGGTGGCGCCGATGCCGGTCCAGGCGAGCAGGCCCAGGTTCTCCTGGGCGTACCAGGGCAGGGGGCCGGCGAGCATCGCGGCCCCGGTCAGCACGGTCATGGTGAGCAGGCCGACGCGCCAGGTGGTGGTGCGGTCGGTGGTCGCGGCGACGGTGTACAGGGCGACCACGGCGGCCATCGCGACCGGGGCGCGCGGGTCTCCGGTGAGGCACTCGACCAGGGAGATGGTGCCGGTGGCGGCGAGGACGCCCTTCGGGAAGCGGCGGCGCAGGACCAGCGCGGCGGCGGCGAGGACCATCAGGACGAGGCTGAGCGGGTCCGGGGTGCGGATGCCCCAGGTGACGCCGTTCGCGCCGTGGGGCACCGCGAAGGAGCCGGCGACCATGCACGCCAGCACGCCCGCCGCGATGGCCGCGTCCAGCGCGAGGGGGTGTGCCTTGAGGCTGCACCGGGCGCGTTCGAGAGTGCTCACCCGTTGAACAGTACGGGGCCGGATGGGGGGCCGGAACACGTCGAGGCGCAGCTCAGGGCGACCGGTACGGCTCCGCCGCCGCCACGGCGGACGGGCAGACCCCGAAGCAGGTGAACGGTTTCGGCGTGGAGGGCCTGGAGTTCGCGCCGGGGTCCACCGCGCACGTCGGCTTCAGCGCCCCGCTGGTGCCGCCCGCGGGGCGGCGGCAGGGCGCTGATCGTGCCGGTGACCAACATGGACCGGGTGGTCGAGGGCGCCCGGGCGACCACCGGAACGCCGATCGAGCCGGACCTCGGCGGTCTGTCCGTGCGGACCAGGAAGCCCCGGGGGCGGGATCAGCCCGGGATCAGGCCGTCGTCGCCGAGCAGTTCCCGGACTTCCTCCAGCGTCGCGTCCGGGGACGGGAGGATCAGATCCGAGGGTTCCAGGGCGTCGTCCGGGAGCGGGGTGCCGAGGCGGCGGACGGCGTCCAGCAGGGTGGAGAGCGTGCGGCGGAAGCCCGCCCCGTCGCCGCCCTCCATCTCCGCGAGGAGTTCGTCGTCCAGCTTGTTCAGCTCGGTGAAGTGGGCGTCGTCCAGCTTCACCTGCCCCTCCCCCATGATCCGTACGATCACGTCGGCCTCCTCGGCTCGGGGTCCCGGCGCCGGGCTACTGCTTGTCGAAGCGCGGGGTGTCCTGCGGCTGCTGCTGGGACTGCGCCTGGCCGGTGCCGCCCTCGATGGCCTGCTGCGGGGAGCCGCCGGCCAGCTCGGCCTTCATGCGCTGCAGTTCCAGCTCTACATCCGTACCACCGGAGAGCCGGTCCAGCTCGGCCTGGATGTCGTCCTTGGCCATGCCGGAGGAGTCCTCGAGGGCGCCCGAGGCGAGCAGTTCGTCGATGGCGCCGGCCCGGGCCTGGAGCTGGGCGGTCTTGTCCTCGGCGCGCTGGATGGCGAGGCCGACGTCGCCCATCTCCTCGGAGATGCCCGAGAAGGCCTCCCCGATGCGGGTCTGGGCCTGGGCGGCGGTATAGGTGGCCTTGATGGTCTCCTTCTTCGTCCGGAAGGCGTCCACCTTGGCCTGCAGCCGCTGGGCCGCGAGGGTGAGCTTCTCCTCCTCGCCCTGGAGGGTGGAGTGCTGCGTCTCGAGGTCGGTGACCTGCTGCTGGAGGGCGGCGCGGCGGGACAGCGCCTCGCGGGCCAGGTCCTCACGGCCCAGCGCGAGCGCCTTGCGGCCCTGGTCCTCCAGCTTGGTGGACTGCTGCTGCAACTGGTTGAGCTGGAGTTCCAGGCGCTTGCGGGAGGTCGCCACGTCGGCGACCCCGCGGCGCACCTTCTGCAGCAGCTCCAGCTGCTTCTGGTACGAGTAATCGAGGGTCTCGCGAGGGTCCTCGGCCCGGTCAAGGGCCTTGTTCGCCTTCGCGCGGAAGATCATCCCCATACGCTTCATGACACCGCTCATGGGCTTCGCGCGCCCCCTTCTGACGGACTCCGGCTCACCGATCCAGCGACAGAACCCACAGTACGGGCCCTGACTCCATTACCGCACTGTTCGGGGAACGATGCGCTCATCCCCAAGGACGACTGCGGACCCCACCGCTCCGGCGTGAGGAGTAGGTGATCCCCGGGGCGGGCCGCTCGGGCCCTTCCGGTGACCTCCGGGTGAAGCGTCCGCGACGTCCCCTCTGTCCCCCTACAGACGTCCGGTGTTGCCGGATCGTTCCCGGCCGGGCTGGGGTCCATGCCGGTGCAGCCCGTACCCTTGGGTTTTGTGTTCCGTAGCCGTTCCAAGGAAGAGAAGGCGTCCGCCGACAAGGCGGCCGTGAACTTCTCCAAGCAGCCCCGTGACCCGCAGGCCCCCAAGGGCAGGCCCACTCCCAAGCGCAGTGAGGCCCAGTCCCAGCGCCGCAGCGTCGCCAACACGCCGACGACCCGCAAGGACGCCGCCAAGCGTCAGCGCGAGGATCGCCGTCAGGCGCTGGATCGCCAGCGCCAGGCGCTGGCCGGTGGTGACGAGCGCTATCTGCCGGCCCGCGACAAGGGCCCGGTCCGCAGGTTCGCGCGCGACTGGGTGGACTCGCGGTTCAACATGGCCGAGTTCTTCCTCCCCTTCGCCGTGGTGATCCTGGTGCTGAGCGTGGTGCGGGTGCCGTCGATCCAGGCGCTGGCGCTGTGGCTGTGGGCCGTGGTGATCGTGCTGATCGTGGTGGACGCGGTGATCAGCGGCTTCCGGCTGAAGAAGCGGCTGGCCGAGCGCTTCCCCGACCAGAGCCGCCGGGGCGCGGTCGCCTACGGCCTGATGCGCTCGCTGCAGATGCGCCGGCTCCGGCTGCCGAAGCCGCAGGTCAAGCGCGGAGAGCGGCCCTGAGCGCAGAGACTTTCACCGGGGGTGCGGCCGACGCCTGGCTGGACAGGCTGGGCGGGCTGCGTGATGTCGTACGACAGGAGCTGGTCGCCCGGCAGCTCGACGAGCAGATAGCCGGGCGGTTCCCGGTCGGGCAGCGGCTGCGAGTACTCGACGTGGGGATGGGCCAGGGCACGCAGGCGCTGCGGCTGGCCCGGCTCGGTCACCAGGTGACCGGGGTCGAGCAGGACGCGACGATGATCGCGGCCGCGCGCCGGGCCCTGGCCGGTGAGCCCGAGGGCATCCGCGAGCGGGTCCGTCTGGTGCAGGGCGACGGCCGGGACACCGGGGTGCACTTCCTGCCCGGCAGCTTCGACGTGGTGCTGTGCCACGGCGTACTGATGTACGTGGCGGAGCCCGACCCGCTGGTGGGGGCCTGGCCCGGATGCTCGCGCCCGGCGGACTGCTGTCCCTCCTGGTGCGCAACGGCGACGCGCTCGCCATGCGGCCGGGCCTGTCCGGCGACTGGCCGGGCACGCTGACGGCCTTCGGCACCACCACCTACCGCAACCGCCTCGGCCTCGACGTACGAGCCGACCGCCTGTCGGCCCTCACCGCCACCCTGGCCGGCATCGCCGCCCCGCTGCACGCCTGGTACGGCGTACGGGTCTTCACCGACACGGCGGCGGACGAGGCGGAGATCCCGGACGACCTGCAGACCCTGCTG
>Ga0308175_100002164_pt1 | contig 13393 bp, 11 predicted proteins | sample PhyCR1_3_FD_203893 | JGI IMG/M metagenome (GOLD analysis project Ga0308175, IMG submission 203893) | Soil microbial communities from UC Gill Tract Community Farm, Albany, California, United States - DLSLS.C.R1 | ecosystem: Environmental > Terrestrial > Soil > Agricultural land | place: USA...
GCGGCGGCGCGTGCCGGCCGCCCTGCTGCTGCTCGGGCTCGCCGTGCTCGGGCTCGGCGCCGCCCGCCCGCAGGCGACCGTCGCGGTCCCGTCCAGCTCGACGACGATCCTGCTCGCCCTCGACGTATCCGGGTCGATGTGCTCGACGGACGTGCAGCCCAACCGGCTGACCGCGGCCGAGAAGGCCGCGGCGGACTTCATCAAGGCGCAGCCGGGCGGCGCCCGGATCGGGCTGGTCGCCTTCGCCGGGATCGCCGGCGTCCTGGTGCCGCCGACCACCGACACCGAGGCACTGCTGGCCGCGCTGCCGGACCTGACCACCTCCCGCGGCACCGCGATCGGGCAGGCGATCCTCACCTCCATCGACGCGATCGCGGACATCGACCCGTCGGTCTCGCCGACCGGCGTGGACGTCACCGGCGACCCGGCCGGAGGCGCGTACGCGGCGGACGTCATCGTCGTGCTGACCGACGGCGCGAACACCCAGGGCGTCGAGCCGCAGACCGCGGCCAAGCAGGCCGCCGCTCGCCGGCTGCGCGTCTACACGATCGGCTTCGGCACCACGACGCCGGCGCCGATGGTCTGCGACGCCGCGCAGATCGGTGACGGGCCGGGCGGCGGGCGGTTCGGCGGTGGCGGTCCGTTCGGGGGCGGGCCGTTCGGCGGCGGCCCCTTCGGCGGGCGCGGCGGCAGCAACCCGCTGGTCGCCGACTACGACGCGCTGCGGCAGGTGGCGACGACCACCGGCGGCCAGTTCTACAGCGCGAAGGACGCCGTCCAGCTGCAGACCGCCCTGGCCGACCTGCCGAAGGCGATCACGGTCACGCACGAGCATCGCGACCTCGCGGCGTGGTTCGCCGGCTTCGGCGGCCTGCTGATCGCCGCCGCGGTCGCCCTGTCCCTCTGGTGGAACCGCGTCCGGCACGTCCCGGCCGCTCCCGCCCCCGCACCCTGACGGGGCCGGCGCCGGTCACGACTCATCCGCGGGCGATCACCGAACGCCCGCCGCGTCGCTGTCGGAAACGCAGGCCCGATACGGTGCCGACGCGCCCGGAGGGAGGAGCGTCGATGCAGGTGGTCACCGGACCGTCGGGACCGGGGGAGTTCCGGCGGTGGGTGGAGCACTTCCGGGTGCCGGCGCTGAGCGTCGGCACCTACCGGATCGTCGCGGGCGGGGCCGACGACCAGCAGCCGCACGGCGAGGACGAGATCTACGTGGTCAAGGCCGGGCGGGCGCGGCTGGTCGCCGGGGACGCGTCGGTCGCGGTCGGGCCCGGGTCGGTGGTCTTCGTCCCGGCCGGCGAGGTGCACCGGTTCGTCGACATCAGCGAGGAGCTCGAGGTCCTCGTCGTGTTCCTGCCGGCCGAGTCCGGCTGATGGCGCCCGCGGCCCGGGTCAGCGGCTCCAGCCCTCGGACGGGGTGACCGGGCGGTTCTCGGCCGGCGGCTCGACCGGGCGGCCCTCGTACTGGGTGGACAGCACCACGTGCGAGTTGATCTCGCCGTGCTTGCCGATGCGCTCGAGCAGCCCCTCCAGGTGGCCCATCGAGGCGACCCTGATCTTCAGCATGGTGCAGAAGTTGCCGCTGAGCTTGTGCACCTCGGTGACCTCGGGATAGTCCTCGGCGGTGCTGGTGCGCAGCAGGCAGCTGCCCAGCGAGCAGCGCATCTGCACGAACGCGGTCAGCGGCAGGCCGGCCTTGGCCGGGTCGACCACCGCCTGGTAGCCGGCGATCACGCCGGCCTCCTCCAGCCGCCGCACCCGCTCGGCGACCGCCGGCGAGGACAGGTTCACCCGCGGGCCCAGCTGGTTGTACGACAGCCGCCCGTTCTGCTGCAGCTCCGCGAGGATCCGCCAGTCGGTCGAGTCGAGCGGTCGGTCCATCCGCAAAGCATCCCACCGGAACTGCCTTCCGAACAGCAGGCGTCCGGACTCTGATGGCTTGCGTCGGCCGTTCAGATCCGCCTTCGGTGTTCCTAGCGTTGAGGCATGACCACCGTCGCCGCCCGCCGCCGCCAGCCGACCGCCGCCGACCAGCCGACCCGCCGGCCGATGACCGCGATCGTGGTCGCCGCCGCGCTGATGAACGCGGCCATGGCGGTCGCCAGCGGCGTCAGCACGATCGTGGTCGCCGACCGGCTGGGCCTGGCCTGGGGCGGCGTGGCCGCGACCGCCGGCATCACCGGCACCGGCATCGGCGCGCTGGCGCTGACCCGGCTGACCGTCCGCCGCGGACGCGGCCGGGCGCTGGCCGTCGGCTACCTGGTCGGCGCGGTCGGGGCGGTGGTCGCGACCGGCGGTGCGGTCACCGACGACGTGGCCGCGCTGCTGGTCGGGATGCTGCTGCTCGGGGCCGGCAACGCCGCCGCCCAGCTGTCCCGGTACGCCGCCGCCGAGCTGCACGCCGAGGACCGGCGCGGCCGGGCGATCGGCGCGGTGGTCTGGGCCGGCGCCGTGGGTGCGGTGGGTGGCCCGCTGCTGCTGGGCGCGACCGCGGCGCTCGCCGGCCGGCTGGGTTGGGTGCCTGCCGCGGGACCGTTCGCGCTGGCCGTCGCGGTGACCACGGCGGCGGCGGTGGTCTCCCGCTGGCTGCCGTCCGGGTCGAAGGCCGCCACGGCGACCAACGCTCCACTGTGGACACTGCTGCGCCGGCCGGCCGTCCGCTCGGCGTTCGCCGTCCTGGCCACCGCGCAGGTGGTGATGGTCGCGGTGATGACGGCGGCGCCGGTGGACATGCACCACCACGGTCAGGGCCTCGGCGCGGTCGGGCTGGTGCTGTCCGCACACACGCTCGGGATGTTCGCGCTGTCGCCGGTCACCGGCCGGCTGGTCGACCGGTTCGGCCCCCGGCCGGTGCTCGTCGCCGGTCTGGCCGCGCTGGCCCTGGCTGCCGGGGCGGCGGCGGCCGGACCGACCGACACCGCCTTCCGGGCCGCGGTCCTCTCGCTGCTCGGCTACGGCTGGAACCTGTGCTTCGTCGGCGGCAGCACCGCGCTGGCCGGGGCCGTGCCGGCGGCCGAGCGGGCGCGGGTGGAGGGCACCGTGGACGCCGCGGTCTGGGGGCTGGCCGCGGTGGCCGGCCTGCTGTCGACCGTCGTGCTGGCGCTCGGCGGGTACGCCGTGCTGACCGCCGCGGCGGGACTGCTGGTGCTGATCCCCGCGGGCGCGCTGCTGTCCGCGTCCCGCGCGGTGCCGGCCCGCGCCTAGGAATGCTCAGTAGTCCCGCGTCAGAAGACGTCGCACCGCACGAATCCTCTGACGGCCACATCAGCTCGTCGGCAGCGGGTCGAACGCGGCGACCTGGGACGGCGGCGGCGCCGTGATCGTGACCGGGCGACCGTAGTCGAGGAAGTCGACCGACCCGACGTCCGTGCCGGTCTCGATCCGGACCGGGTAGGGCTCGCCCACGATGGCGACGTACGCGGTCTCCTTGTCCGGACCGTCGGAGATCACCGGGACCGTCTCGACCCCGTTGACGGTCCTGAACACCCCGGTGCTGAGCGTGCCGGGCAGGCCGAGGAAGGCGTCGGCCATCTGGTCCTTCCGCAGCAGGTCGACGAGATCGGCCAGGCTCTTGTCGGTGACCGGCACCTTGATCCACTTGCCGGCCGGAAGCCGGGCGGCGGCCGGGCCGAGCCTGCTACGCCAGTATTGCCGGCTGGCCTTCCGGTAGACCGAGCGGCCGACCGTGCGGATCTGCACGGTCATCCCGTCGATGGCGTACGTGCCGTCCGAGTCGGTCCCCCGGTAGCGCAGCTCGAGGGTCCATGGGTTCCCGCCCTTGAGGATCGCCTTCACCCGCACGGAGGGGGCGTGCTGCAGCGCGTAGTACGCCGTCCCCAGCGCGTCGTCGCCGCTCATGCTGGCGACGCCGTTGTAGGTCGCGCTCGGCTTGGGCGCGCCGGTGCGCGACGCGGCGGCGTGGGAGGGGGGCGAGGTGAGGCCGGCCGCGGGAGCGCCGGAACCGGCGATGGTGCTGGTGCATCCGGTCGCCAGCGCGAGGACGGCGGCGAACGCGAGAACGGGACGCGGAGCGGACACTGCACACCACCGGCAGGTCGACGGGCCCTCACTGAATCACGCCGACCTAACCGCTAGGCCCGATCGGGACCCGTGCCGGTCACGGCGAGCCGGCGGTCAGGGGATGGTGATGACGACCTTCCCGCGGGCGTGTCCGCGCTCCACGTGCCGCAGACCCTCGGCGGTCTCGGCCATCGGGTAGGTGCGGTCGATCACCGGGGTGAGCCGGCCGTCGTCGACGTAGCCGGTGATCGCGAGCAGGTCGGCCCGGTTCGGCTTGGACACGAACGGCCGCAGCCGCTGGCGGACGAACCGGTCGGTGACGGCGGCGCGGGCGATCGGCCAGAGCGGCCCGATCACGTGGCCGGGCGAGCCGCCGGCGTTGAGCAGCAGGGTCCCGGTCGGGGTGAGGGCCCGGCGCACCCGGCCGAGCGGGTGGTTGCCGACGTTGTCCAGGATCACGTCGTAGCGCACCCAGCCGTCGGTGAAGTCCTCGACCGCGTAGTCGATCGCGCGCACGGCGCCGAGCGCGCGGACCAGCTCGCGGTTGGGCGCGCTGCACACGCCGGTGACCTCCGCGCCCAGCGCTGTCGCGATCTGTACGCCGTAGGTGCCGACGCCACCGGCGGCGCCGTTGATCAGCACCCGGTGGCCGGCCCGCACCCCGCCGACGTCGCGCAGTCCCTGCAGCGCGGTCACCGCCGCCATCGGCACGGCCGCGGCCTGCTCGACGCTCAGCCGGGCCGGCCTGGGCACCACCCGGTCCGCCCTGGCCCGCGCGTACTCGGCGAGCGCGCCGGCACAGAAACCCAGCACCGCGTCGCCGGGGCGCAGCTCGGTGACGTTCGCGCCGACGGCGGTCACCTCGCCGGCCGCGTCGACGCCGGCCACCAGGGCGGCGGGCCTGCGCAGCCCCATCCCGCCCGTCAGCCGGGCGACCAGCGGGTCGCCGCGCACCATGTGCCAGTCGTACGGGTTGAGCGCGGCGGCGGCGACCCGCACCAGCACCTCGTCCGGGCCGGGCACCGGCGGATCGACGTCCGCGAGCCGCAGCACGTCCGGTGTACCGAACCGCTCCTGGACGATCGCCTTCATCGGGACTCCCGCACTGCCGTCGTGGCCGGAGGCCAGGTCTAGCAGAGCCGGACGAGGATCGCCTGCCCCTGGCGGCGACGCCCGGGAGCTATCCCGGGCCGACGACGGCACGCTACGGTGCGGCCCGTGGGGCTGCGCGCGCAGGACGTGTCCCCGGCCCGTGCCGTCGCGGACCGGATGGCCGAAGCGGCCCGCAGCTGGCTCGACCAGCTCGACGACGGGCAGCGCCGGGTCGCGATCGGAGCGGTGCCGGCCGGCGATGCGTCCGATGCCGAGCGGCTGCGCTGGTTCTACACGCCCACCGACCACGGCGGCCTGACCATGCACCAGCAGCGGCCGGCGCAGCAGCGGGCGGCGATGCGGCTGGTCGCGAGTGGACTGTCGACGCCGGCGTACGTCACCGTGGCCACCGTCATGGGCATGGAGAACGTGCTGGACCAGGCCGAGGGGTTCGTGGCCCGGTTCGACCGGGAGCGCGGCCGCGACCCCGGGCTCTACTACCTGCGGGTGTTCGGCGAGCCGGGCGGCGGCGCGCCGTGGGGCTGGCGGTTCGGCGGGCACCACGTCTCGCTGAACAACCTCGTGGTCGGCGGTGAGGTGGTGGCGACGACGCCGTGCTTCCTCGGTGCCGACCCGGCCGTGTCACCACTGCTCGGCGGCGCGGCGCTGCGGCCGCTCGCGCAGGTGGAGGACCTCGCCCGCGACCTGGCCCGGTCGCTGCCGCCGGAGCTGGCCGCCCGCGCCGTGCTGCTGGACCGGGCGCCGTCGGACCTGGTCACCGCCAACCGCAGCCGGATCGAGCCGGGCGACCGGGTGATACCGCTGAGCGGGATCTGGCGGGCCGGTTTCCCCGACCCGGACGAGCAGGCGAAGCTGCAGGCCACCAGCGACGCGATCGACGCGGCCGTCGGGTATGACGACGCCGACCACGGCGTGCTCGCCTACACCGCTGCCCCGAAGGGGGTGCCGGCGCTCGAGCTCGACGGCGCCCAGCGGGAGATGCTGCGGCTGCTACTGGGCACCTACCTCGGCCGGGTGCCGGACGGCGTCAGCCCGCTCGACCGCTACCGGGACGACGCCGCGCTGGACGCGGTGCACTTCGCCTGGGCCGGCCCGACCGAGCCGCGCGCGCCGCACTACTACCGGCTGCAGGGGCCGCGGCTGCTGGTCGAGTGGGACAACACCCAGCGCGATGCGAACCACGCCCACTCCGTCTGGCGCGACCCGACCGCCGACTTCGGCCTGGACGTGCTCGCCGCCCACCGGGCCGCCCACCACTGACCCGGCCCGCTGGGGCCGTGCGGCCTCAGCCCAGGATCAGGCCGACGGCGACGGCGGCCATGACGACGGCGATGCCGGCGTCGAGCGCACGCCAGGCGGCGGGCCGGGCGAACAACGGGCGCAGTGCCGTGGCACCGGCACCGAGCGCGCAGAACCACAGCGTGCTCGCGGCGGCCGCGCCGGCGGCGAACCACCAGCGCTGCCCGCCGCGGCCGGCGGCCACGGACCCGAGCAGCACCACCGTGTCGAGGTAGACGTGCGGGTTGAGCCAGGTGAACGCGAGGCAGGTCAGCAGCACGGGGACGAGCCCGCGCCGGGCGGCCGCGGCGTCCTCCGGGCGCAGTGTGGCCTGCGCCCGCGGGCGGATCGCGCGCCGTGCCGCGAGCAGGCCGTAGCCGAGCAGGGCCGTCGCGCCGACGATGCGGACCGCGGTGATCAGCGACGGCAGCGCGGCCAGTGCGGCGCCGGCACCGGCGACGCCGGCGGCGATGAGCACGACGTCGGACCCGACGCAGACCGCGACGACCGCGGCGACGTGCTCGCCGAGCAGCCCCTGCCGGAGGACGAACGCGTTCTGTGCCCCGATCGCGACGATCAGGGCCAGGCCGAGGCCGAGGCCGGCGGCCGCGGCGGCCGCGGAGGAGGACACCTCGCCACGGTAGGCAGCGGGCTTCGTGAAGCCCAGCTTGAGAAACTTCAGCACCATTAGCCTGGCTCACGTGGACCTGGAGCTCGACCAGCTCCGGACGCTGGCAGCGATCGTGGATCACGGCAGCCTCGACGCCGCCGCCCGGGTGCTGCACGTGACGCCGTCGGCGGTCAGCCAGCGGCTGCGGACCCTGGAGTCGGCCACCGGGCAGGTGCTGCTCGTCCGCAGCCGGCCGGTGCGGCCGACGCCGGCCGGCGCCGCCCTGGTCCGGACCGCCCGGCAGGTCGAGCTGCTGCTCGCGGACACCACCGAGGAGCTGACCGGGACGGCGGCCGACCCGGCCCGGCCGGTGCTGGCAGTCGCGGTCGGCGGGGACTCGCTGAGCACCTGGGCGCTGCCGGCGCTGGCCGCGGTCGCCGACGTCGCCTCGCTGCACGTCCGCCGCGAGGACGAGACCCGCACCAGCATCCTGCTGCGCGAGGGCACCGTGGTCGCCGCGGTGACGACCGAGGCGCGGCCCGTCCCCGGCTGCCGGGTGATTCGACTGGGGACGATGCGCTACCGCCCGGCCGCCGCGCCGGCGGTGGCCGAGCGCTTCTTCCCGGCCGGCGTCACCCCGGCCGCGCTCGCCCGCGCGCCGGTCGTCACCTTCGACTACGCCGACGACCTGCAGCACGCGTACGTCCGCCGGCACGGTCGCGACCTCGACCCGCCCAGCCACCAGGTGCCGTCGTCGGCCGACTTCCTGTCCGCGATCCTGCTCGGCATGGGCTGGGGGATGGTGCCCGACCTGCAGTCCGCGCCGCACTTCGGGACCGGGACGCTGGTCGAGCTCGACCCGGCCGGGCCGGTCGACGTGGTCCTGCACTGGCAGCGCTGGGCGCTGCGGATCGCGGCCCTGGACGCGCTGACCGACGCGGTCCGGGCGGCGGCCCGCCGGCAGCTGATCTAGCCGTCCTTGCGCCACTCCTCGGCCAGCAGCGCGTAGCCGAGACCGTCCAGCCACCGGCCGGACCGGTGCAGCGACTCCTGGACGGTGTGGATCTCCCGGCGCATCCCGACCCGCTCCATGAGCCGCCAGGACGCCTTGTTGTCGGCGAAGCAGTTCGCGGTCACCCGGCGCAGGCCGAGGTCCTCGAAGCAGATCCGGATCAGCTCCCGGACGGCCTCGGCGGCGTAGCCATGGCCGCCGCGGGCGGGGTCGAGCACCCAGCCGAGTTCGGCCTGCACCTGCTGCGCCTGCTCGAGGACCTCCGCCTGCGCCCAGCCGTCCTCGACGGTGACCATCAGGTCGCCGACGACCTCGCCGCGCAGCTCGATGATCAGCGTCTTGGCCAGCATGTGGGCGGCCTCGAACTGGCCGCGGTAGTCCTCGACCGACCGGGGCGCCCTGATCAGCCAGCGGCTGACCCCCTCCAGCCGGCGGTAGCGCCAGGTCGGCATGAGGTCGGCGGTGGTCGCCGGGCGCAGCGTCAGCCGCGCGGTGCTGACCGGCCAGGCGACCCGATCGAGCGGAGCTGCCACGGCCCCATCATGGCAGCCGGCCCAGGGCGGTCCGGAGGGCGTCAGAGGCCCGACTGCACCGCGATGCGGCCGGCCTCGGCGGCGGCCTGCAGGGTGGCGTGGTCGCGTTCGTTGAGGTCCGCGTACGCCGCCGAGAACTTCGCGATCGCCCGGTCGAATTCGTCGGTCTCACCCAGGTACGACGCGATCGCGACCCGGTCGCCGGACCGGGCGTGCGCACGGGCCAGGGTCCACCCGCACAGCGCGCCGTAGACGGCCATCCCCTCGGGCACCATCTGCTCCGGGGGCAGCGACATCTTCCAGTCCCGCAGCTGGCGCAGGTAGTAGTCGCGGTCGACGACGTCGACCCCCTTGGTGCGCTGCCAGCCGAGGAAGATGTCCGAGCTGGCCTGCATCAGCCGTTGTCCGGAGACCACCCGCTGGCCCTGGTTCGCGTACAGGCTGCGGCCGGCGTACTCCTCCAGCACCGAGGGCTGCGCCTCCTTCGCCTGCAGGATGATCGGGTCGTTGTGGTCCAGGCCCTCCAGCAGCAGGATCCACGCCCTGGTCCCGACGCTGCCCACGCCGACCACCTTCCGGGCCATGTCGACCAGCCGGAACTGCTCGAGCAGGTGCCGCCGGTCGGTCGTGAGCGTGCGGCGGTAGGCGGACACCAGCGCGCGGAGCCGGCCGAACAGCTCGGTCGCCTCCAGCTCCGGGACCAGCTCGGTGACCGGCACGATCAGCGGCGGGTCGCTGACGATCCTCGCCTCGCCGCCGACCGTGGTCGTCAGCTTGTCGAACGCTTGCAGGTTGTCCCTGGTCCTGGCCTTGGCGATCAGCTTCTCGGTGCGTGCGACCCGGTCCGGCCGCAGCAGCGGCTTGATCTTGGCCAGCTCGCGGTCGATGTCCAGGTTGGCGTACCAGACGTCGAGGTGGGACTGATCGGCGAAGCCGCGCATCGCCTCCCGGTACGACCGGGTCGCGGTCAGGACGACGGACTTGCGTTCCTTGCGCTTGAAGCCGTTGTCCCGGCCGGCGATCTCCAGGCTGGCGGCCAGCCGCTTGACGTCCCACTCGAACGAGCCCGGCAGCGTCTCGTCGAAGTCGTTGACGTCGAAGACCGCGTGCCGCTCCGGCGAGGCGAACATGCCGAAGTTGGACAAGTGCGCGTCACCGCACAGCTGGGTCCGCAGCCCGGTGGTCGGCGTGCCGGCCAGGTCGGCCGCCATGACCAGGGCGGCACCGCGGTAGAAGGTGAACGGCGAGACCAGCATCCGCCCGTACCGGATCGGCACCAACTCGGGCACCCGGCTGGCGGCCTGCCGTTCGAGCAGCTCGACCGGATCGGCCCGCAGCGGCGACGTGTCGAGCACCGCGTGCGCCTCCAGCGGGATCTCCCTGCGGGTCGCGAGGCCGCGGGCAACCCGGTCCGAGCGGCGGGGCGGTGGGGCCGAGGCCGGCCGCCGGACTCGGCGCGCGGCCGGGTCGGCCACCTCGACCGTGGTCAGGACGTCGATCTGCTTGGTCACGCGAATCCCCCCTTTTCCCGTCACCGTCCGCGCCGGCCGGCGGATCGTCACCATCCCGCATGAATGAGTGGACGGTCGCCGCCTCATTCGCGGTGAGGGATGTGGGGCTGCGCCGGCCTCGGGAGGGTGAGTCCGTGACCGCGGCATCCGGGCAGTCCCTCACAGTGCCGGTCACCCAGAAGCGGGAGTTCTGGGTCCTGCTGGCGTATGCGGTGGTCCTTGGCGTGTTCGGCGCGTTCACCGCGCTGATCTTCGTCGGGCTGATCACCGTCGGCGGCACGTGGTACAGCGATTCCGACCCGGGCTGGTTCGGCGGGCACTGGTGGTGGGTGGCGGTCGCCGTGGCGGCGGGGATCGCGGTCGGGCTGGTGCGCCGCCTGACCCGGCTGCCGTGGCAGACCCCCGGCCTGTTCGACGACCTGCAGACCGGCAAGGTCGAGGTCGGGCTGGTGCCCGGAATCGCGGCCGTCTCCGCGGTGTCGCTGATCGGCGGGGCCAGCCTCGGTCCGGAGAAGGCGCTCGGGTCGATGGGAGGCGGACTCGGCAGCTGGATCGCTCGACGACGAGCGCTCAAGTCCGAGGACGCGCAGGTGACCACCCTGGCGGGGTTCGCAGGGGCGTACGGCGGGCTGTTCTCCAGCACCCTGATCGTGGTGATGCTGATCATGGAGGTCGCCCGCCCGGGCGGCCAGCGGTTCGCGAAGAGCCTGGCCGCGACGATCGTGGCGTCGAGCGTCTCGTTCGGCATCTACTTCGTCATCGCCGGCGCCGTGTTCCTGGACTACTACCAGGTGCCGCAGTACGACTTCAAAGACTGGCACCTGCTCGCCGGGGTCCTTCTCGGCCTGTTCGCGGCCGTTCTGGTGACGGTGCTCGCCGCGGTCACGATGGCGGCGGCTCGGCTGTTCGGCCGGCTCAAGGTCCCGGACATCGCCAAGTCGGTGCTGGGCGCCGTGGTCTTCGGGGTCCTGGGGGTAGCTCTGCCGCTCACCATGTTCAGCGGCGGCGACCAGCTCAAGACCGTGCTCGACGGCGCGGAGACGCTTGGTCTCGGCCTGCTCGTCGCCACGCTCATCGCGAAGATGCTCGCCTTCGGCGTCAGCCAGGGCAGCGGCTTCGTGGGCGGCCCCATCTTCCCGTCGCTGTTCATCGGCGGAACGGCCGGTGTCATCGTCCACGAGGTCATCCCCGGGGTGCCGCTGGGCCTGGCGTTCACCTGCGTGCTCGCCGCCACGCCGGGGGCGCTGGCGGCGGCGCCGTTCTCCATGGTCCTGCTGGCCGCGTTCCTGAGCCAGGTCGGGGCGCTGGAGACCGCACCGATCCTCATCGCCGTCTTCACCGCCTTCCTCACCATGGAGGGCGTGAAGTACCTCCTGGTCAGCCGGCGGCGGGCGCGCGGCGCCGGGGCGAGAGCCACGGCGGGGGCGGAGCCCGCGGCTCCGGGTTGACCTCGGCGCTGCGGCGCTGGGCACGCCGGGAGCGAACCTCCGCGCTGGCACGCGCACGACATCCGGGCCGGCCAGCCGGCGGAGCGCGCTCGTCGTCGTAGCGGTTGGATAAGGCTCGCCTCGATTGTTAGATTTCCCCGTGGTGGCGTCGATGTCGCGGGGAGGCTCCACCGCGGGGACGGACTCGGTCCCCGCGGCGGAGCTGCCGTTCGATCTGCAGACGAAGCTCCAGCCGCCCGTGCTCCGGCCAAGGCTGGTGCCCCGCACCGGCCTGCTCGCCCTGCTGGAGTCGGCCGGGCCGGTGCCGGTGGTCGCGGTCGTCGCCCCGGCCGGCTACGGCAAGTCGACGTTGCTGGCGCAGTGGGCCGACCGGCGGCAACCGCGCAGCGCCTGGATCTCCTGCGACGACGGCGACAACGACCCGGCCGTGCTGCTGACCGGCCTCGCGGCCGCGCTGACCCGGCTCGGCGCGGTGGACGCCGGGCTGGTCGCGAGCATCAGCCGGAACGCGGACGTCACCGCGGTGCCGACGCTGATGGACGCGATCGACCCGGAGGCCGAACCGGCCACCGTCGTGCTCGACCACGTCGAGGCCGTCGTCAACCGGGAGTGCCAGTACGTGCTGACCGAGTTCGCGCTGCGGCTGCCGCCCGGGTGGCAGGTCGTGATGGCGTCCCGGCACGCGCTGCCGCTGCCGGTGGCGCGGCTGCGGCTGCAGGGCCGGCTGGTGGAGCTGACCGCGCAGGACCTCGCGATGGGCCCGGACGAGGCGGGGGCGCTGCTCGACCGCGTCGGTGGTGGGACGGCGGGGGAGCGGGCGGAGAGCCTGGTCGAGCTCACCGAGGGCTGGCCGATCGGGCTCTACTTCGCCGGTCTGGCACTGCGGACCGGCGGGCGGCCGGTCACCGCGATCAGCGCCGGCGCGGTGGACCAGTTCGTCGACGGCTACCTGCGGGCAGAGCTGTTCGCCCAGCTCTCGCCGGCCGAGATGGAGTTCCTGACCAGGACGTCGGTGGTGGAGCGGATCTGCGGGCCGCTGTGCGACGCGATAGTCGACGGTGCCGGCTCGGCCCGCCTGCTCGAGGACCTGGAGCGGCGGAACCTGCTGGTGATCCCGCTCGACCGGCGCCGCGAGTGGTACCGCTACCACCACCTGTTCCGGGACCTGCTGCTGGCCGAGCTGCACCGCCGCGAGCCCGAGCTCGTCCCGCGGCTGCACCTGCGGGCCGCCACCTGGCTGGAGGCCAACGCGCGGCCGGACGAGGCGATCGAGCACGCGCAGGTGGCGGGCGACGTCGATCGCGTCGCGCGGCTCGTCCTCGACCGGATGCAGCCGGTCTGGGCGAGCGGCCGGGTCGAGACCGTGCTGCGCTGGATGACCTGGTTCGACCAGGGTCGCGGGATCGAGCGGCACCCGGCGATCGCCGCGCACGGTGCGCTGATCTTCGCGCTCATGGGACGCTCGGCCGAGGCGGAGCGGCTGGCCGACGCCGCGCAGCAGGCCCCGCCGACGGCGATGCTGCCGGACGGCAGCACCATGGGCGGGCTGCTCGCCTACCTGCGGGCCATCCTCGCCCGCGACGGCATCGAGGCGATGCGCCGGGACGCCAGGGAGGGCCTCGAGGAGCTGCCGCTGGCCAGCCCGTACCGGGCGACGATGCTGCACACCGAGGGCGTAGCCCACCTGCTGGCCGGCGAACCGGAGCTGGCCGACCCGATCCTGGCCAACGCCGTGCACCAGGCCGCCCGCGCCGACGCGCTGCCGCTGGCCTCGCTCGGCCTGGCCGAGCGGTGCATCGTCGCCGCCCAGCGCGACGACTGGACCGTCGTCGACGGGTACGTCGAGCAGGCCGTGTCGATCGTGC
>Ga0308175_100002166_pt1 | contig 13386 bp, 13 predicted proteins | sample PhyCR1_3_FD_203893 | JGI IMG/M metagenome (GOLD analysis project Ga0308175, IMG submission 203893) | Soil microbial communities from UC Gill Tract Community Farm, Albany, California, United States - DLSLS.C.R1 | ecosystem: Environmental > Terrestrial > Soil > Agricultural land | place: USA...
AGCAGGAAGGGAAGTGCGAAGGCCGCCACGCAGGCGAGGGCGAACATCAGCACTCGGGAGAGGTTCGATCCCCTGTGCACGTCAAGGTAGGTCACGGCTGCGCCCCGTTCCGCAGGTGTTCGGGCACCGTCCAGCCTGCGCGCCACGCAGCGGTCGACACTTCCGTCAGATGGCGGAGACTGCCCGGTAACCACGGAGGTGCCCGTGGGCGTGCCGGCGGCCGCGCGCCGGCGGAACCTGGCCATGCTCCCACACGTACTCTGTGGTGAGCAGTCGACCGCACGGCTGCCCCGAGCTCGGCCCGAGCCCGACACGAAAGCCCACACGAGCCCCCAGGAGGGACCGATGGCCAGCAACCCGGTGTTCGACCGGATCGACAAGGAGAGCAGCCGGGGCTACGCCGGGTTCACGCGGGCACCGCAGGCGCCGGCCGCCGGCATGGCGGCCACCGACTCCATGAGCGCCCAGCAGCTGCAGGACATGTACAACCAGCCGGCTGCGACCCCGGTGCAGATGCGCCGGGTCACCATCGACGACGTCGTCATGAAGACGATCGGCCTGTTCGTGGTCGTCCTCGTCTTCGCGGCGGTCGGCTGGTCGCTGCCGGTCGACGTCCAGCTCGTCGCCCTGCTCGGCGGCGTCGCGGCCACCCTCGTGCTCGGGCTCGTCATCGCCTTCCGCAAGACGATCAGCGTCCCGCTCATCGTCCTCTACGCGGTGGCCGAGGGCGTCTTCGTCGGCGTCATCAGCAACTCCTACGCCGACGCCTTCGCCCAGCCGGGGCAGGAGACGTTGTTCCAGGGGATCGTCCCCCAGGCGGTCACGGGCACCTTGGCGGTCTTCGTAGGCATGCTCGTCGCGTACAAGACGGGCATCATCAAGGTCACCGAGAAGTTCCGCCGCATCGTCACCATGGCCGTCCTGGGGTACGCGATCTTCGCCCTGGTCAACTTCGTCTACGCGGTGGTGGCGCACCAGTCGTTCGGCCTCGGCGGCACCAGTGCGCTGGGCTTCGGCATCTCGCTCTTCGCGATCGTGCTGGCCTCGGCGATGCTCGCCGTCGACTTCGACTCGATCGACCGCGCCATCGCGGCGGGTGCGCCGGAGAAGTACTCCTGGCTGCTCGCGCACGGCCTCGTCGTCACCCTGGTCTGGCTCTACCTCGAGATCCTGAGGCTGCTCGGCCGCATGCGCAGCAACTAGCGCGTGCCCCCGAGGTCGCCCGTCCCCGACGCGGTCGCGGAGGAGCTCGCGCGCGTGGTCCGGCGGTGGCACCAGCTGCCGCTGGACCACGCGCTGCGTTGCGTGCCGCGTGTCCGGCTCCTTCTCGAGCAGCTCGCCGGACGTGCCGTCCCCGACCTCGGCCCTGCGGTGGTCATGGACCAGCTGACGGTGCTCGTCTACGACAGCTGCGAAGCCGGAGCCGCCGACGGGCTCGATGGACGCTTGGCGAACCTGCGCCGAGAAGGCCTCAGCTGAGGCGTTCGTAGATGATGGCCATGCCCTGGCCACCACCAACGCACATGGTCTCGAGCCCGAACTGGCCGTCGCGCGCCTCGAGCCCGTTGAGCAGCGTCGTCGTGATCCGCGCGCCGGTCGACCCGAACGGGTGGCCGAGGGCGATCGCGCCGCCGTGCACGTTGAGCTTGTCGAAGTCCATGCCGAGATCGTCGGCGGAGGGCAGCACCTGCGCGGCGAACGCCTCGTTGATCTCGTAGAGGTCCATGTCGCGGATCGACATGCCCGCTCGGGCGAGCGCCTGCCGCGACGCCTCGACGGGCCCGAGCCCCATGATCTCCGGCGACAGCGCGGTCACGCCGGTCGACACGACACGGGCCAGCGGCTTGAGCCCGAGCTCCTTGGCCTTGGTGTCGCTCATGACGACCACGGCGGCCGCCCCGTCGTTCAACGGGCAGCAGTTGCCGGCCGTGATCGTGCCCTGCTCACGGAAGACCGGCTGGAGCTGCGACACGCCCTCCATGATCACGCCGGGCCGCGGGCCGTCGTCCTTGCTGACGACGGTGCCGTCGGCCAGCGTCACCGGGGCGATCTCGCGCTCGAAGAACCCGTCGGCAATGGCCTTCTCGGCGCGGTTCTGCGAGGTGACGCCCCACTCGTCCTGGCGCTCGCGGGAGATGCCGCGCAGCGTCGCGACGTTCTCGGCGGTCTGGCCCATGGCGAGGTACACGTCGGGGATGAGCCCCTGCTCGCGCGGGTCGGTCCATGTCTCGTTGGTCCTGGCGAGCTGCTCGGAGCGGGCGATGCCGTCGGCGAACTTCGGGTTCTGGTCGTCGTCCTTGGAGCCGCCGGCGCCGGCCCAGCTGCCGTACTGGGACACGCACTCGACGCCGCCGGAGATGAAGATGTCGCCCTCGCCGGCCTTGATCGCGTGGTACGCCATGCGGGTCGTCTGCACCGAGGAGGCGCAGAACCGGTTGATGGTCGAGCCGGGCAGCCCGTCGAAACCGGCAAGCACCGCGATCACGCGAGCCATGTTCGACCCCTGCTTGCCGGACGGCTCGGCGCACCCCCAGTAGAGGTCCTCCACCTGCCGCGGGTCGAGCTGCGGGATCTTCGCCAGCGCCGCGTTGATCACCGCCACGGACAGGTCGTCGGGTCGCACGTCCTTCAGCGAGCCCTTGAAGGCGCGGCCGATCGGCGTGCGCGCGGTCGAGACGATGACGGCTTCGGTCACGGGGTTTCCTCCTCGTCGAAGGCCGCGGTGAGCGGCCGCTCAGTCAGCCTCGATGGTATGCCGTGTGGTCGCGTCCTCGGGTGTGGCCTTGGTCTCGCCGTCCACCCCTCCACCGGCGGGGCGGACCGCCGGTGGGTCGTCGGGCGCCGCCGGCACCGCCACCTGGGGCGCCGGTCGGTGGCCGTCCAGCACCGGGTCGGGTGCGCCGTCGTCCTGCCCGCGGTCGGGCACCGCGTCGTGCTGCCGTCGCAGCAGGACCGCCCAACGCCCGCGACGCCCGCTGCTCTGGCCGGCGACGTCCGCGCCGCTGACCTCGGTGCCGGGGTCGCGCACGGCCTGGGTCGCCGCGACGGCCACGGGACCCACCCCTTCGCCGCGGCGCGCGTCCAGGGGCCGCTCCTGGGTGGGCCCGCCCGCCCAGACGCCCAGGGCGGCATACACGCTCGGCAGCAGCGCCGCGGCTGCACGGGCGTAGCCGGCCGGCGACGGGTGGAACCGGTCGGCGCTGAACAGCTCCTGGGGTCGCTCCGCGAACTCGGGCCCCAGCAGGTCACCGAGGGACACGGTGCGTCCTCCGGCCTCGACCACGGCCACGGTCTGCGCGGCCGCCATGTCACGCGACCAGCGACGCCCGATGAGCCGCAACGGCTGCGGGATCGGCTCGATGGTGCCCAGGTCGGGGCAGGTGCCGACCACGACCTCGGTGCCGAGCGCGCGCAACCGCCGGACCGCGTCTCCGAGGTGGCGGACCGCGACGGACTTGTCGATGCGGTGGGTGACGTCGTTGGCACCGATCATGATCACGGCGACGTGCGGTCGCGGCACGAGGTCGAGGGCGTTCGCCAGCTGGAGCTCGAGCCCGGCCGACTCGGAGCCGATGACGGCCGTGTTCGTGAGCCGCACCGGCCGTCCCGTCAGCGCCGAGACGCCGTTGGCGATGATCGCCCCGACCGTCTGGTACCTGTTGTCGCAGCCCATCCCGGCCGCGGAGGAGTCGCCGAGGACGACGAGCTCGACAGGGTCGCCGAAGCCGGCGCCGTAGACGCCGTTGTCGTCGGGCGCGCCCTCGAACGGCTGGCCGACGACGCGTCTGGCGACGATCGCCTCCGCCTTGAGCAGGGCGTACCCCAGGGCGCCGAGCAGCCCGATGCCCGCGGCCAGACCACCACCGCCGTACGCGGCGGTGGCGGCGATCCTGCTCGCGCGCCGAGCTCGACCCATGCCGTCCCTCCTTGCCAGGTACCCCTACAGACGCTAACGGTCGGGCAGGGTGCTCTGTCCCCGGGCCCATTGTCGGCGGCGGGACGGAGGGGCTGCCTCCGCTCTTTGCTGCAGTGCGGTGACCCACAGCTCGATGGGGGGACGGGTGACCACGGGGCACGGATCGGGACGTCCGGCATCTGAGAGGATGGCGAGGTGAAGTACGCAGAGCACATCGCCGACCTCGTCGGGAACACGCCCCTTGTCAGGCTCACGAACGTCGTCAAGGACGCGGGCGTCAGCTGCACCGTCCTGGCCAAGGTCGAGTACCTCAACCCGGGCGGCTCGGTGAAGGACCGCATCGCCCTGAAGATGGTCGAGGCCGCCGAGGAGTCCGGCGAGCTCCGCCCGGGCGGCACGATCGTCGAGCCGACCTCGGGCAACACCGGTGTCGGCCTGGCGCTGGTGGCGCAGCGCAGGGGGTACTCGTGCATCTTCGTCTGCCCCGACAAGGTGAGCCAGGACAAGCGCGACGTGCTCAAGGCCTACGGCGCCGAGGTGGTCGTGTGCCCCACCGCGGTCGCACCGGACCACCCGGACTCCTACTACTCGGTCTCCGACCGGCTGGTCAAGGAGGTCGAGGGCGCCTGGAAGCCGAACCAGTACGCCAACCAGAACGGCCCCGCATCACACTACGAGTCCACCGGCCCGGAGATCTGGGCCGACACCGACGGCAGGGTCACGCACTTCGTCGCGGGCATCGGCACCGGTGGGACCATCACCGGCACCGGCCGGTACCTGCGCGACGTGTCGCAGGACCGCGAGGGCGGCCGGGTGCGGATCGTGGGGGCGGACCCCGAGGGCTCGGTCTACTCCGGCGGCACCGGCCGTCCCTACCTCGTCGAGGGGGTCGGTGAGGACTTCTGGCCGACCGCCTACGACCCCAAGGTCGTCGACGACGTCATTGCGGTCAGCGACGCCGACTCGTTCGAGATGACCCGACGGCTGGCCAAGGAGGAGGGCCTGCTCGTGGGCGGCTCCTGCGGCATGGCCGTCGTCGCGACCCTGCGCGCGGCCAAGGACCTCCCGTCGGACGCCGTGGTCGTGGTGCTGCTGCCCGACAGCGGCCGGGGCTACATGAGCAAGATCTTCAACGACGAGTGGATGAGCTCCTACGGCTTCATGCGGGCAGCCGGCGAGACGACGGTCGGTGAGGTGCTGCACCGCAAGGCCGGTGACCTCCCTGCCCTGGTCCACACCCACCCGACAGAGACAGTCCGCGACGCGATCGAGATCCTGCACGAGTACGGCGTCTCCCAGATGCCCGTGGTGAAGGCCGAGCCACCGGTGATGGCCGGCGAGGTGGCCGGCGCCGTCAGCGAGCGGGCGCTCCTCGAGGCCCTGTTCAGCGGGGGCGCGCACCTGACGGACCCGGTCGCCAAGCACATGGAGGACGCGCTGCCCCTTGTCGGCGCCGGTGAGGCACTGTCCGCTGCCCGGACCGAGCTCGAGAAGCACGACGCCATCATGGTGGTCGAGGACGGCAAGCCGGTCGGCGTGCTCACCAGGGCCGACCTGCTGGCCTCGCTCGTCGACTGAGGCGCGCCGGGTCGGAACCGGTGGGTGGCCGAGAGGCCGCTGCCTTCGCTAGCGTGCCGACTGCGGACGATGCGGTCGAGCCCGGCCGCGCCGCAGCACCAGGAGGTGGCTCAGGTGACCACGGCTCGAGAGATCATGACCTCACCGGTCCAGTGCTGCGACGAGGGCGACAGCCTCGTCGACGTGGCCAAGGCGCTCCAGCAGCACGGGGTCGGCTCGCTGCCGGTCAAGGCCGCCGACGGCTCACTCGTCGGCATGGTCACCGACCGCGACATCGTCACCAAGGCGATCGCCGAGGGCCGGGACGTGGCGACCACGACCGCCGGTGACCTCGCCAGCGGCAAGGTCGTCACGGTCGAGGCCAACGACAGTGCCGAGCAGGCAGGAAAGGCGTTGGCGGACAACCAGATCCGTCGCGTGCCGGTCATGGACGGTCGTGACGTGGTGGGCATGATCTCCCAGGCCGACATCGCCCGGTCGCTCTCCAACGGCGAGACCGGCGACGTCGTCCAGGCCATCTCGCAGCGGTGACCTGCCGGCGCCCCTAGCGCAGCCGGCGGGCCATCGTGCCGGCCGGCGGCTGCGCCACGCCGGGGTGCAGGATCCCCGCCAGTGCCTCCACGCCGTCCACGAGGCGTGGCCCCGGGCGGGCGAAGCTCGCGTTCGCGTCCACGGCCCAGACGGGTATGCCGCGTGGAAGTCGTTCGTCGTCGATCGCCTTGCGCGCCAACGCAGTAGAGCCCTCGAGGTCGTAACCACATGGGGCGCAGACCACCACCTCTGCACCACACCCAGCCGCGTCGTCCCAGGTGACCCGGACCGACTTCTCGCCGGGCGTCCCGAGCGCACAGTCGCCGCCGGCTGCCGCCACCATCTCGGGCACCCAGTGCCCCGGCGCGAACGGCGGGTCGGTCCACTCCAGCACCAGCGCCCGCGGACGGCGACGTCCACGGACGGCCGACGCCACGGCATACAGGCGCTGGCGCAGGCCGGCAACGAGCGCGGCCGCAGCCGGCCCGCACCCGGTGGCCTCGCCGAGCACCTCGACGGACGCAAGCACCTCCTCGAGGGTGTGCGGGTCGACCGTGAGCACCTCCGCGCGGCACCCGAGGTGCGCCAGGGCGTCGTCCACGACGCTGACGTCGACCGCGCACACCGCGCACAGGTCCTGGGTGACCACGAGGTCCGCGTCGAGATCGGCGAGCGCACCGGCGTCGAGGTGGTAGAGGTCCTCGCCGGCTGCCATCGCCCGGCTGACGAAGGCGTCGATCTCGGTGCTGGACAGCCCCGCTGGGACGGCCGAGGTCGACACGATGCGGCGGGTCCTGGCCTCCGCGGGGGTGTCGCACTCGAAGGTCACCCCGACCACCCGGTCGCCGGCACCCACCGCGAAGAGGATCTCGGTGGCTGAGGGCAGAAGGGAGACGATGCGCACGGCGCCGATGCTAACGGCCGCGCCAGGAGGGCCGGGAACTCTCGGACTGCGACATTGCCGGACGGGGAGTACGGTCCGAAAGCGGGTGGTGGGCGCCATTTCGGGCCAGACCCCCCAGGGTGCCGGAACGACAGGGAGGAGCGGTCAATGGCGAGCGCTACAGCAGAGACCGGGGCGGTACGCAGCCTCATCCCGGCGCGGATGGACCGGCTGCCATGGGCGAGGTTCCACTGGCTGGTGGTCTTCGGCCTGGGGACCGCCTGGATCCTCGACGGCCTCGAGATCCAGCTGGTTGCCTCGGCGGGATACCAGCACACCTTGCACATGTCGAGCACGCAGGTCGGCTTCACCGGCACCATCTACCTCATCGGGCAGGTCGTCGGTGCGCTGTTCTTCGGCCGGCTCACCGACAAGTGGGGACGCAAGCGGCTCTTCGTCATCACGCTGGCCATCTACCTCATAGGCAGCGGCGTCGCGGGGCTCGCGTGGAGCACCTGGTGGCTCTGGGTGTGGCGCTTCGTCGCCGGGCTCGGCATCGGCGGCGAGTACACCGCCATCAACTCCGCCATCGACGAGCTCATCCCCGCGAAGTACCGCGGCCGGGTCGACATCGCGATCAACGGCACCTACTGGGCGGGTGCCATGATCGGCGCCTTCGCCAACATCTTCCTGCTGAACCACGACCTGGTCGCCGAGAACTGGGGCTGGCGCATCGGCTTCTTCGTCGGCCCGGTGCTGGGTCTGCTCATCATCTGGCTGCGCCGCCACATCCCGGAGAGCCCTCGCTGGATGGTCACCCACGGCCACGCCGACGAGGCGCACCGGATCGTCGACGAGATCGAGGCGAGCGTGGAGGCGCAGGGAAAGCCCGTGCCACCGATCGACGAGAGCAAGGCGATGCTGATCAAGGCCAAGGAGCGCCTGCCGTTCAGCGACCTCATGCACGTCTTCTTCAAGAAGTACCCGAGCCGCACCTTCCTCGGGCTGTCGATGATGATCACGCAGAGCTTCCTCTACAACGCGATCTTCTTCACCTACATCCTCGTGCTCAAGAACTTCTACCACCTGAGCGGATCGACTGCCGAGAAGTACTTCTTCCCCTTCGCCGTCGGCAACCTGCTGGGGCCCCTGGTGCTCGGCCACCTGTTCGACACCCTCGGCCGGCGCAAGATGATCTTCGGCACCTACTTCCTGTCCGGCGCGATCCTCGCGGTCTCCGCGGTGCTGTTCGTCAACGACGCGCTCAACGCGTTCACGCAGACGGCGTTGTGGGTCGGGTCGTTCTTCTTCGCGTCGGCGGGCGCGTCGTCGGCGTACCTGACGGTGAGCGAGATCTTCCCCCTGGAGGTTCGTGGCCAGGCGATCTCGTACTTCTTCTCGATCGGCCAGCTGGTCGGCGCCACCGGTCCGACGATCTACGGCGCGCTCATCGGCGACGGCAAGGACCGCGTGCCGCTGTTCTACGGCTACCTCCTCGGTGCCGCAGTCATGATCGTGGGCGGCCTCATCGCGTGGTTCTTCGGCGTCAACGCCGAGGGCAAGGGGCTCGAGGACATCGCCGATCCACTCAGCCGGGTCGATGCGCCGCCGGACGTGGAGCCGGCGAGGGCCTAGGGGGTGGCCATGACGGACGAGAACCAGCCGTACACCATCGTCGTCGGGGTGAGCGCCACCTCGAAGTCGCCCACCGCCCTGCACTGGGCCACCGAGCTGGCTGCACTGCGCGGCGGGCGGGTGGTCGCGGTGCGCGCCTGGCGACCGACGTCGTCGCAGACCGCGTCGCGGGTGACGCCGTCCCCGCTCGGCGACAGCCCCGCGGACCAGGAGGCGCAGGCTCGTGCAGCGCTCGAGGCCGACGTCGCCGAGGTGCTCGGCGCCGACCACGGTGTCGAGGTGCGGCTCGTGCACGGCGGCAAGCGCGGGGGGCTGTTGCGGGCCTCCGCGAGCGCCGACCTGCTGGTCGTGGACGCCCCGAGACGGCTCGACCTCACCGCCATGCCGGGCTTCGCCCAGCGACTGGTGTATGCCGCCACGTGCCCTGTCGTGGTCATGCCACCGTCGGTGTCGGGAGCCTCCCGCTCGCCGGTGGAGCGGGCGGCGGGGGCGCTGGGCCGCGGGATCACCGATGCGGCCGGGCGGGCGCCGCGGCCGGGTCTGGGGCACATCCAGCCGCCGGGTTAGCGTGGGCGGATGGAGCGCTGGGAGTCACCGGTGGAACGGGCCATCAGGGAGGCCCAGGAGCGGGGTGAGTTCGACGACCTGCCCGGTGCCGGGCAGCCGCTGCGGACCTTGGGCAGTGCCGACGGCGAGGACCCGGACTGGTGGGTCAAGCAGCTGGTCGAGCGGGAGCAGCTGGACCTGACCGGCGCCATGCCGCCCGCGCTCGCCCTGCGCAAGGAGCGGGCGACCTTCCCGGAGTCGCTGCTCGACCTGCGCACCGAGGAGGGGGTCCGCGCGGTGCTCGAGGACTTCAACCGCCGGGTGAGGCTGGACCGGCTCCGACCGGCCGTCGGGCCGCTGCCACCGATCCTCGCGCCGACCGTCGACGTCGACGAGCAGGTCGCGCGCTGGCGCGAGCTGCGTGCTGCCGCTGCCCCGACCCCGGCCGCTCCCGCAGCCGCCGACCTGGCCGAGCGGGGCGCGTCTCGCCGGCCGCGCGGTGGTGGCCCGGCCCACCGTCGCGGGCTCGGCGCCGGGCTGCGGCGGCTGGTCCGGCGAGGAGGGGACTGACCGTGGGCGACGGCGACAAGGAGCGTCCCGCGCAGCGACCGCACGCCCTGCGGGACCACGCGCTGATCGCCGACGGGGAGCGTGGTGCCATCGTCGGCCCGCAGGGAAACCTCGCCTGGTTGTGCGTGCCGCGATGGGACGACGAGCCGGTCTTCGCGTCCCTGCTCGGCGGACACGGGACGTACGTGGTGAGGCCGCGCGACCCCTGGCACGTGTGGGGTGGGAGCTACCAGACGGCATCCCTGGTCTGGCGCAGCCGATGGGTCACGACGGAGGCGATCATCGAGTGCGACGAGGCACTGGCGTTCCCGGGCCAACGGGACCTCGCGGTGGTGCTGCGCAGGATACGGGCCGTGTCCGGTGACGCCAAGGTCCACGTTCTCCTGCGGCCCAGCGGCGGGTTCGACGGGCGACCAGTGGACGACTTCGAGCAGGACAACGGCGTGTGGACCGGCACCGTCGGCGACCTACGGGTCCGCTGGACCGGTGCCAGGCACGCTCGCCCGGGTGACCGGGGAGAGCTCGTGATGGACCTCGAGGTGCCAGAGGGACAGACCCGCGACCTCGTGCTGGAGCTGGCCCGCACCACCCTGCCCACGGACCCCGTGACCGCGGAGATGGCCTGGGAGGCGACCACGAGCAGCTGGGACGAGCTCGTGCCCCAGCTGCCCGACGTCTTTGCCGGCGAGGACGTCCGCCAGTCCTACGCGGTGCTTCGTGGGCTGACGTCCGCCGACCACGGCATGGTCGCGGCCGCGACCATGTCCCTGCCCGAGCGGAGCAGGGGCGGTCGCGACTACGACTACCGCTACGCCTGGGTGCGTGACCAGTGCTACACCGGCCAGGCCGTGGCGGCCCTGGGGGCGTTCCCGCTCCTGGAGTCGGCGCTGGACTTCGTGACCGACCGCATCCTCGAGGACGGCCCGGACCTCAAACCGGCCTACCGCGTGGACGGAGGGCCGGTGCCCGACGAGCACCACGTGGGTCTGCCGGGGTACCCCGGCGGTGGTGACGTCGTGGGCAACTGGGTCAACGGGCAGTTCCAGCTCGACACCCTCGGTGAGACGCTGTCCATGGTCGCCGCCGCCAGCCGGCACGACATGGTCACCAGCCGGCACTGGAAGGCGGTCCGCACGGCCGTGCAGGTGGTCGAGGACCGCTGGCGGAAGCCCGATGCCGGCATCTGGGAGCTCGACGACGCGCTGTGGACGCACTCGAGGCTCAGCTGCGTGGCGGGACTGCGAGCCATCGGGTCGGTCGCCCCCGGACCGGAGGGAGTCCAGTGGACCACGCTCGCGGACCGGATCCTCGCCGGGACGAGCGAGGACTGCCTGCACCCCAGCGGCCGATGGCAGCAGAGCCCCGAGAACCCCGGCGTCGACGCCGCGCTCCTGCTGCCGCCGGTGCGCGGCGCGCTGGGCGCGCACGACCCCCGGACCGTGCTGACCCGCCAGGCCGTGCGGCGCGACCTGGCCACAGACGGTTTCGTCTACCGCTTCCGCCACGACACCCGGCCACTCGGCGACGCGGAGGGAGCCTTCACGCTCTGCGGGTTCCTCATGTCGATGGCCTGCGCCCACGCGGGCGAGGGCGTGGAGGCGATGCACTACTTCGAGCGTGCGCGGGCCTCGTGCGCGACCTCCGGGCTGTTCACCGAGGAGTTCGACGTTCGTCAGCGCCAGTTGCGGGGTAACTTCCCGCAGGCGTTCGTGCACGCCATGTTCATCGAGGCTGCGACCGTGCTCCAGCGGTTGTTGGAGGCGGAGCCGCCCACCACCGCAACCCCGGGAGGAACCCTGCCGTGAGCACCCATCCACTGACCACGTCCGCGTCGATCGTCGTCGTCACCGGAGCCAGCGGAGGCATCGGGAGGGCGGCCGCGATCGAGTTCGGGCGCCGCGGCGACACGGTGGTGCTGCTGGCTCGCGGTGAGGCCGGCCTCGCCGGTGCCGCCCGCGAGGTGGAGCGGGCCGGCGGCACCGCGGTCACCGTCTCGGTTGACATGGCCGACAACGAGCAGGTCGTCGCCGCGGTGGAGCGCGTCGAGCGTGAGGTGGGGCCGATCGACACCTGGGTCAACGTGGCCTTCACGTCGGTGTTCGCCAAGTTCGACGACATCCGTCCCGAGGAGTTCAAGCGGGTCACCGAGGTCAGCTACCTCGGCTACGTCTACGCGACCATGGCGGTGCTGCCGCGCATGAAGGCCCGGGGCCGGGGCACGATCGTCCACGTCGGTTCCGCACTGGCCTATCGCGGCATCCCGCTCCAGAGCGCCTACTGCGGTGCCAAGCACGCGATCCAGGGCTTCCACGAGGCGCTGCGGTGCGAGCTGCTCCACGAGAAGTCGCCGGTCAGGGTGACCATGGTCCAGATGCCGGCGGTCAACACGCCGCAGTTCTCGTGGGTCCTGTCGCGCCTGCCCAACCACGCCCAGCCGGTGCCCCCCATCTACCAGCCGGAGGTCGCGGGCCGAGCCGTCGTGCACGCCGCGGAGCACCCCGGCCGGCGTGAGTACTGGGTGGGCGGCAGCACCATGGGGACCCTGGCGGCCAACGCGGTCGCACCGGGGCTGCTCGACCGCTACCTGGCCAGGACCGGCTTCAAGTCCCAGCAGACGTCGCAACGACGCGACCCCGACCAGCCGGAGAACCTGTGGGAGCCGGCCGACCGCGACCGCGACTTCGGCACCCACGGCGTCTTCGACTCGAGGTCGACCGACCGCTCGGTGCAGCTGTGGGCCTCCCAGCACCACGGCGTGCTGGCCGGGGCGGGTGCGGCACTGCTCGCCGCGGGCAGCGCGCTCGCGGCGCGCGTCGGGCGGCGCTGACCCTCGGGGCAACGGCTCGCGTGTGCCGCGGGGCGGCCGCGGCGGGACGGTTCCCGTCGGGTGCCGCCGTCAGTCGCGCGGGGCCTCTGCCGGCAGGACGTCCTGCTGCGCCGGCAGCTGGTCCTGCCTGACGATCCCCACCGGGCAGGTCATGCCCTTGAACCCGTGGTTGCAGTAGCCGCCGGGGTTCTTGAACAGGTACTGCTGGTGGTAGTCCTCGGCGTAGTAGAACGGGCCGGCATCCTGGGCCGCCCGGATCTCGGTCGTGATCGGGCCGAACCCGTGGTCGGTCAGCACCTTCTGGAACGCCTCACGGGTCGTCCGGGCGGCCCGCTCCTGGTCGGGGGTGGTCCAGTAGATCGCGGAACGGTAGGCCGTGCCGACGTCGTTGCCCTGCCGGTTCCCCGTGGTGGGGTCGTGGTTCTCCCAGAACTCCTTGAGCAGCAGCTCGGGTGAGGTCTGACCCGGGTCGTAGGCGACCAGGACCGTCTCGGCGTGGCCGGTGCGGCCGGTGCAGGTCTCCTCGTAGGTCGGGTTGGGCGTGAAGCCGCCCATGTAACCGGCGGCGGTGGCGACGACTCCCGGCTGCTGCCAGAAGATGCGCTCGGTGCCCCAGAAGCAGCCCATGGCGACGTACAGCACCTCGGTGCCCTCGGGCCACGGTCCCTCGACCGGTGTGTGCAGCACCAGGTGCTCGGGCGCGATCTCGAAGGGCCGGGTGGTCCGTCCCTGGAGGGCGTGGTCCGGGTCGGGCATCGTGGTCTTGTCGCGGTTGAAGAACATCTCGCTCCCTCGGGTGGCTACACCTGTCCAACTGTTCTTCGTGGCGCAATGATTCCCGGATGAGCAGGGACCGGGACAGCGCGACACGGCCAGCAGGGCCAGACCCCTCGGCCGGGC
>Ga0308175_100002167_pt1 | contig 13384 bp, 12 predicted proteins | sample PhyCR1_3_FD_203893 | JGI IMG/M metagenome (GOLD analysis project Ga0308175, IMG submission 203893) | Soil microbial communities from UC Gill Tract Community Farm, Albany, California, United States - DLSLS.C.R1 | ecosystem: Environmental > Terrestrial > Soil > Agricultural land | place: USA...
GCTGCTGATGAATCGGCTGACCGCCACGGAGCGCATTTCGCGCCTGTTCAGCTTCGAAATCGATCTGATTGCGCCACTCGAACTCGCCTCGGACGTAAGCGCTTCGGCGCTGATTGGCACGGCGGCGTCCATTCGCTTCGGAACGCCAGGTGGGCAAGACCGATTCTTCCATGGCATTTTCAGCCGATTCGAAGAAGCTTCCCAGGATGGGGAGTTCCGCTTCTACCGCGCGGAATTGTCGCCGTGGCTATGGCTGCTCACGCTAACGTCCGACTGCCGCGTATTCCAGGGCAAGACCGTGCCCGAGATGATCACTGACGTCTTTCGCGAACACGACCAGCTGAACTTTGTCGATTCTACGACGCGCGAATACGCCAAATGGGATTGCTGCATTCAGTACCGCGAGACCGCGTTCAACTTTGTTTCTCGGCTGATGGAGCATGAGGGCATCTTTTATTTTTTCCAGCATGAAGAAGACAAGCACATCCTGACGTTTGCGGACCGCCTCGGTGTTATCTACGACACGGGGAAAGCGCCTGAAATCCGTTACGACCTCAGCACCGGTCATGCTGCGGGCGAACACATCATGACGCATTGGAACCGGCGCGATTTGCTGACCCCGGGAAGTTACGTTACTCGCGATTTCCACTACGGGCTTCCAAAGAAACCTCTGGAATTTACTGAGAAAACCATTACGCCGATCGGCAATAACGAGAAGCTCGAGGTATTCGATTTCCCCGGTAAATACGCTCTGCCATTCAATGAGAAGGATCGCTTTCCGCTCGTGATGCAGGAAGGCGAGCGGCTCACGCGCATCCGTATGGAGGAAGAAGAGTCATCGCAGGTGATGTACTCGGGTTCCTCCATCTTTCCTTCGTACCTCGTCGGCTTCAAGTTCACGCTGGCGGGGCACCCCACTCTGAACGGTGATTATGTGCCGCTCGTTATTCAGCATTCCGTGGAACAGGCCGGATCACATTTTCATGGCGACGCGGTCTCAAACATATATGCGTGCACGCTCACCTGTACGAAATTCGGAGCGCCGTTCCGCCCGCCGCGCGTGACGCTGCGGCCGGTGATGCAGGGGCCGCAGACTGCGATTGTGACCGGTCCTCAGAGCAACGAGATCTACATGGACGATCTCGGGAGGATAAAGGTTCTGTTCCCATGGGATCGCAGGCGGGATTCGTTTGGCTTCTGGGTTCGTGTTGCGCAGATCTGGGCGGGCGCCGGCTGGGGCGCGCAGTTCATTCCACGCGTCGGCCATGAAGTGGTGGTTGACTTCATTGAAGGCGATCCCGACCAGCCAATTGTGATCGGATCCGTCTATAACGCGGTTAACACCCCTCCTTATCCCACGCAGCCGACGCAAAGCGGCATTAAGACGCGCAGCACTCCTGGCGGAGGCACGGCCAACTTCAACGAGATTCGCTTTGAAGACAAAAAAGGCCATGAGCAGCTGATCGTTCACGCGGAAAACGCGATGAGTGAGAGCGTGGAAGGCAGCCAGTCGGTCAGCGTCGGCGCGAATCAAACAGTCAGCGTGGGTGGCAACCAGAGCATCACGGTCGGCGGCGACCGAAGTATCAAGACCGGCGGCGTGGACAAGCATGGAGTGAAGCACGGCGACGTGAAGGAACTCGTTTTTCTGAATGATAACCTGCAGGTCAACGTCGATCAGCGCATCCAGGTCAATGGCAAGAAAAGCGAGATGGTCGTTGGTGATACCACCCACATCACGAATGGCGCATATCATCTGGACGCGACCTCAATGTATATTGCCGCGACGGATCTTTTTATTCAGGGCTTCAATAAGATCACGCTTATGGCCGGGCCGTCGTTCATCGTTCTTGAAGCGGCAGGCATAACTGTCGTCGGGCCGATGATAAAACTGAATCCCGCCGGCGCCGTACCGCCGGTACCGCCGTCACTCATTTTGCCGGACCCGCCGGACGAGCCGTAACTGGAGGAACTTACAAATGCCAGACATGCCCGCAGCGAGAGTGACAGACCCGCATGTTTGCCCGATGTCCACCGCCTTCGTTGCGCACGGCGGTGGTCCCATCATGCCGCCATGCGAACCGACGGTCGAGACCGGGAATCTGAAACAGGCGCGCATCTCGGATATGGCGACGTGTGTGGGACCTCCGGATGTGATTGCGCAGGGCGCCTCGACGGTGACGGTGCGCGGATTGTTCGCAGCCCGCATGATCGACCCGACCGTGCATGGGGGGATCATCCTCATGGGCCTGCCCACTGTGATCATCGGCAGTCCCGTTTTCACGGCCCGCCCCGTCACTGTCGATCTATTTGGAAATGCCACTTACGGTTCAGGCATCAAGGTGGATGCGGATCCGGACGACCCCAACTACGCCAGCCTGGCGATTGCCGCCCTTATCAGGTTAGACACGACGCCGACGGGGAATGCAATTATCAATGCCATAGAACGCAGTGGCGAAACCGTGGAAATCGAGCCGTACGACGGGTCGGCGGGAACTTATAATGCAACGACCACTGAAAATATCTTTAGCAAAGGCTCGACGATCGCGTGGAATCCGGGAATGAACGGTTTTGGGCCAGTGGGAACTACCGCTGACTGGGAACAGCCCGGATCGGACATGATTCTCGGTCACGAGATGGTACATGCGGCCCACAATGCCACCGGCACACATGCCGATGGTCCAACGGTTGTCTGGTCCAAAGGAAAGCATTTTTGGAATCGCGACCAGACCAGCAACATGGGAGAAGAGCGCAATACCACAGGTTTGCCAGCCGGCACGTACAACGGACCGCAAAACGACTCGGATGGAAATCCGTTAAATGGAACGGCGCTTCCGGATACAACGGGAGGAGCGCCGGGGGCGCCTTATACGGAAAACAAACTGCGTGACGATTACCGCGACCGCGGCATTCCGTCCCCGGTTACCGGCAATCCACCGGATCCCCGGCCATCCTATGTCTCAGGGGGAGGAACACCTCCGTTTTAGGAAGCCATTATGGGCGCGAAAATGGCGGCATTCTGCTTGATTTTGGTCAGCATAAATTTCGGTTGCGGCAACTTATCGCAAACTTTGGGAGGCGGCGCAGCAATGAGCCCATCGAACGGCAATCTGCAGATGACGGCGCAATTTTCAGTGATCGCCGACAGGCTCGAGATCGACTACTCTGTACATAACTCGAGCCACACAAATGTGTATCTCCTCGACACCGCGGTTCTGATCGATTCGCAGGGCACAACGACCGTTGGTCCCGCGAAGCCGCGGGTGGAATATATACAGCCGAACCTTGCCGTTCTCTCCGACAAACTGTTCCCGCTTCCGCCGGGCACCATGACAGCCGTACCGCCCAGCGCATATGGCGAGTTATTGCCGGCTGGGGCGGTCAAGAGAACCAGAATTGAATTCCCTATGCCGATTAGAGAGCGATCGGCTGCGAAGGCCGGTCCGACTCAGGAGGTAAGCTGCGACCATATTCGATTCGTGATCGGCGCGGTTTCAGAAGCGCCGGAACTTCACGCGACGCCTCAGATAATTGCCGGGGCGCCACTCTGGCGCCTGGGAGCGGCAGCCTGGAATCTGCAGCAGGAACTGACGGTTGAAGCTGTGGTCACGCCAGCGCTGCGGTTGCTGATCAGAAGGCCGTAGTCGATTCGCCGACTGTCGCATCCGGGGAGTCGGAAACAGAACAGGTGAACGCCAACTTTGCTCCTTAGGAGCAGGACGGGCGAGGCTTCGGAATGGTTAAGTGCTGCTAAACAACAATATGGACGATCCATAAGATATAGGTTGTGTTCGCGTGTAGCACGGCATACAGCCCTGATGTTCGTAGAAGACCTGGTTCCTGAAGGCTTGAAGAGTACAAGGTCTGCATAGAAGCACCGAAGGTGAATAGCGGTCGGTCAAATTTCTCGTCTCCGCCAGCTCCGGTGGACAGCCCAGGTGAGCGGGAAGGTATTTCACGCCATGCCGGGTGCAGTGGACGAGGCATGAGCAACGCCTATATCCAAAGCCAGAAATGGGACGAAGGCGATCAGGGATTCAGGATCGCAGTGCTCACAGAGCCTTAAGCCGGTTCTTGGCCGGGTATCTTACCGACGGCTTCAGCCTTAACCGTGCGACTTTCAGTCGTCGTGAGTTCTACCGATTCAGCGGGAAGTCGCCTGGAAACAAATCAGAGCTCATCGAATGTGCCTTTGATGGTGAACATGAAGCTATGGCCCGAATGATCGGCGGCCGGGGGCTGATTGTCCTGGCTCGGAGGAAGCCAGGATTTGCTGCTTGCGTGGAGATACTGCAACTGCAGCGCCTCTGCCTGGCTCGCCGTGCCGGTCGGTGAATATGTGTAGGTCATACCGAAATCGAGATCAACGGTGTTCGACGCTCGCCTGGCATAGTGGAGATCGGCGTACCCGAATGCCTGCACCTGGCCAATATGATCCAGATCGGGTTTTGCCAGCCCGGCAATGGTACCTGAGATTCCCTGGCTGGTTCCATAGTTCGAGTAATGTGCGCCCAGGCCGGGGACGAAGGTGTCAAAAAAGACTCCTTTCGGCACAACCTGGCCGCCGACGATCAGCAGCTCTCGATTAGGCATCGCGGCGATTTGGGCCGGCAGCAAGTCGTCTGTGGCGCCAATCAATGGGCGGTGCATAGGCAGCAGCGAAGCCGCGCGGAGCTTCATAAACGAGATGGGCAGAAATCCTGCCTTGACGAACATCGAGGCATCGAAGCTCATGCTTCGCAGCACATCTTCTACCTGGCTTCGCGTGAGGTTCCTCCGTCTGGCGAAGAGCGCAATGGCTTCGAGTAGCCGGCGGTCATCAAGATGGACCTGCAGTTTGAGGTCGCCATGGAACACCCTGGCCATATTCACGCGGCCAACGACGCCGAGTTGCGAGGGGCTCAGACTGGCGCTGGTTATCTTCACGCCGATCTCGGTGGGAGTGTCAAACTCGGCGGGATAGTTCGTCGCGATCTCGACGGTCGCCTTCGCTTCACCCGTAACCGTTAACGTACTGAAATCCGGCGACAAGTTAGCGTCTTTTAGACGGATCTTGACGCTCGGGTTCCTGATGCCGCCGCCGCTCGTGGGTTGCGGGCGCCGGAAAGCGGACTCGACATTCGGAGCCAGCCTCTCACTGATCAGATCGGTCGCGTTACTGTCGTCGACACCTGCGGTACTGGGAGACTGATAGATGTCGGCCAGGGTCTTGAGGATATTCTGTCCGCCTTTGACAAAGTCAAGCTCTATGCTCTTCGCGCCGCCAATGGACTCGATGACTTTTTGCACGTTGCGCAGCGTTCCGGCGATTCCATCGTCCTTGTGCTCTCGCATGTGCAATCCGAGTGGACCGGGAATGTGGCCGCCCATAGTAACCTCCCTTTGTTCTATGTCTAAATTGTGCATATCGCAGGAGCCAACCGGCTTCGTGCGAATGGATAACTGCGCCATTTTCAACGGCGCAGTAGTTTAAGCCCGAATACGAGCGAGAATCCCGACGCGTGAGATAAGACGTCTCGCCAGCCCTATGGCCACGGCTGCGAGTCGGATGACTTGCGGGGATCGCGAACCATTTTCCTGAAAGTGCTCAGCATCTCCTTCTTTGGAGAGGCCCTTGCCAATACTGGAATCAACGCGACTTTACCTCCACTGTAACGGTTGTGTCGGCGGACCGCAGATCGTTTCAACAGGGGCACTTCGATTGCGAAACGCCGATATCCTGCGCGGCCCGGCTACCGCAGTCCTTGTGCAGTGTTCCGGGTCGAGCGTGATGAAGGTGTACAGCACGCCGAGGAAACACGCGAGAACCGCTTGCTCCACAAGTTCGTCGCGACGAATGCCTTGCGGCGATGCACATTGTGTAAACACGAATCGGCTCGAGCCGGAAAAGATTGTGGCGGAAAAGGAATACAAGAAAGGCAGCGAGGAGGGCTGCACGTTATCGGTGCGGTCTGCGTCGATTTGGCTGCGGTTCCGCTTTGCGCGGCTTTGGCTCTGTTAATTATCACTCCGGCCGCTTACGGCCGTTTCGTGGAGCACGGTTTGGCGCTGGGTACTTATCAATGAAGACTTCAAATCGAAGCGGCGCTCAGAGAGAATCTGAAGTCGCGTACAGCATCAGGTGCTTCACTGGATAGTGGATGTAGTGTTCCATTTTAGTCAGTGAGAGACGCCTGCGAAGCAGCGACCCTTCGCCCGCGTAATAAACGCCGCGCAACGGCAGGCTGCTCTTTGAATCACCGCTTCTTGAAAGACACCCTTGCGGCCGCGTGCTTGCGTCGTACAGCAAATCCCGCCAACCCCAGGAAGCCTATGCCCGTCAAAGTCACGAAACCTGGTTCAGGGGTCGCCTGGATATTGCCCTGGAACGACGTAACGCCTTGTCCCAACGGAGTACCGGTGGATGGAGACACTATCGTGTATCCAAATTGTGATCGGTTTCTAATATTCTGCGACGTATCCAGTTCATAGACGACCGGTCCGCCCAGCGAAATGGATGGGTCGCTTACGCCGAAGTTCGCGTAAGACGTACTCTTTCCGTCGAAGACCAGACCGCTCAGAGTTGCGATCCCCAGCGTGCCCGTCGTTGGGGACATGTTGGGAGTTGTCTGCTGGAGCATGAGTTGAAACGTTCCGTTGAGGTTCGCGCCATTCCCGGAGTAAGTTGCGGTGATGGCGCCGTAACTGGCGGCGGTGAATTCGGAATCACTGTTCACCGATGTTCCGGCGGGTGAGCCGGCGAAGATCAGCGTGGCGGTATCGGCTCCGGTCCCGTATACGACGCTCACGCTACCGGTGTTGTTCCCTGTGATGACACATGTACCCGGCGTACATGTAAAAGAAGCCGTGGTCGTGTAGTCGACGGTCGCGGCGAATGCCGGAATGCCGACAGCAGCGGCCAGAACGGCCAGGCTGAGACAACTTCGGTGTATCACTTCAAGCACAGCTGCACTCCCCGGGAGTTCGATCCATCTACAGTCGCCACTGGAAATTAGTCGCCACTGGAAATTCAGTATATGGACTGTCATAATGTTTGATCAATAGTCGTCCACTCATTCGTTTCACTACATACACACAAATGTGCCAGTTTGAGACGCCGCGGGGTCCGGATTCTGCAGGAGGACGCTTATCGGGTGGCCAGGGTTTGAGCCGACTTGATCGTCCCCAGCTCTTCATTAGCTGATAAAATCCCGAGCGTGCGAAGGAGAGATTTCGTTTCATTTGCCACGGCGGCTACGGCGTCCGCCGGGCTTCCTTTGACAGCGGCTGCAGCCACGCTCCCGTCGAGAACGGCCGGAAAAGTGGAAATCGTGTTTCGCTCGCCCGGGCCGCACCCGAACGGGCTGCAGGCTACCGGTGAGGGGCTCTGGATCATCGACCAAAGCGAAGGGAATAAGGCATATCTGGTGAGTTATTCCGACGGCAAGGTGCTGCGGTCATTTCCCACCGAAACGGATCGGTCGAGCGGCATCACCTTCGACGGAACCTCCCTCTGGATCGGATCCACGTACAACCGCCAAATCGTGCGAGTGGACGCGCGCACAGGAAAAACCATCGAAAAACATTTCACTCCGGGGGCGGGCGTGATTTACAACATGGTGGGCGATCCTCCTGCGCGCAGCAGCCCGCTTGTCGTGCTGAAATCGGCGCCGCCGCGCCCCGCAGTCCAGTCGATTGCGAAACCGGTGCAGCAAAGCGTCGGCGGCTTCCAGGCAGGAGCGATTCTCGGCGCAGTGGCGCCTGGAACGGGAGCGCATGGGCAGGAATGGCTTGATGGATTCCTGTGGATGGCGGTGCCGCCTTCACGCGAGGTCTATAAAATCGATCCGAAGACGTGGGCGGTACACAGGAAATTCCCGACTGCCGCCAACCGCCCGCACGGCATCGGCTGGGAAGGCCGCTATCTCTGGGTGACGGACAGCAATCTGAACGCATTCTTCAAACACGACCCCGATACCGGCGAGATGCTGGAGAAAATCCAGCTTCGCGACAGCGATCCACTGCCGCACGGCATGACGATTCGCAACGGGTACATGTGGTACTGCGATGATGTTGGCGTGATCTGCCGGTTTCGGATGTAGCCGATGCGATTCGCCCTGGGTCTTTATATTGCGGCAACCGGCGCTGTCGCGTGCCTTGCAGCAGCCGCCGCCGCTGCGCCTCCGGATTCCTCCCCGTCCAAAGGCAGCTACGAAAGAATCAAAGTTCACGGCAGGAATCTCGAAGGCAATCTCGAGGGCGATTCGCCCGATCGCTTTGTCTCCGTATATCTTCCGCCCGGCTACAAATCGCACCCAAAGCAGCGGTATGCGGTCATTTATCTTCTACACGGATTCACGGACAGCGACGACAAGTGGTTCGGTCTCAAGCCACACTTCGTCAACGTGCCGCAGATCGCGGACCGGGCCATGACTTCCGGCGCCTCGAAACAAATGATCATCGTGATGCCGAACGCTTATACGGCGCTCCAGGGAAGTTTCTATGGCCAGTCGGTGACAACCGGCGATTGGGAAGATTTTGTGGTTTCGGAGCTGGTCGAGTACATCGACAGCCATTACAGGACGATTGCAAACAGAACAAGCCGCGGTCTCGCCGGGCATTCGATGGGCGGATATGGAACGGTGCGGCTGGGCATGCGGCGCCCGGATGTGTTTTCGAGCTTTTACGCGCTGAGTGCGTGCTGCCTCGATTCAGGCGCCGGAGTTCCCCCACAGCGGAACGCCGCAGCTTTCGAGTCGGTTCACACAGCGGAACAGGTGCGTGCAGCCCCGTTCGGAGTGAAGGCGCAGTTCGCGCTGGCGGCGGCATTTTCGCCGGATCCGAACAATGCTCCGTTGTTTCTCGATTTGCCCTTCAAAGATGGCGCGCCACAACCCTCTGTGCTGGCGCGCTGGGCCGCCAACTCACCTATCGCGATGCTCGACCAATACGTCCGCAACCTGCGGCAACTCGAGGCAATCGCGTTTGATGTCGGACTTCAGGACAGCCTTCTTTCCGGATCGCGCCAGTTGGACGGGAGGCTTCAGGAGTACAAGATCCCGCATACATTTGAGACCTACCAGGGCACGCATACGAACCACGTGGCGGATCGGATCGAAACAAAGGTTCTTCCGTTCTTTTCCGCGCAGTTGAAGTTCGGAAATTCGAAGTGAATCGCGATAATCGAATCGGGCCTGAGCGCTTCCTATGATTCGAACCTGTCCTTCCTGCGGCGCAAAAAATCGCATTCCTTCCACCCATCTGGCGGATACAGGCCGCTGCGGAGCGTGTAAGGCGGCGATCAATCCGCTTTCAGAGCCGCTCGATGTGGACGAGGCGACATTTTCAGAAATTGTGCAGAGCGCGAAAGTGCCGGTGCTGGTGGATTTCTGGGCGGCATGGTGCGGGCCGTGCCGTATGGCCGCGCCTGAGGTGAAGGAACTGGCGCGGGAGATGTCCGGGCGGGCCATCGTGCTGAAGGTGGATACGGAGCGCGAGCCCGGACTGGCGGCACGCTTCGGGGTTCAATCGATTCCGAACTTCGTGGTGCTGCGCAACGGCCGCCCGGTGATGCAACAGGCGGGCGTTGCGCCCAGATCTGAAATGAAGCGTTGGCTGCAGGTCTGAAGCCGGCGACTACTTCTTGCCGCCGAAGCGCTTTTCCACTTCCGTCCAGTTGACGATGTTCCACCACGCGCTCACGTATTCGGGACGGCGATTCTGATACTTCAGGTAGTATGCGTGCTCCCACACGTCGAGGCCCATGAGGGGTGTCTTGCCTTCCATCAGCGGGCTGTCCTGATTCGCGGTGGACGTGATCTCGAGCCCACCGCCTGCGGCCGGCAGCAGCCACGCCCAGCCCGAGCCAAAGCGGGACGCTGCAGCGGCATTGAATTTCTCCTTGAACTGATCGAAGCCGCCGAATGCGCTCCTGATGGCATCGGCGAGTTTGCCCGAAGGCTCGTTCGAGTGCTGATCCGGCGGGGCCATGATGGTCCAGAACATGGAATGATTGGCGTGGCCGCCACCGTTATTGCGGACTGCGGTTCTGATGTTTTCGGGAACCGCGGCGCAGTTGTTCGCCAGCAAGTCCTCGAGAGACTTGTTCGCCAGATCCGGCGCGGACTCGAGAGCCTTGTTCAAATTCGTCACATAGGCCTGATGGTGCTTGCCGTGATGAATTTCCATGGTCATCTTATCGATGTACGGCTCCAGCACATCGGGAGCATAGGGCAGCGGCGGCAAAGTAAAAGCCATGTTTTTTCCTCGTGAATTTGGATGACCGCTGGGGTCCGAAGATTCCAGCTCTGAAGTTAAGATGCTATCGCCTTTCAAACGCGCTGGCGAGCCGGAACATTTTCAACTCGTCGAAATGATCACAGAGAATTTGCAAGCCCACGGGAAGCCCGTCGGACGTATTTCCGCAGGGAACGCTCATACAGGGAATGCCCGCGAGGCTGCCGGTGATCGTGTAAATGTCGGAAAGATACATCTCCATCGGATCGTCGATTTTCTCGCCGAGACGGAAGGCAGGGAAGGGCGAAACGGGCGCGATGACGGCGTCCACATTTCGAAACGCATTCGTAAAATCGCGTGCGATTAAAGCCCGAACCTTCTGCGCCTTCAAATAATACGCATCGTAATACCCGTGGCTCAGCACATAGGTTCCAAGCATGATCCGGCGTTTCACCTCCGCGCCGAAGCCTTCGTCCCGCGTGTTCTGGTACATGGCGCCCAGAGTATCGGATTTTTGCGAGCGGAAAGTGTACCGAACTCCGTCATAGCGGGCGAGATTGGAACTGGCTTCTGCCGTGGCGATGATGTAGTAAGTCGCGACGGCATAATCCGTGGCCGGCAGGCTGATCTCGCGCACTTCGCAGCCGAGTTGCCGGAGAGATTCGATAGCTTTGTTGATGAGTTCCGCGGTTTCACCCGTCGCGTGCTTCATGTATTCCACCGGCACGCCGACCTTCATGCCACGGACGTCGTCGTTCATGTGCGCGGCGAAGTTCGGCACCGGGGCTTCCGCCGAAGTGGAATCAAGCGGATCGCGGCCGGCGATGACTTCGAGCACGGTGGCCGCGTCCTTTACGTTGCGAGCGAACGGGCCAATGTGATCGAGAGAACTCGCGAAAGCGACAAGACCATAGCGCGAGACTCGGCCATATGTGGGCGTAACGCCGGTGATTCCGCAGAAGGATGCGGGCTGGCGGATGGAACCGCCGGTATCGGAGCCGAGCGAAACGACAGCCGTTCCCTGTGCCACGACGGCGGCGGAACCCCCGCTCGAACCGCCTGGTACCCGATCCGGCGCGATCGGGTTGCGCACGGGACCAAAGGCGCTGTTCTCGTTCGATGAGCCCATCGCGAACTCATCGCAATTGGTTTTGCCGAGGATGACGCCACCGGCGGCTTCGATGCGCTCGACCGCAGTCGCATCGTAAGGCGGAATGTACTCGGCCAGCAGCTTCGACGCGCAGGTGGTACGAACGCCTTTCGTGAGAATGACGTCTTTCACCGCCACGGGAACGCCGCCCAACGGGCCGGGGTCTTCGCCTGCCGCGATTTTCTCATCCACGCGTTCGGCCGCGGCCAGCGCGCGCTCAGGGCTGAACATCAGATATGCATTGGTTTTTGGATTTTCGCGTTCCGCGGTCTCGAGCGCCTTGCGAGTGAACTCAACCGCGCTGAACTGTTTGCGCAGCAGACCATCCCGAACCGAATCGATGGAATGAGAAGGCCGCTCGCCGTTCATCGTTCGATCACCTTCGGAACCTTGAAATAACCGCTGCCCGCGAGCGGCGCATTGGCGAGCGCTGATTCATTGCCGAGTGGCGCCCGCTCGATATCGGGGCGCAGAGTGGCGGTTTCGCCCGCCTCGTACAACACCTGAGCCATGGGCGCTACGCCTTCGGTATCGATCTCTGCGAGGCGATCCATGTGCTCGAGGATGCTGCCAAGGTCATGCACCATGCGCTCGACCTCCTCTTCAGTGAGCGCGAGGTTCGCCAGATTGGCGACGTATCGAACTTCCTTTTCGGTGATCTTCAAATTTCAGTATTCCTTATGCCTGCGCGGCGCATTCCGGTGGAGTATAAAGCCGCCGGGCGCCGTTTAGGCGGTTTCACGGCGGCGCGCAGCTTTATAGATCCGCCGCAAGCCAGGATCGGCAATAGCCTCGGCATCATCGAACAGGCCGGCGCCCGAACCCGACGCATTTTCTCGCGCGGGCTGGCGGCGCGGCGGCATAACGCGAAATTCAAGATCGAGGACGATTCCGGGACCGATTGCGTTCTCGAGGTTCTTGAGAATGTGGCGGCGGAGGCTCCAGAGATTCTCTTTCCAGACCTGGTCCTCTACCTCTATAACGAGCCTTTCACGCACCAGCTTGAGGGCGCGAGTCCGCCCTGCCAGACGTGCGCCCACCGCCTTTTTCCATGCAGCGACAGCGATTCTCTCCTGGCTGATGAGGCTGGACGCACCGCTCCACCCGGCGATGATGCGGCTGGCCTGATCCATGAGACGGCTTTGATCATAACAAAGGCGCTGCGCGGCGCTCCGCATTCATAAAAACGGGATCGCGGACCAGCAATGGTTACACTGTTGCTGAATGGCGGACAACAGTTTCGACGTCGTATCTGAGATCTCACTGCCGGAGGTGAATAACGCAATCCAGCAGGCGATGAAGGAGGTTATCACCAGGTACGACCTGAAGGATTCGAAATCGTCCATCGATTTCAACGAAAAAGATAAAAAACTGACGCTCGCCAGCTCCGATGAATTCAAGCTGAAAGCCGTGAACGAGATCTTCCGGCAAAAGCTCGTCAAACGTGGAGTACCGCTCAAGGGATTCACTTACGGCGAGATCCAGCCGGCCGCCGGCTCCACGGTGCGGCAGGAAGTCACGCTTCAGCAGGGAATTCCGATTGAAAAGGCGCGCGACATCATCAAGACGATCAAAGACAGCAAGCTGAAGGTCCAGGCGTCGATTCAGGGCGACATCGTCCGTATCAGTGGAAAAGACCGGGACACGCTTCAGCAGGTGATTACCCTCCTTAAGGGAAACGACTTCGGCATCGACATGCAGTTCACGAATTACCGGTCGAACTGACGTGCCGCGTCGAATCGAATCGCACTTTATCGAGGGGCCTGCGGGCCGCCTGGAAGCGCTGCTCGAAGAGCCCGAAGATCGGGACCCGATAGAGGCGTGCCTCGTATGCCATCCCCACCCGCTCTACGGCGGCACGATGCACAACAAAGTTGTCTACCGGATCGCCCGTGGTTTGCGGCGCGCCGGCGGCGTGGTTCTGCGCTTTAACTTTCGGGGCGTGAACCTGAGCCATGGCGAGCATGCCCATGGGGTCGGCGAAGTGGAGGACGCGCGGGCCGCGCTTCAGTATCTCCG
>Ga0308175_100002168_pt1 | contig 13382 bp, 11 predicted proteins | sample PhyCR1_3_FD_203893 | JGI IMG/M metagenome (GOLD analysis project Ga0308175, IMG submission 203893) | Soil microbial communities from UC Gill Tract Community Farm, Albany, California, United States - DLSLS.C.R1 | ecosystem: Environmental > Terrestrial > Soil > Agricultural land | place: USA...
GACGTGACCAAGACCCACGTCGCCTGGAGCTATTCCGATGATTTGCCGGACATCGTTAGCCCCCTCGCCGCCGGCGACCTCGTCCTCATCACCACCAGCAACGGCTACATGACCGCGGTAGATGCGAAAACCGGCGCCATGGTTTGGCAGCACGATTTCGAGGCGCCCATCCACGCCTCCCCCACGCTCGCCGGCGAAAACATCTACCTCCCGGACATGAAGGGCACCCTCCACGTCTTCCACGCCGTGCGCCAATTCCACGAGATCGCGTCAGTCTCTATCGGCGAACCGATCAGCGCGTGCCCCGCGTTCGCCGCCGGCCGAATCTATTTCCGCTCCGCCAACCACCTGTACTGCGTCGGGCAGAAGTGATGTTAGAGAGCCTGTCAAAAGTTCTGCGCCCTCACGAGCGGATCCAGGCGGTCGCGTTCGTGGACCAGGCGGTGGCACGCATCGGCCGCAGCGCCGACGCCGCCATTCCCCTTCTCCAAGCCATCCAGGAACGCTTTAACTACCTACCGCCCGACGCCCTTCACCGCGTGTGCGAAAAGACGCGGATTACGCCGGCCGCCTTGGCCGGGGTTGCCACGTTCTACGCCCGCTTCCGGCACAAGCCCGCGGGTAAGCACATCGTCCGCGTCTGCCACGGCACGGCTTGCCACGTGAAGGGCTCGCAACTGGTGGACGACGCCATCCGCCGCCACCTCAAGCTGCCGCCGGGCGCCGACACGGACGAGCAAGGCCTGTTCACCGTCGATCGCGTCGGCTGCCTCGGCTGCTGCACGCTCGCCCCCGTTATCCAGGCCGGCCCGGTCACGTACGGTCATCGCTCCTCCGACAACGCCTATGACGCTTTGCGCGATTACCTTGCGCTGGAAGACGCCGGGCACATCAGCCACCAGCACGCGCATGACGTGCAGGGCGCGCGCGACGCCATCAACCTCCCCGAACTGCGCGTCGGCTGCGGTTCCTGTTGCATCGCCGGCGGCGCGCTGGACGTCCGCACCGCGCTCGAGCAGGCCGTCGCCCGCGGTGGCATCGACGCCGTCGTCAAGCCCGTCGGCTGCGTCGGCATGTGCCACCAGACGCCGATGGTCGAGATCACGAAAAACGGCAAGCCCGTCCGCCTGTACGCGAAGGTCACGGCGGTCGAGGCGAAGGGGATCGTCCGCCGCCACTTCCGCCCGCGCGGCATCTTCCGCCGCCTCCGCTCCACCTGCTCGACCGCCCTCGACAACCTCCTCAGCGACGATGCTCGCCAGCCCGTGACGCGCCACGCGCTCGACACCCGCGACATCCAGGTCTGCGACTTCCTCGGCCCCCAGCACCGCATCGCGACCGAGTCCTGCGGCCAACTCGACCCCCTCGACATCGACGAGTACTTCCGCCACGAAGGATTCCAAGCCGCGAAGATGTGCCACTCCGACCTCACCGCCGGCCAGATCGTCTCTGCCGTCAAGCAATCCGGCCTGCGCGGCCGCGGCGGCGCCGGCTTCCCCACCGGCGAGAAATGGGCCCGCGCCCGCGCCGCCAAAGGCGACACCAAATACCTCATCTGCAACGGCGACGAAGGCGACCCCGGCGCGTTCATGGACCGGATGATTCTCGAATCCTTCCCCTACCGCGTCCTCGAAGGCATGATCATCGCCGCGCAGGCGATCGGCGCGACCGAAGGCATCCTCTACATTCGCGAAGAATACCCCCTCGCCGTCCGCCGCATCCGCCACGCGATTGACGTCTGTATTCAGCGAGGACTCCTCGCCGCCTCCCCGGGACTCAACACTCAGGACTCAAAACTCAGCGCTCCCCTCCACCTCCGCGTCGTCGAAGGCGCCGGCGCATTTATCTGCGGCGAAGAAACCGCTCTCATCGCCTCCGTCGAAGGCAAGCGCGGCATGCCGCGCCTCCGCCCTCCTTTCCCGGTTGACTGCGGCCTCTTCGGCCAGCCCACCTGCATCAACAACGTCGAAACCTACGCCCTGGTCCCCTGGATCGTCCGCCACGGCCCCGAAGCCTTCGCCGCCATCGGCACCGAGAAATCCAAGGGCACCAAGGTCTTCGCCCTCACCGGCAAAGTCGTGCGCGGCGGGCTGATCGAAGTCCCCATGGGCGTCACCATCCGCCAGATCGTCGAAGAGATCGGCGGCGGCTGCGGGCCCGGCCGGACCTTCAAGGCCGTCCAGATCGGCGGCCCGTCCGGCGGCTGCATCCCCGCCGCGATGGCCGACCTCCCCGTGGATTACGAGTCCCTCACCGCCGCCGGCGCGATCATGGGCTCCGGCGGGCTGGTCGTCCTCGACGACCGCGACTGCATGGTGGACATTGCGCGCTATTTCCTCGCGTTTACCCAGGCGGAATCGTGCGGAAAGTGCACCTTCTGCCGCATCGGAACCAAAGTCATGCTCGACATCTTCACCCGCCTCTGCGACGGCGCCGCCCGCCCCGGCGACCTGGAAAAACTCGAAGAACTCTGCGGCCAGGTCAAATCCGGCAGCCTCTGCGGCCTCGGCCAGACGGCGCCTAATCCCGTGCTCACCACCCTCAAGTACTTCCGCGAGGAGTACGAGGCCCACCTCAAAGGCCGCTGCCCCGCCGGCCGCTGCAAGCCCCTGATCAAGTACGTCGTCGGCGACCGCTGCATCGGCTGCACCATTTGCGCCCAGGAATGCCCCTCGGGCGCTATCCCCATGACCGCCTATCAAAAACATTACATCGACCCGGAAAAGTGCACGCGATGTGACATCTGCCGAACGGCGTGCCCCGAACAGTGCATTACGATCGTCTCATGATGAGCTGACACCTTGCCCAGACTCAGGATCGACAGCGTCGAAGTGGAAGTGCCGCCCGGAGCCACCGTGCTCGAGGCCGCGCGCACGCTCGGCATCGACATCCCCACCCTCTGCCACCTCGACGGCTGCGCCCCCAACACCTCCTGCCTCGTCTGCATCGTCCGCGTCAACGGCGGCAAGCGCCTCGTCCCCTCCTGCGCCACCCCCGCGGCCGACGGCATGGTCGTCGAAAGCGAGACCGACCAGATCCGCGACGCCCGCCGCACGGCGCTGGAGCTTCTGTTGGCCGACCACGCCGGCGACTGCCTCGCCCCCTGCACCAACGTCTGCCCCGCCCACATGGACATCCCCCGGATGATCCGCCAGATCGAGGCCGGACGGCTCCGCGACGCGATCGTCACGGTGAAGACGCACATCGCGCTGCCGGCGGTCCTCGGCCGTATCTGCCCCGACCTATGCGAGTCCGGCTGCCGCCGCAAGCAGAAAGACAGCCCCGTCTCCATTTGCCGGCTCAAGCGGCACGTCGCGGACGAGGATCTCGCCTCGCCCGAACCTTATCTGCCGCCAAAGCTGCAAGACTCCGGCAAATCCGTCGCCATCGTCGGCGCCGGCCCGACCGGGCTGGCCTGCGCCTGGTATCTTCTGCAGCGCGGCCACCGTGTTGCTATCTTCGACCGCCACGCCAAACCCGGCGGCACGCTCCGCTCCCTCCCCGACGACCTCCTTCCCAAGGACGTCCTCGACGCCGAAATCTCCCTGATCGAAAAACTCGGCGCCGCCTTTCACGTAAGCATCGCCGTCGGACCGGAGCACCCGCTGGACAAACTCCGTTCCCAGTACGATGCCCTCCTCCTCGCCACCGGCGAAATGACCCCCGCCAAGGCCACGCAGCTGGGCGTGGAGTTAGCCGGCAAAGGCATCAAGACCAACAAGCCGACGATGATGACCGCCACCCCCGGCGTCTTCGCCGCCGGCTCCGCCGTCACCCCCCTCAAGCACGCCATCCGCGCCTGCGCCGAGGGCCGCGCCGCCGCCGCCGTCCTCGACCGCTACCTCGGCGGCCACAAAGCCCAAATCGACTCCCACCCCTGGACCGTTCGCCTCGGCGTCCTCAGTGAACCCGAGTTCGCCGCCCTCTCGGCCGGCTCGCCGGATACGTTGCGCAACGCGGCCCCGGTGCCGCATAACTTCTCCGCCCACGAAGCGCGCGAGGAATCGAACCGCTGCCTCCGCTGCGACTGCGCCAAGCTCAACGACTGCCGACTGCGGGAGGAGTCGGTCCGCTACGACGCCAGTCCCTCGCGCTTCAAGGTGGACCGCCGGCCGTACGAGCGGACGACGGCCCACCCGGCCGTTACTTACGAGGCGGGCAAGTGCATCGCCTGCGGGCTGTGCGTGCAGATCGCCGAGCGGTCGCGCGAAACGCTGGGGCTGACGTTCGTCGGCCGCGGCTTCACCGTTCGCGTGGCCGCCCCATTTGGCGCCGAGCTGTCCGACGCGCTGAAACACGTAGCGAAGGAGTGCGCCGCCGCTTGCCCGACCGCGGCCCTGACCGTCAACGCCTCACGCCACCAGTCCTCGTGGTCCTGCCGCCAGCCCTTCGTGAAGCCGGATGATGATTGAACTTCGTACGCGATCGCGGGCACGAACGCCTGGCGCTCGCAACGCAGTGTACTCACGCCGGGCGTGACGCCTTGCTTGAACCCCACCCTGACGGGCAGCTCCACGCGGCCGCTCCGCGGGACCAACACGCCATTCGACAGGCTGTCGAACGAATCAGGAGGCGTTCCCAGCGGACCCGACCCCCGGCACCGACCGCGCCGCCAGCCAGTCGCACACCTGCGGCCACAGCTCCCGCTGCGCCTTGCCGCCCACGGCCAGCCCGATGTGCCCCGCCGGGAATTCAATCGTCCGCCGGTCGGCCGAGCCGACCAGGTCGTTGAACGGCGCGCTCTGCGAGCATGGCACCAGGTCGTCCTTGCGGGCCATCAGGTTCAGCACGGGGCAGGTGATGTTCCTCAGGTTCACCACGTGCCGCCCGACCGGCATCGTCCCCTTGACCAGCCGGTTCTGTTGGTACAGGAACTTCACGAACTCTCGGTACACCTCGCCGGGGATTGGGATGTTGTCGTTGAGCCACCCCTCCATCGTCAGGAACTCTTCGACGAACTCGTCCTCCTCCAGCCGCTCGAGGAAGTTCAGCGGCTTCTCGATGAAGTTCTGCACCGGCTTGAGCATGAGGAACATGTTCTGGAGGAACTGCGGCGGCACGTTGCCGAACGCGTCCACGAACTTGTCCACGTCGAACACGTCCGGCCCCGTCCACAGGTTCAGCAGCCCGTCGCGCGTGGAGAAGTCGATCCCGGCGGCCATCAGAATGAGATTCCGGACCATGTCCTGGTGCAGCGCGGTGAACATCGCGCTCATGCTGCCGCCCATGCAGTAGCCGAGCACGCTGACGTTCTCGCTCCCCGTGCGCTCGCGCACGTGGTTCAGCACGTTGACCATGTACCCGTTGACGTAGTCGTCCAGCGTCAGACACCGGTCGGCGTCGATCGGGACTCCCCAATCCACCAGGTACGTGTCGAAGCCGAGGCGGACGAAGTGTTCCACCACGCTCTTGCCGGCCTTCAGATCGAGGATGTACGGCCGGTTCACCAGCGCGAAGACGAACACCAGCGGCGTCCGGTAGGCCGCCGGGGCGTCGGACTTGTAATGCAGGAGCGTCAGGCGGTCTTCCTCGTACACGACCTCCGACGGCGTGGCGCCCTTCTTCACGCGCTGCGCCTTCTCCCACAGCAGAGGGAGCCGCGACATCCGCCGCGCGGCGGCGGCGGCCTCGTCGATCATCGCCCCCGCCCAGCTCGTCCACAGGTCCTGCCATGCGTTCGCGGTCGACATCGGGCTGCTCCTGCTGCTCCTGAATCCTCCTACGCCTTTCCGCCCCCGGACGAAGGACCGGGACCGGGCGAGCCCGCGGCGTCGGTACGCGTCCCGCCCGTCCCGGCAACTTTTCCCGCACTCCCACGGTCCCCGTTCCTGCCCGCGGCATCCTTCGCACTTGCACTTTCCATCGCGTCCAGACGCCGGTCCAAGGCGTCGATTCGGCCGGCGATCTCCTTCAGCCGGTCCAGCGTCCGCGCCTCCATGCGCTGCATCGCGCCGAGCAATCCCGCGACGTCCTCCCGCGCGACGCCCTCGGTGCCGTGCCGGGCGGCGGTGAAGAAGTCGTTCATCCGCCGGCGGAACTCGATCGAGGCGTCGATCGACTGCTTGATCATCTGGAGGAACTGTGGGGAGCGCATGAACTGGTCGGCGTACTGCGACGTGGCCGACAGCGCCGCCGACCGCATCGCCCGCGCGGCGTCGGGCGGCGGGGAGTCGGGGTCGCCGCTCAGGCCGGCGCCGGCCATCTTCACGGCCATCTCGGCCCACAGCTCCGTCAGCCGCTGCGCCTGCTCGAAAAAGGGGTTCGCGTTCATCGACGACATTCGAGCCTCCGCAAATTAGGCTCTGTTTGAGTGGGTGGGGCAGGGCCGCATGCAACCTGCCCCACCGCCCAAAGGTAGAAGCGACAACAACTCGGACGATCTTCCGCTTGGCCCCGGACGGACATCCGGGGCTTTGACTCGCCTCACAAGAGCTCGACCGCCATCGCGACCGCCTCGCCGCCGCCGATGCACAGCGTGTCGATCCCGACCCGCACGCCGCGCTGCTTCATGGCGTGCAGGAGCGTGACCAGCGTACGGGCGCCGCTGGCGCCGATCGGGTGGCCCAGCGCCACCGCCCCGCCGTTCACGTTCACCTTCTCGTGCGGGATGACCACGTCCTTCATGGCGGCCATCGGGACGACCGAGAACGCCTCGTTGATCTCGAATAGCCCGACGTCGGCCACCTTCAGCGACAGCTTGTCCAGCAGCTTCTGGATCGCGCCGACGGGCGCGAGCGTGAACCACTCCGGCTCGCGCGACGCCGTCGCGTAGCCCAGGATCCGCGCGACCGGCTTGACGCCCAGCGACTTGGCCCGTTCCGACGAGATCACGACCACCGCGGCGGCGCCGTCGTTAATGCTCGAGGCGTTGCCGGCGGTGACTGTCCCTTCCTTCCCGAACGCCGGCCTCAGTTGCCGCAGCTTCTCCTCGTTGAATTTCCTGGGGGTTTCGTCCTCCTTCACCTGAACGACCGCCTTGCCCGAGGGCGCATCGACCGCCACGATCTCGGCGGCGAACGCGCCCGAAGCCTGCGCCGCCTGCGCCCGCTTGAAGCTCGCGACGGCGAAATCGTCCTGCTGCTGGCGGCTGAACCCGTACTCGGCCGCGCACGCGTCGCCGCACATTCCCATGTGCTTGTTGTTGTACACGTCCCACAGCCCGTCGCGGATCATCGAGTCAATCAGGACGCCGTCGCCCATGCGGTAGCCGGTCCGCGCCTTGTCGAGCAGGTACGGCGTGCGGGACATGTTCTCGGCGCCGCCGGCCACGACGACCGCCGCGTCTCCGCACTGCACCCCCTGCGCCGCGAGCATCACCGCCTTCAGGCCCGACCCGCAAACCTTGTTCACCGTGGTCGCGCCGATCGTGGCGGCTAGGCCCGCCCCGATCGTCACCTGCCGCGCCACGTTCTGGCCCAGGCCGGCCCCGACGACGTTGCCGAAAATGACCTCGTCCACCTGCTCGGCCGGCACGCCCGCCTTCGCCAGCGCGCCCTTCACCGCCGCCGCCCCCAGGGCCGGCGCCGGGAACTCGCCAAATGCCCCGCCGAATGCCCCGATTGCCGTCCGCGCCGGGCCGGCGAGATATACGTCCTTCAACATGACAGCTCTCACTTTCCGCCCGTCCCGCGCGCGCCGCACCGAACCAATACGGCGCGCCGAATCGGGCGCCTTTGGGTCTTACACTCCACAACGATCGCCAAGCCGCGGGACAACGCCCAACCGGCCGCGCACCACAACCGAAGCGCTACTTCGCCGCCGCCGACTTGGGCGCGCCCGCCGCCGCCGCCATCGCGCCGTCGGCGTTCTTCTTCAGCATTTCCGCCCACAGCTCCATCATCTTCACGTTGGTCTGGGCGACGGCCTGCACGTTGTCGCGCACCAGTTCCAGCGACGCTTCCCACAGCTCGCGCGTCTTGGCTTGGGCGTCCTTCGGCGAGCCATTGCCGTCCGCGGAGAACGCCTTCTTCAAAAGCTCCAGGCTCTTCTGGTAGTTGGATTCCACCAGCTTGAGCCACTGCTCGGCGTTCTTCTGGGCGGCGGGGATGGCCTCGCCGACCGCGACGCGAGACCGCCGCTGCCACTCGTAGGCCGGCCCGCCTTCGTCGAGCGCGTCGGTCCAGAACTTGGCCACCTCCTCCTGGATCTTCACGCCAGACTTGAGCGCGTCCCCGAACGTACCGATCGCCTGATCGAACAGGCTGCTCATCCTTTCAGTTTTGACCGTCATGGCATGGCCCTTTCGTTTGACTTTTTTCCTGCCCCGCTTGACGACTCGTGAATGCTTCGCCACGTTGAATAAAGTACCCCGCCGTGGCGGCGGGTCAAGGAGATTTTGTGCAAATGCACCAAAATACTGTCGGCAGAAACCTTACGATTTCGGCGGATTAGTTCGATGTTTCCGGGCAACCCCAGCCCCCGCCGGCAGTTGCGACGCGCAAACGCAAAACGGACCCCGGCCGCCGACCCCGCTACGCCCGCCGTTTGGCGCGCCCCTTGCGCGCCGCCCCGCCCCGCTCCTTGCGCTCGCCCAGCCGGGCCCGGACTTCGGCGAGCTGGCGCCGCAACTCCTCGACCGACCGCTCCAGCTCCGCCGCACGCCCGCCCGAAGCTTCCGCCGCGGGCGGCGGCTGCGGCGACGCGTTCGGCGACCCCGGCGCGCCATTCGCCCCGGCTTGCCCGGCCGCCGGCGCGGGCGCGTTTTCGTCCCCGTCGTAAACGACGCCCTTCTCGCCCCACACCGCCGGCCCGAACGGGCCCCACATCATTTTCGTCAGGTCCGACACCGTCGGCACCGGCGCCGGCACGCCCAGCGCGCGCCTGAATTGCTCCTCGAAACTCCGCTGCGAATCGAGGAATGCCATCAGCGGCGCGCTGAAGTACCGCTGTACGAAATCGTTGACCATCCGCTCGTTGGACCGCAGCAGCCGGTGCAGCAGCGGCACCGGGAACACCCCGAGCTTGGGCGCGTCCAGCTCGATGATGATCTGGGCGAGCACCCTGCCCGTGATGTCCTGCCCGCTCTTGGAGTCGATCACCCGAACCTCGTACCCCTCGCGGATCAGAGCGTAGATCTCCTCCAGCGTCACGTGCCGGCTGCGGGTGGAGTCGTAATAGCGGCGGTTGGGGTACTTGCGGAGCTCCAGCCGCCGCGGGACGTCCTTTTCCGGTTCCTTTGCCATGCGCACAACGCCTCCGCCCGCCACCTCCCCACATCTTACATCGGCCGGACACACGCGGCGTTCTAGTGCAATTGCAAAAAAGAACGTTGTGTGTCCGCAAAACGCGATGTAAGCTTCTACCGGCGTCACAACCGGCGGCCGGGCGGGTCCGGGGGGCTCCGCCCGCCGCCAGATTAGAAGGAGCAACGCTATGGAAATCAAAGGCAAAATCGCGGTCGTCACCGGCGCCGGCAGCGGCATCGGCCAGGCCGTCGCACTCGATCTCGCCCGCCGCGGTGTCAAAGGCGTCGGCCTGGTGGACCGCGGCGCCGACCCCCTCCAGGACACGCTGCACAAACTCTCGGACCTCCCCGCTCCCCACCCGACCGCCCTGCCCCTCATCGGCGACACCACCGATCCCACCTTCCGCCGCCACGCGTACGACGAGATCGAGCGCAAGTGCGGCGTCGTCGGAATCTGCGTCCCCGCCGCCGGCATCACCCGCGACGCCCTCGGCGTCAAGCTCGACAAGACCACGGGCAAAGCTTCCGTTTACCCGGAGGAAACCTTCCGGCTCGTCGTGGAAGTCAACCTCGTCGCTCCCGTCTACTGGGCGCTGGAAATGGTCGCCCGCATTGCCGAGGACCGCCACCGCCGCGGCATCGGCCGCTGGCAGGCCGAGGAGAACGTCCAGGGCACAGCCATTTTCATCGGCTCCGTCTCGTCGCAGGGCAACAAGGGCCAGATCGCCTACGCCGCCACCAAGAGTGGCCTCGAAGGCGCCGCACGCACGCTCATGAAAGAAGCCATGTTTTACGGCGTCCGCTGCGGCCTGATCCACCCCGGCTTCACCGACACGCCCATGGTCCGCGCGCTCGGCCCGGAGTACGTGCGGAAAAACATCCTCCCCTTCACGCAGCTCGGCCGGCTCATCAAGCCCGAGGAGATCGCCGACGGAATCTGCTTCCTCATCGCCAACTCCGCCGTCAGCGGCGAGCTCTGGGCCGACGCCGGCTGGCACCCTAGCGCATAAGCTGTACAAAAGATAATTCGAACCTACTTGCGACACAGATAACCCATTCATCGCACGACGGATACCGCTGAATACGGCGTAATCTCCGGCAAATCCCCCGATAGATTTTACTTGCAAGCGGAATGACTCCGCGCTTATATAGGACTTCTTAGTCCTTATATCAGTGTCGCGCCCGGATGTACAGGACTTTTTTCGTCACACCTCGGGCCCAAAGGAGTCTTCCAGATGAAAGAAAAACCCCTCCGCGGCAAGACCGCCTTGGTCACCGGCGGGTCGCGCGGCATCGGCCGCGCCATCGCCATCGCCCTGGCCGAGCAAGGCGCCGACGTCGCCATCGACTACCACCACAACCAGGAACGCGCCGAGGAAGTCTGCGACGCGGCCCGCAAGTTCGGCGTCCGCACCTTCGCCTACCAGGCGGACGTCGCCGTCCTCGAACAGGTGGACTCGATGGTCGCCAAAATCCTCAACGACCTCGGCCCGGTGAGCATCCTCGTCAACTGCGCCGGCATCACCCGCGACAAGACCTTCGTCAAGATGACCCGCCAGCAGTGGGACGAAGTCATCGCCACCAACCTCGGCGGCCCCTTCAACGTCACCCACGCCGTCCTGCCCTCGATGCTCGAAGCCGGCTGGGGCCGGATCATCAACATCTCCTCAGTCGTCGGGCAGACCGGCAACTTCGGCCAGGCCAACTACGCCGCCACCAAGGGCGGCCTGATCGCCTTCACGGAGACCCTCGCCCGCGAGCTCGGCCGCAAGAACATCACCGTCAACGCCGTCGCCCCCGGCTTCATCGAGACCGACATGACCAAGGACCTGCCGGATGCCGTGAAGCAGCAGGTCGCCGCCATGACGCCGGTGAACCGCTTCGGCAAGCCCGAGGAGGTCGCCGCCGCCGTCGCCTTCCTCGCCGGCCCCGACGCCAGCTACGTCACCGGCCAGGTGCTGGCCGTCAACGGCGGCATGTACATGTGAGGGAAAAGTGTGCGCCACCCGACCGACTTACGCGCCAGGTGGCCCGCGCTGAGTGCCGCACATCCCCTCCACGCGAGGGGAGTGATCGCTCTTACCCTCGGAGAGTTGCAATGCGAACCACAAACACATCGGACGAGGTCGATCGCCTGGTTCACGCCTTGGCCGGCATCCCCGGCGGGAGGGATTTCGAAGTCACAGCCCGCGCGTTCCCGCGCTTCTGGCCCGCGGGAATGGAAGCCATGTTCGAGGAGATCGGCCTCGGCTTTCCCGCCGATCAGTTGCCCGACGCCTTCACCATTCCACCGTCGGTCGAGGAAATCCACATCACCCTCCACGGCCAACTCCCCGCCGCCCCGACGCCATCGGAGCTGATGGAGTGGGCGATGGGCGCCATCCAGACTACCGAATGCGGGAGGGCGTGGGACGTTCGTGCCCAGGTTGTCGCACGTGGCTCTGAGATCGCCTACGACCTGACGGTCTTCACTCGTTCCGACTCGGCTCCCATTGCGTGATGATGACGGTAGTTCAGGCGGGCGAGCGGGCGTGACGCCGCGGCACCGGCGCGCGCCCGCGGCGCCCGCCTGTGCAGGAGGGCCGCAGGGACTGCGGCCCGCGTCGCCACGCGGCGAATCGCTCGAACAGATTTGTCCCCAAGGGGTTAAAGAATCGGGGCGACAGGATTTGAACCTGCGACCTCCTGGTCCCAAACCAGGCGCTCTAGCCAAACTGAGCTACGCCCCGTCAATCGCTAACTGATCATTGAGACAATATGCCGCCTGTCCGCACTTTGCACCTGAACGATACCCGCAGTGCGACCGCTCCGGCATCATAATAACCATGCCGTCCCCGCCAAGATACCGTCCGACCTTCGAGGCACCAAGGTCCTCGATCTTCTTTCCCTAAACAGGCTGGCCCGCCCGCAATCACCGCCCGGCAAAGAAACCGATTGTCGACTGCATTACCCGCTCGCGGACGCCGCGAGCCCCCTCCTGCGCCTCGGCCCGGAGGTCGTCAAGGTTCGCCCGGCAAAAGCGGCAGCCGAGCCGGTTGACGTGGAAATCCACGTAGTCGTGCCAGGGCTCGTCCAGCGTCCCCAGCATAAACCCGCCGACCGTGCTGCGCTTCGGGCAGCTCAATCGATGCTCCTCCCAAACCTCGGTGAGCAGCGAATGGGCCGCGTCGTCGCTTTCAAAGCGGCCGGCCGGGCCCGCGTTTGCCGGCGACCGCATCTGCCGCCCCACCATCGCCCGGAGGTCCTTGAGCCACCGGTGCTTGATCAATGCCACGTGCTTCTCGTCAACTCCGACGAGCCGACCAATGTCCTTGTTTCGTAGCTGTGCGTAAAAGAGACACTCGGCGATCTGCAGATTGCGGAAGTCGTTCGCGTCCTTCATCCGCTCGACCAGCGCCCCCATCGCCGACAGCAGGGCCGCCCGCTCGGCCTGGCGGTCTTCGGCCCGGCGGACGTACCGGCTCGCAGTCAGTTCGGCCGCCGCGGGTTCAATGTTCGTGGAACCGCCGTCGCTAGCCTCGGCCAAGTCGCCGGCCAGGCACGCGGTCAGCCGCCGCCCGCGCAAGGCGTCAATGATGCGCCGGCGGAGGATCATGAACAGGTAGGTTTCGACGCTCGCCTCGCCGCGGAACGACGGCAGGCTTTTGAGGAATTGAATGAACGTCTCCTGCACGAGGTCCTCGGCGTCGGCGCGCGACGGGGCGCGCGACCGCGCCAGCGCCAGGAGCCTGCCCTCGTACCGGTCCAGCAATTGCGCCCACGCATCCCGGCTGCCGCGGCGTACCTGCTCAAGAATCGCCTCTTCGCCTTGCGTGAGTTCCGCCATGCGTGAACACCTGTCGCCGATCCGGGATTCTCACCGACCGCGGGATGCCACCGATCTTACGCCGCCGACAACAGCAGCACGATTGCCGCGACCAGAACGACCACCGCGGCCGCCCGCAGCCTTCCCGTGAAGTAACCGCGGGTCAAAAGGTTGAGCAGCGCGTAGGTCAGGCATATGACGACGGAGACGCCGGTGACCGCGAAGAACACGCCGCGCCGCCGGGCGTCGTGGGCGGCGATTTGGTCCGAGGCTCGGCGGGCAATGGCAACCAGGCGGTCCGGCGAACCGTCAACCAGAACGCCGGCACGCCACACCTTCCCGTACGGCCGCTGAAAACCCTGCACGAACTGGTCCGCCTGGAGCCGCCCCGGC
>Ga0308175_100002171_pt1 | contig 13377 bp, 14 predicted proteins | sample PhyCR1_3_FD_203893 | JGI IMG/M metagenome (GOLD analysis project Ga0308175, IMG submission 203893) | Soil microbial communities from UC Gill Tract Community Farm, Albany, California, United States - DLSLS.C.R1 | ecosystem: Environmental > Terrestrial > Soil > Agricultural land | place: USA...
AGGAGCCGCGCGGCGGCGTGCCTCACGTCCGGCGCGACCGGTGTGTCACGCCGTACTCCACCGTGCCGTATCCCCGCCCGGCGCGCGAGGCGTCGCCTCCGTACTCCCGGTAGCCCTTGACCTGTGCATTGGTCCATACCAAAATCCAGCACACCCGTGCGAACGCGTGCGTTCGTCCCCCCATGTCGGGCCCCTTTCCCTGTCCGCACCGCCCAGGCCAGACAGAACAGGACCCCTCGTGAGACGTCGTCTGCTCGCCCTCCTCTGCGTCACCGGCTCCCTCGTCAGCGCCTGCGGCGTCCTGCCCGGGCACGACCGGCAGACCGTCACCGTGTGGCTGATGAAGGACAGCGCCTCCCAGGACTTCCTGCGGCGCTTCACCGAGGACTTCGAACGCACCCACGACGACCTGCGGCTCGACATCCGCATCCAGGAGTGGACCGGCATCGTGGAGAAGGTCCGCGAGGCGCTCAAGGACGACGCGGAGGACGGCCCCGACGTCATCGAGGTGGGCAACACCCAGGTTCCGCTCTACGTCGAGGACGGCCGGCTGACCGACCTGACCCTGGAGTCGATGCGCGACTGGGGCAAGGAGCGCTGGCTGCCGGGCCTCGCCGAACCCGGCAAGGACGGCAACAACCAGTACGGCGTGCCCTGGTACGCGGCCAACCGGGTGGTCGTCTACCGCAAGGACCTCTTCGAGCGGGCCGGCGTCACCACCCCGCCGAAGACCCGCGACGAGTGGCTCGCCGACACCCGCAAGCTCAACTCGGCCGGGAATCAGGGCATCTATCTGGCCGGGCAGGACTGGTACACCCTCTCCGGATTCATCTGGGACGAGGGCGGTGAACTCGCCGAGAAGAAGGACTACGACTGGCGGGGCACCCTGAACACCCCCGCCGCGCTGCGCGGCATGGACTTCTACCGCCGGCTCCAGGCGCTCGGCGAGGGGCCGGTGGACTCCGACGAGGAACACCCGCCCCAGGCCGGGGTGTTCGCGGGCGGCAAGGTCGCCCAGATCATCGGGGTGCCGGGGCTCGCCCAGTCGATCGTGCGGGAGAACCCCGGCCTGAAGGGCAAGCTCGGCTTCTTCCCGGTGCCCGGCAGGACCGCCGCCCGGCCCGGTGTCGTCTTCACCGGCGGCTCCGACCTCGTCGTACCGCGCAACACCGGCGACCAGTTCGCCGCCACCGCCGTCGTCGGGGCGCTCACCGGCGCCAAGTGGGACACCGAACTCGCCCGCACCATGAACTACGTGCCCAACAAGACCACCCTGGCGGACGCGGTGGCCGGCGAGGAGGGGGTCGCCGCCATGGCGGCGGGCGCCGCGCACGGCCGGGCGACCCCCAACACCCCTCAGTGGGCCGCGGTCGAGGCCGACAACCCGATCAAGGGGTACATGACCCGGGTGCTCGGCGGGGCCGACCCGGCGAGCGAGGCCCGCCGGGCCGACCGAAGGATCACCGAGGCCCTGGCCACCAACCTGGGCTGACTCAGCGCACCACGCTCAGCGACAGCGCGAACCGGTCCTCGGCATCCGTCCACCAGTGGGTCAGCTCCAGGCCGGTGGCCGCCAGTTCGGCGGCGATGCCGTCCCGGCGGAACTTCGCCGACACCTCGGTGCGCATCTCCTCGCCCGCCGCGAAGTCCACGGCCAGGTCCAGCGCGGGCACCTTGACGGTCTGCGCGGTGCGCGAGCGCAGCCGCATCTCGATCCACTCCTGGTCCGGGTCCCACACGGCCACGTGGTCGAAGGCGTCCGGCTCGAAGTCCGCGCCCAGTTCACGGTTGACGACCGCCAGGACGTTCTTGTTGAACGCGGCCGTCACCCCGGCCGCGTCGTCGTACGCCCGGACCAGCACCCGCTCGTCCTTGACCAGGTCCGTGCCGAGCAGCAGGCCGTCGCCCGGGGCGAGCAGGGAGCGCACGAGGGCGAGGAACTTCGCCCTCTCGGCGGGCAGCAGGTTGCCGATCGTGCCCCCGAGGAAGGCCACGAGCCGGGGCCCGGGTGTCTCGGGCAGTTCCAGCGGGGCGGTGAAGTCGGCGATCAGCGCGTGCACGTCGAGTCCGGGCCGCTCCTCGATGAGCGCCTGCCCGGCCTGGGTGAGGGCGCTCTCGCTGACGTCGACCGGGACGTACGCCGCCAGCGAGGTGAGCGCGTCGATGAGGTGACGGGTCTTCTCCGAGGAGCCGGAGCCCAGTTCGATCAGGGTGCGGGCGCGGCTCGCGGCGGCGATCTCACCGCTGCGGGCGACGAGGATCTCACGCTCGGCACGCGTGGGGTAGTACTCGGGCAGATCGGTGATCCGCTCGAACAGCTCGCTGCCCAGGGCGTCGTAGAACCACTTCGGCGGCAGCGTCTTGGGGGTGACGGTGAGGCCGTTGCGGACGTCGGCGCGCAGCGCGGCGTCCGTCGCGTCCTCGGGGAGTGTGCGGGTGACGTGCAGGGGACTCAACGGCAGGGCTCCTTCGGGGATGGGGGTTCTCCCGCTCGAACGGAGCTGAGAGCGGGGGAGGACGCCGGATCCTCGAGTGGGGCGAGGAGTACTCCGGCGCGGCTCGCGGTGAGCACGGTGCGGTCGGGGACCTCCTGCCAGAGCGGGTCGTCGTCGTACGGTTCCGAGGCGACGACCGTGCCCAGGCCGGGCTCCGTGCGGTACCAGAGGCTGTCGCCCCAGGCGGTGGCGGCGATGGTCTCGCCGTCGGTGAGCAGCAGATTGAGGCGGGACGCGGGGGCCGCGGCGGCGAACCGGCGTACGGTGTCACCGAGGGCCTCGGCGGGGTCGTCGCCGGTGCGCAGCCGGTGCAGGACCAGCGCCCAGACGAACGCCGAGTCGGTGCGTGCCTGCAGCGACAGCAGCTCGACCGGGGGCAGTTCGGACACCAGGGGTGCCGCCGAGTCGGGCCAGCCGGCGATCGCGCCGTTGTGGCTGAACAGCCAGCGTCCGGCGGCGAAGGGCGCGGCCGCCGCCTCGGCGTCCGCGCCCGCGAGGGTGGCGTCGCGCACGGCGGCGAGCACCGCGCCGGCGCGCACCACCCGGGCCAGGTCGGCGAAGGACAGGTCCGCCCAGATCGGCCCGGCCCGCCGGTAGCGGGCCGGCGCGGGATCGTCCGGGGCGTACCAGCCCACCCCGAAACCGTCGGCGTTGACCGTTCCGTACCGCTGCCGGCGGGGCTCCCACGACTGCCGGTACAGGCTGTGCGGAGGCTCCACCAGGAGTCGTCCGAGCGGCTGTTGCGGCCCGAGGTAGGCCAGGTGACGGCACATCAGACTGCCTCCGAGCGGGCGGTGCGGAACCCGGAGAAGATCTGCCGCCGGATCGGGTAGTCCCAGTTGCGGAACGTGCCCCGGCAGGCCACCGGGTCCACGGCGAACGAACCGCCGCGCAGCACCTTGTACTCGGCGCCGAAGAACACCTCCGAGTACTCCTTGTACGGGAACGCCGTGAAACCCGGGTACGGCAGGAAGTCGCTCGACGTCCACTCCCACACGTCACCGATCAACTGCCGGACACCGAGCGGGGACTCACCGTCCGGGTAACTGCCGGCGGGGGCGGGCCGGAGATGGCGCTGGCCCAGGTTGGCGTGCTCGGCGGCAGGGTCCGCGTCGCCCCACGGGTAGCGCCGGGAGCGGCCGGTGGCCGGGTCGAAGCGGGCGGCCTTCTCCCACTCCGCCTCGGTCGGCAGCCGGCGTCCGGCCCAGCGGGCGTAGGCCTCGGCCTCGTACCAGCACACGTGCAGGACCGGCTCGTCGGCCGGCACCGCCTCGGTGACGCCGAAGCGCCGCCGCAGCCACTGGCCGCCGTCCCGGCGCCAGAACAGCGGGGCGGTGAGGCCGTGCCGCCGGATGTGCGCCCAGCCCTCCGGGGTCCACCAGCGCTCGGTGCCGTAGCCGCCGTCGTCGATGAACGCCTGGTACGCCGCGTTCGTCACCGGGGTCGTGTCGATCCAGAAGGGCGCCACGTCCACCGGGTGCGCCGGGCGCTCGTTGTCCAGTGCCCAGGGCTCGGCGGAGGTGCCCATGGTGAACGGGCCACCGGGCACCAGGACTTCGGCCGGACCGGTGAGCAGCGGGGCCGGTCCGGGATCGGGCGCGGTCAGGACCCGTGGGCCGGTGCGGAGCTGATGGGTGATCAGCATCGTCTCGTCGTGCTGCTGTTCGTGCTGCGCGATCATGCCGAAGGCGAAGCCCGCCTCGGTCAGCCGGCTGCCGTGGAAGTCCGCGGCCTCCAGCAGGTCGAGGGCGCGGCCGCGCACGTCGGACGCGTAGCCCCGGGCCTCGGCGGGCGGCAGCAGCGGCAGTGAGGGGCGTTCGGCGCGCGAGTGCTCGAAGGCGTCGTACAGGCCGTCGATCTCGGGCCGCAGCGCCTCCCGGCCGCCGACCGCCCGCAGCAGCCACAGCTCCTCCTGGTTGCCGATGTGGGCGAGGTCCCACACCAGAGGCGACATCAGCGGGGAGTGCTGGGTGGTGAGGTCCGGGTCCTCGACGCAGTCGGTCAGCAGCGTGGTGCGTGCGCGGGCGGCGGTGAGCGAGGCGACCGCGCGCTCGCGCAGCGCCTCGGTGTCCGCCTCGGTGGCCGTGGCCTCGGTCTCGGGGGCGGTCATGTGCGGATGTCCTTCCTCCCGTGGGCCGCGCGGCGGTCGGTGCCGCGCAGACGGTCCAGCAGGTCGTCGGCCGGGCAGCGGCCCCGCGCGACATGGCGGTCCAGGTACGCGGCGACGGCGTCGACGACCGCCGGCGCGGCGCCGAGCCGGGGCAGGGCCAGGAGCGCCGCCGAGAAACAGTCGACGGCGGCGTCACGCAGCTCGGGATCGGTGAGCCCGTGCCGGGCCGCGTCGATCCACAGCGGATTGTGCGGGGCCGGCAGGTTCATGGCCCGCTCGGCCAGCGGTTTGACCGCCTGGTGCGCGGCCTCGGCGGCCTCGGGGTCGTCGAACAGCGCCGCGGTCACCGCGAGCGGCACGATCCAGCCGTCGTCGCCCGGCTGCGCGTCGATCATGCGCAGCTCCAGGTGGCCGCGCGGCCGCACCGGCGGGAACAGGGTGGTCAGGTGGTAGTCGAGATCCGCCCGGGTGGGCGGCCGGGGGCTCCGCGAGCGGGTCCACTCGCGGAAGGTGAGGCCCTCGGGAACGTCCCACGGGCCGCTGTCGCGGCGGACGCACATCACCGGGGAGTCCAGCACGTGCCGTGCCCAGGCGCCCCTGGGTTCCCCGTCCGGCGGGGGAGCGCCCGCGCGGCCCGCGCCGATCTCCGTCCAGTGCAGCTGCCGGGTGGACCGCCAGCCGGTGGGCCGTCGTCCGACCAGCGGGGAGTTGGCGAACGCGGCCACCAGGACCGCGCCGAGCTGGTGGGCCAGCCACCAGCGCTGTTCGAGACCCAGGACGCCCCGATCCTCGTGTCCGGCGTCCACGCACACCTGGACGGAGGCCGATGCGCACATCATGTGCCGGCCGGCCGTGCCGGTGCGGTCGAGACAGGCCTCCATGGCGTCGTAGCGCGGTTCGCGCAGGAACCGGCGGGGTGCGCGCCAGGGGTCGTGGCCGACGCCGAGGAGCCCGAGTCCGTCCTTCGCGAGGACGGCACGCACGGTCTCCAGATCGGCGGAGACGGTGTCCACGCACTCCATCAGGGAGGCGGCGGGCGGCGAACTCAGCTCCAGCTGCCCGCCGGGCTCGATCGTGAGGGGCGAGCGCAGCGGCACGCTCCGCAGGGTGGCGTAGGCCGCTTCGAGTCGTTCGGGTGTGACCGGGAGCTGCGGCTGCCGCAGCTCGTGGACGAGCCATTCCACTTCGACCCCGATGGTGCGGGGCGGCCCGGTCTTGAAGCAGATGCCCCTGACCAGGGCCTCCACCTCGGCTTCGGTGATGGCGTCGCGGTGCTCCGTACAGTCACCGCGATCGCTCTTCGAGTCGGACATGTCGGGATCCTCCTGAGATACCACCATGCCACCGGCCCGGCCCACGCTGGGCCTGGACAGGCACCCGTCCACCCAAGACCCTTGAGCCGATTCGCACAAGGGTGCCCATCGGGACGTTCCGGATCGGTAACCTCCGTTTCCTTCCGCGCTCCCCGGCCGTTCCGGGCCCGGGAAACTCCGTTGCACCGCATCCCAGCATCACCCAGGATGCGTGCATGAGCACGACGGGGGAGACCGCGCGGGCCGCGGTCGCGGCGCCCACGGGGGTGGCGCCGTGAGCGCGCGCCTGCGCGGTGTGGCAGCGGAGACCGAACGGATCGTGGCGGCGGGGGCGTACCGCGCACCCGACGGCCGGGAGGTGCCGCTGGCGGCCGCCGTCGCGGCCGCCCGGGCGGGCACCCGGCTGTACGGACCCGAGCCGGTACCGGTGTCCGTGGCCGCGGACGCCGAGCCCGTCTTCGAGGTCACGGGTGAGAGCAGCACGGAGGCCGCCCGCCGGCTGGCCGACGCGCCGGTCGCCGTCCTCAACTTCGCCTCGGCCCGCAATCCGGGCGGCGGCTACCTGAACGGCGCCCAGGCCCAGGAGGAGGCCCTGTGCCGCGCCTCGGCGTTGTACACCTGCCTGCTCGAGGCACGCGCGTTCTACGACCATCACCGCGCCCACCGCGACCCGTTCTACACCGATCGGGTGATTCACTCCCCGGCCGTGCCGGTGTTCCGCGACGACCGCGGCGCGCTTCTCGAGCGGCCGTACCGCGCGGGGTTCCTCACGGCGGCCGCTCCGAACGCGGGTGTCGTACGGCGTACGGCCCCCGAGCGGGCCAGTGAACTGCCGGCCGCCCTCGCCCGGCGGGCCGAGCAGGTCCTGGGGACCGCCGCCGCCCAGGGGTACCGGCGGCTGGTGCTCGGCGCCTGGGGCTGCGGCGTGTTCCAGAACGACCCGGCACAGGTCGCCGAGGCCTTCCGGGCGCTGCTCGGAGCCGGTGGGCGGTTCGCGCGGACGTTCGAGCACGTGGTGTTCGGCATCCTGGACCGCACCCCGGGGTCCACCGTCCGGGAGACCTTCGCGCGAGCGTTCCCGGAGCACGCGCGTCCGGTCACCGGCCATGGACCGTCAGGTCGCCATTGAGGCACCGTCGGGTCACCGGCCAGGACCGTGAGGTCACCGGCCAGGAGCGCGAGGTCACCGGCCAGGGGCCGTCAGGTCCAGCCGTACCGCTCGTGCAGCCGCTGCCGGACGAGATTGAAGCGCATCCGGTCCAGCGCGCACGCCTCCCGGCGCATGCCGTCCTCGTGCAGCCTCAGTACGCGGTCCACGTCCACCCACGAGTCACGGCCCGAGCGGTCCCAGGGGCCGCCGCCGATCGCCACCCACTCACGGTCGCCGTCGTGCCGCTTGCTGGACAACTGGACGGCGAGGAAGGTGCCCGCCGTCTCCCGGGCGACCACCAGCACCGGCCGGTCCTTGCCGCGGCCGTCGTTCTCCTCGAACGGCACCCAGGTCCACACGATCTCGCCCGGGTCGGGGTCGCCGTCGTGGGCGGGAGAGTACTCGGTACGCACCCGGCCGGCCCCGCGCGGGTCGGCCTCGGTGGTGGCGTGGGGGCCGAAGCGCCCCGGGACGTTCTCATCGGTAGGCGTGCTCACGGAGAGCACCCTAGGGCCTGTCGTGAGCACGTCGGGACCGTGGGGCCCGCGCCGGGCGGGCGGCGGGCCACGGCGAACGGGATGGCGCGGCGGGGGAGTTCCCGGCCCGGGCCGCGGTGGAGTACATGATCGCCTGCGCCCTGCGCCCTGCGCCCTGCGCCCTGCGCCCTGCGCCCTGCGCCCTGCGCCCTGCGCTTCACGCGGGTGCGCCGCCGCGCGACTGGATCTGCATGCCGGGCCGGCGGCGGTGCACGGTCAGGTAGGCGAGACCCGAGGCGCCGGCGGTGATGCTGCGCGTGGAGCCGTGCGGCAGCCACAGCAGGGCGCCCTCGGCGAGCGGCTCGGGTTCGTCACGGGCGCCCTTGCCGAGCACACCGTTCCCGGAGACGACCAGGACCAGCACGTCCAGGTTCGGCTCGGTGTGCGTGTCGACACGGGCGCCCGGGGCGAGCCGGACGACGTTGGCGTCGAGCTGGCGTCCGCCCTCGGTCAGCTTCCACAGCACTCCCGACGGGACCGGCGGATCGGCGGCCAGGGCGCGGGCGTCGCACAGGACGCGCGGGTCCGGCCCCGCGCTCCAGCCGGAACCGGTCTCGGACGACGGCGTCATGCGCACCCCTCGCTGTCTCGGCTTCCACGGCCCACCCTACAATTACTCCACGTAGGTTTCGTGAAAAATACGCGCAGGTGGAAGTGGGTGATCGGCCGTGACCGCACGACAGAGCCCGCGCCGCCAGGAGGTGCTGGACGTGCTGCGGGCCGCCCCGGCACCGCTCGGGGTGGCGGCGGTGGCCGAGCGGATGGGCGTCCACCCCAACACCGTGCGTTTCCACCTGGACGCGCTGGTGGCCGAGGGACTGGTCGAGAGCGGCACCGAGGCGCCCTCGGGGCCCGGCCGGCCCCGTACCGCCTACAGCGCGCGGCCTGGCATGGACCGCGGCGGCGAGCGCGGCTATCCGCTGCTGGCGAGGATGCTGCTCAGCCGCTGGGCGTCCGCCGACCCCGCCGAGGCGCGCGCGGAGGCGGTGGAGACCGGCCGGGCCTGGGGCCGGTTCCTGGTGGACCCGCTGCCGCCCTTCGAGCGGCCGACCGCCGAGCGCTCGGCGGCCCGGCTCGTCGGCCTGCTGGACGACATGGGCTTCGCCCCGCGACCGGAGGGCGCGCCCGGACCCGACGGGCCGCCGGCCCGGATCCGGTTGCGGCACTGTCCCTTCCTGGAACTCGCCGAGGAGTACGGCCGGTTGGTGTGCCCGCTCCATCTCGGCCTGATGCAGGGCGCGTTGACCGGGCTCGGCGCGCCGCTGACCGTCACCGGCCTGGAACCCTTCGCCGAACCCGACTCCTGCCTCGCCCACCTGGGCGGGGCGACCGCCGCAGAGCAGAGAGAGGCAACCCCCCGATGAACACCGCGTCGGCCGCCACCGCGAGTGCGGTGGTGTTCGTCTGGCTCGGAATGGTGCTGGCGATCTCCTTCCTGGAGGCGCCACTGAAGTTCCGCGCGCCGGGCGTGACCATACCCATCGGCCTGGGCATCGGCCGGCTCGTCTTCCGGGCCCTGAACGCGGTCGAGACGGCCCTGGCCGTGGTCGTGATCGCCGCCGTCGCCATGGGCGGCGCCACGGCCGGGGCCGTGGGGCTGACCGCGGCCGCCGCCGTACTGCTCGCCGCCCAGCTCGCCGTCGTCCGGCCGCGCCTCAACCGCAGGTCCGACCGGGTGCTCGCGGGCGAGGACCTGCCCCGCTCCCGCGGCCACCTCTGGTACGTGGCCCTGGAGTTGGCGAAGGTCGTGGCCCTGTTCGCCCTGGGCATCGCGCTGCTCAGGGGATGACAGGGGCGACGCGGCGGCCGGGGCCCCTGGTGAGGGACCCCGGCCGCCGACGGCCCCGAGCGGGACCGCTAACCCTCCTGCTCCACCGGTACCTTCTGCGACGCGGGCGGCACCGCCCCGTTGAGCGACGGTGAAGTGCCCTGCGTGCCGGGCCCGTTGGGGTTCATCGACGAGAGCAGCTGGCGGGCGAGGCCGAGGCCGGTGCCGCCCATGGTGAGCGCCTTGGCGAACAACTCGGCCATGCCGTCGGCACCGTTGAGCAGCACCATGTTGTCCACGTTGCCGAACGCGGACGCGCCCGCCTGGACGATCTCCGGCCAGTTCTCGGCGAGTTGCTGCGCGACGACGGCCTCCTGGTTCTCCGCCAGGGCGGCGGCCCGCGCCTTGATGGCCTCCGCCTCCGCGAGGCCCTTCGCCTTGGTCGCCTCCGCCTCGGCGAGACCCCTGGCCTGTGAGGCGGCGGCCTCCGCCTCACCGGTGGCCCGGGTCGCCGAGGCCGAGGCAGCGCCCCGGGCCTTGGTGGCCTCGGCCTCGGCACCCGCGGCCGTCTTGACCCGGGTGGCCTCGGCGGCCGCCGCGAGTTCCGTCTCCTTCGCCTTGGCCTGGGCCGCCGAGATCCGCGCGTCGCGCTCGGCCTCGGCCAGCGTCCGCTTCTCGTACGCCTGGGCGTCGGCCGGCTTGCGGACGTCCGCCTGGAGCTGCTGCTCGCGCCGGTGCGCCTCGAGTTCGGCGACCCGGGTCTCCTGGACGACGACCTCCTGCCGGGCGGCCGCGTCGGCGAGCGGACCGGCCTGGCGGGCCTTCGCCCCCGCCTTGTCCCGCTCGGCCTGGTAGCCGGCCTGCAGGATCTCGCTGTCCCGGGTGGCCTCCGCCATCCGGGCGAACGACTGCTGCTCCGCCTCGGTGGCCATCCGGTTGGCCTCGGCCTGCGCGATGCGCGCGTCCCGCTGCACCGCCGCCGCGTGCGGCATGGCCAGGTTCTGGATGTACCCGGTCGGGTCCTCGATCTCGTGGATCTGCAGCGAGTCGACGATCAGGCCGAGCTTCTCCATCTCCGTACCGCACGCCGCCCGGGTCTGGCCGGTCAGCTTCTCCCGGTCGCGGATCATGTCCTCGACCGTCAACCCACCCACGATGGAACGCAGATGACCTGCGAAGACGTTGTGAACCCGCTCCGACATCAGCCTCTGCTGGTCCAGGAAACGGCGGGCCGCGTTCGCGATCGACACGAAGTCGTCGCCCACCTTGAAGATGACCACGCCCCGCACCTTCAGCGGGATGCCCTGGTGGGTCACGCAGTCCACCTGCAGCTCGGTCTCGTTCAGATCCAGGGAGAGCTTGCGCACCGCCTGCACACCCGGCAGCACCAGCGTGCCGCGCCCGGTGACGATGCGGAATCCCATGCCCTCCTCGAGTCCCTCGGTGCGGTGCTTGGACCCGGAGATGACGAGCGCCTCGTTCGGCTCGGCGACCCGCCACATCATCTTGAACAACCCGATCAGCACGAGAACGGCAACGACGACCGCTCCCGCAACGACGCCGACGACCATCGGCATTCGCCCCCTTTGCATGGTGCCCTTTCGGCACCGAACGAAGGGAGTGTGCGCCCGCCGCGACGCACCGAGAAGACATCGGCGCATCCTTGTCGCAATCTTGATGCATACGCCCCTCACCTGGGGCGCGCTGCCCTCAACTGTCGTACGCGGCGGTGACGTACACCGTCCTCGGCGGCAGGTGCTCCACGACCATCACCACCGTGCCCGGCTCCAGGCGGCCCGTGCCGTCGGCGGCGTACGCGAGGAAGTGCTCGGCGCCGCCGCGCACCCGGACGATCACCTCACCGACCAGACCGGGCCCGATCGTCCCCGTCACCCGTCCCATGAGCCCGACCATCGACGCGTCGTCCATGGTCACAGGGTACGGGCGGAACGCGCTTCCGCCTCCGGGCAGTTCGGGCCCATCCGCCCGAACCGCTCGCGCGCCGGGCCGTCAGGCCACCCGGGCGTCCGGCTCCGCCACCGGCGGCCACAGCTCGTGCCAGCGCAGCTCCGACTCCAGCTGGGCGGCGACGGAGACCAGCAGCGGCTCACTGGCGGCGGGCCCGAGCAACTGGGCGCCCACGGGCAGGCCCTCACCGACGAACCCGGCGGGCACGTTGACGCCGGGCCAGCCGAGGACGTTCCAGGGCCAGGCGTACGGACAGGCGGCGATCATGGCGCGGTCGGTGGCCAGCCCGCCGAGCCCCGAGAGGGCGCCGATCGCGGGCGGGGGAGCGGCCGTCGTCGGGGCGAGCAGCACGTCGTACGAGTCGAAGAAGGCGCCGATCCGCCGGTGCAGGACCGCCTCCGCGCGCCGGGCGGCCCGCAGCGGGGCGCCGCCGAGCAGCCGGCCCAGCCGGGCCGCGCCCCGGGTGCGCGGATCGAGCAGTGCCAGGTCGGGAGCCTCGCGGACGTAGTCGGCGATCCCGGCGGTGGCCCGCGGTACGAAGGCCAGCCCGATCTGCCCGTAGGGCGGGTCGGCCTCCTCCACGGTGTGCCCCAACGAGGCCAGTCTCTCCGCCAGTTCGAGGACGCGGGTCCGCACCTCGGGGCGCAGGCGGGCGGGTACGGCGGTGAACGGGGGCTTCAGCGACAGCGCGATGCGCAGCCGGCCGGGGTCGCGGCCGACCGCCTCCGACACCGTGAGCGCCGGCGGCCGGTGCGGGTCCCCGGCGTGGTTGCCGCTGGCCGCGTCCAGCAGCAGGGCCGCGTCGGCGACCGTGCGGGCCAGCGTGCCGTTCACCGTGATGCCGTGGAAGGCCTCGCCGCGTGGCCAGGTCGAGATGCGCCCGCGCTGTGGCTTGATCCCGATCAGATGGGTCCAGGAGGCCGGGATCCGCACCGATCCCGCGCCGTCCGAGCCGAGCGCGGCCGGTACCAGGCCGGCGGCGACCGCGGCCGCCGAGCCGCCGGACGAGCCGCCGGGCGTGTGTCCTGTGTGCCACGGGTTACGGGTCTCCCCGAACGCCGGCCCCTCGGTGAACGGCCACTGCCCCAGCTCACAGGTGTTGGTCTTGCCGACGATCACCGCCCCGGCCGCCCGCAGCCGCCGTACCGCCTCCCCGTCCGCCGCGGCCGGCGGGAACTCGCCCCGGCAGCCGAAGGCGGTGGGCTCGCCCGCCACGTCCATGTCGTCCTTGACCGCCACCGGCACCCCGAGCAGCGGGCGGCGCAACCCGGCCGCCAACTCCCGGTCGGCGGCGTCCGCTTCGGCGAGCGCGGCCTCGGCGCGCACCACCCGGAAGGCGTTCAGGGTCGGCCGGGTGGCCTCGATCCGGGCCAGGGCCAGCTCCACCAGCGAGCGCGAGGTCACCTCCCCGGCGGCGAGCGCGCGGGCGGACTCCGCGAGTCCTGCGGCACGGTCGGGCGTCATTGCGGGGCACCTCCGGGAGCCTGCGGACACGATGTCTACCGAACGGTAACCTCAGCACCGGGGCGGTCGTACAGCTTTCGCACAGGTGACATCCGGTCATCTTCGGGCGAGCGGGACGGGCCCGCGCACGGCGGGCGCGCCCTCATCCGGCAAGCAGCCTGCGCAGCCACACGAGCCGGGCCGCCCGCGCCGCCCTGGACAGGGACGCCTGCGGGGCGACTCCGTCGAAGCCGTGGAAGCCGCCGGGCCAGACGTGGAGTTCGGCCACGCCGCCGCAGCCCCAGATGCGGGAGGCGTAGTCGACGACCTCGTCGCGGAAGGTCTCCGCGGAGCCGACGTCGAGGAAGGCCGGGGGGAGGCCGGACAGGTCCGCCGCGCGGGCGGGCGCGGCGTAGGGGGAGACGCCGGGGCCGCCCCGGCGGTCGCCGAGCAGCGCCGTCCAGGCGGTGTCGTTGGCGGTGCGGTCCCAGACGCCGACGCCCGCCATCTGATGACTGGAGACCGTGTCGTTGCGGTCGTCGAGCATCGGGTACATCAGGAGCTGGCCGATGACCGGTGGGCCCTGGCGGTCGC
>Ga0308175_100002172_pt1 | contig 13373 bp, 9 predicted proteins | sample PhyCR1_3_FD_203893 | JGI IMG/M metagenome (GOLD analysis project Ga0308175, IMG submission 203893) | Soil microbial communities from UC Gill Tract Community Farm, Albany, California, United States - DLSLS.C.R1 | ecosystem: Environmental > Terrestrial > Soil > Agricultural land | place: USA...
CCCTCCCAAAAAAAAAAGAGAAAAGAGCTCAGTAAAGAGCATCCGTTTTACACGCAACAGGTTGTTTTATACATACCGTATTACAGAGTCATTATAGATAATTAGGCATAAAATTTTATAGTAATGTATTAAATATGTATATCTAATACATGAATAATTTTTATTTGTTTAATACCAAAATAAGATATTATCAATTCCCTAATGCAAGTAAAGGTCTTATACAATAAATTACTTTAGAACACCTATATTAATATTTTTTTTTATACAATGAATTTATCACTAATTTTATTTACAATTGGAATTTTAGGTTTTGTTTTAAACAGAAAAAACATAATATTAATGCTTATTTCAATAGAAATAATGCTATTAGCTATTACATTCTTAGTATTGGTTAGTTCACTTAGCTTTGATGATATATTAGGTCAAACGTATGCTATTTATATTATTGCCATAGCCGGAGCAGAATCTGCGATTGGTTTAGGTATTTTAGTAGCTTTTTATAGATTTATCTCTTTTAAATCACTCCATCTATCCTTTAGTAAACCCAAATCACCCATTAAAGCTATTAATATCATTCCAAGTGGAGTAAGAAATTATTCTACATCTAAACCCCTTAACTGTAAAAATTCTTTATATCCATAATTTATAACTGGAATTTTTGATGCTGAAAGTTCCTTTCTAATTGCAATGCTAAAGAATTCTAGATATAAAACTGGATGAAATGTGCAGGCCAGAATTCAACTAAAGATGCATGAAAAAGATAGATTTTTAGTATTGAAAATACAGGAATATTTCGGAGGTATAGGACTTGTATCCAAACCCAATAATAATTCTACAGTGGAATTTAGGGTTCACTCTGTTAAGGATATAACTAATGTAATTATACCGCACTTTGATAATTATCCCTTATTAACTAAAAAATATTCCGATTATATGCTTTTTAAAAATGTTATTAACTTAATGTTAGAAAAACAGCATACTAATCTAGAGGGAGTACAAAAAATAATTAATACAAGGGCATCTATGAATTGAGGTTTATCTGACCAATTAAAAAAGGCTTTTCCTGATACTATTCCTGTTATAAGAGAAGAAAGAGTAAATAACTATAATACACTTGTGCATTCTAAACCGTGAATAGCTGGATTTTCAACAGGGGGATCTAATTTTTTTATTGCTATTAATAAATCTAAGACAACAGACAATATATATGCTTCATTACGTTTTTCTATTGCTCAAGATTTAAGAGATGTAGATTTATTAGAGAGTTTTGTAGACTTCTTTAAATGCGGATATGTAGCTAGATATGAAAAGCGTTCAATAGCTGAGTTTGTAGTTACAAGAATTGATGATATAATTAATCATGTAATATCTTTTTTTGAAGAATATAGTATTGCAGGATCAAAGTACTCAAATTATTGTTCTTTTAAAATAGCTGCTTTTTTCTTAAAAACAAAGAACTTTTAAAAGAAGATGGTCTGAAAGAAATCTTGATATTAAAAAACAAAATGGGGATTACTACTAAAAATAATCATGGAGATGATTAGGGGTTTGAGAGAAAATAGGTCAAAAAAGGTAGAGCAAACCTCTATCTAGTCTCATGAAGGCGAAACCTTAAAAATGCGGGAAAATCTTAAAGACAAATCTACCAAATTAATATAGTAATATGATTAATGGAACAGGTAATGACTCGTTGTATGGTAAAAACGGTTTGTATGAAGAAATGAAATAGATAATCCGCAGCTAAACATCAGTATAGAAATATTGGTGAACAGTTCATCGACTAAATGGAGGTTGGTTTATAATTATATAATTATATAATTATTTGCTTAAGATATAGTCAGGCATAATAGAAAAATTATGGTAATATCCTATCCTTCCTAAGGGAATACAATTCCTATGGAAAAAGGGAGAAAACGAAGAGGAAGTATTAGTATTGAATTTAAATAATGTATCTAGCTATAATTATCTTACCACTATTAGGATCAATAGCTTCTGGTTTTTTTGGTAGAAAAATCGGAGTATCAGGAGCACAAATAATTACATGTACAGCTGTTGTAACTACAACAATATTAGCTGTTTTAGCTTTCTTTGAAGTTGGGTTAAATAATATACCTGTATCCATAGAGGTATTCAGATGAATTGATTCTGAATCATTAAATGTATCCTGAGGATTTCATTTTGATTCACTAACAGTTTCTATGCTTATACCTGTTTTAATAGTTTCTTCTTTAGTGCATATCTATTCTATAGGTTATATGAGTGAGGATCCTCACAATCAAAGGTTCTTTAGCTATTTAAGCTTGTTCACATTTATGATGGTTATATTAGTTACAGCAAATAACTATTTATTAATGTTTGTAGGTTGAGAGGGTGTAGGGGTTTGTTCATATCTTTTAGTATGTTTTTGATTTACTAGAATAGCAGCAAATCAGAGTTCTCTTTCAGCATTTTTAACAAATAGAGTAGGTGATTGTTTCTTAACTATAGGTATGTTTGCTATATTATGAGCGTTTGGTAATCTTGATTATGCAACTGTATTCTCATTAGCTCCTTACATGAATGAAAATGTTGTTACTATTGTAGGTATATGTTTATTAATTGGAGCTATGGCTAAAAGTTCTCAAGTAGGACTTCACGTATGATTACCTATGGCGATGGAAGGTCCTACACCTGTATCTGCATTAATACACGCTGCCACAATGGTTACTGCGGGAGTTTATCTATTAATGCGTTCATCTCCTTTAATAGAATATAGTTCAACAGTGCTAATGTTATGTTTATGATTAGGTGCAATTACAACTGTATTTAGTTCTTTAATAGGTTTATTCCAACAAGATATTAAAAAAGTTATTGCTTATTCTACAATGAGCCAGCTTGGGATGATGGTTATAGCTGTAGGTTTATCTTCTTATAATATAGCTTTATTTCATTTGGTGAACCATGCGTTCTATAAAGCACTTTTATTCTTAGGAGCTGGAGCAGTTATTCATGCTGTAGCTGATAATCAAGACTTTAGAAGATATGGTGGGTTAAGACCATTCTTACCACTTACTTATTCTGTAATGCTTATAGCTTCTTTAAGCTTAGTAGCCTTCCCTTTTATGACAGGGTTCTATTCAAAAGATTTCATACTTGAATCTGCATACGGTCAATATTATTTTTCTGGTACTGTTGTTTATATAATAGCTACTATAGGAGCAATGTTTACTACATTATACTCTGTAAAAGTGTTGTATTTAACATTCTTAACTAATCCTAATGGACCTTTAATAAACTATAAACAAGCACATGAAGGTGATATCTTTATGAGCTTACCTTTAATGATTTTAGCTGTATTCTCTATATTCTTTGGATTTATAACAAAGGATATGTTTATAGGATTGGGTTCAGGATTCTTTTCGGATAATGCTTTATTTATACATCCTTCTCATGAAATAATGCTAGATACTGAATTTGGAGTACCAACTTTATTTAAGTTATTACCTTTAATATTTACTATTTCATTAAGTGTAATCGCTATAGTGTTGTCTGAATATTTATCTACTATACTAATTTACTTTAAATTATCTAGAGTAGGTTACAACATATTTAGTTTCTTCAATCAACGTTTCTTAATAGAGCTATTTTATAATAGATACATTACGGGTATTGTACTTAAACTTGGTGGACAAACTACTAAAGTAATAGATAAAGGATCCGTAGAGTATTTAGGACCTTATGGGCTAGAGAAAGGACTATTGAATATAAGTAATAATATTGCTAGATTAAATACTGGTGTTATTACATCTTATGCATTATATATCTTAATAGGGTTAATAGTTTATCTTTTATTTAACTCTTATATTAATAATTCTATTATTATGTTATCACTTATTATCTCTTTATCTTTAGTACTCTTCAGAAGCAGTGCGTATAGCAATACTGCGCATTAAAGTTCCTTTAATGTAACACTTTTACAGAGTTCTTCATTACCTGGGTTATTAGATACTCTACAATCAATCGGTGATCAAATACCATCTGGTGGAGCTATGTTGGATGCAGTGAAAGCATCTGCTACAACAGCACAAGAAGTGCCAAGAGCTCTAATTCAGTCATGTCATAATATAGAAGGTCAGCTTACTAATGCGTATAATGCTGTTATTAACCAGGCTAATGTTGAAAGTGCAGGAGCTTCTACTGAAAGAATGGAGTTTATTTAGGCAACTCGTGCTTCAGCAGACCAGTTACATTCTGATGGTACTCAACATTTAAATGAGTCATACAGTACGGCAAAAGAACTAATTGAGGATGAATCTAGTTCAGATTCTAATCAATAATCTTATTAAATTACTGTTAACTAGTTGATCTGTTGAAATATCCACAAAATGGTTAAATTACCATTAACTTGTTATGCTATATAACTATGTTACCTAATAGCATAACAAATCCCAGTATATACATATTTTATGAATTAACTGGTTAATTGCAGTACAAATTTTATACTGCAATTAGGGGAGAAGAGTAAAATAAACTTTTGCTTAAAGCCCCCACAAAAAAGAAATTAGCTCAATTGGTAGAGCATCCGTTTTACCTTTTTTTTTTTGCTTATGGTTACTTATATGTTTTGGCAAAAGAAAAAAAAATTAGCGGAGGGTTAAGTGTTCGATTCACTTATTTTTTTCAACTTATTTATCATAATTATATACCTGTTTGGTCCAAAAAGGGAAAATGGTTAATTTTAACGATAATAAGTATAAAAATTAATAGCAATGTATTAAGGATGTACAATATTCTTAATTAAACTTATTACTTTCATAGCTTGCCATAATTTATACCAATAATTCATAATAATATTCTATGTTAAACATATTCAAAAATAAACAAAATAGTTTTAATGATAAACCATTAAGTACTAACTATATTATAGAAAAAAATCAAAAAATACAAAGTAATTCTGAAAGAGATGAATATAATAACATTATTTTTTATACGTCTTCTAGTAAAGAATGATTTAGTAGTGTATACTCTTACAATAAATCTTACATTAAATCTTTAATAAGTTACGATGCTGTATTAAATAAATTACTTAGAAGTTATTGTAATATGCTACAAGATAAAATAAAAATTCTTTTTAAACGTAGACGTGATAACAAGATTCGTTATTCAGCAAACAAAATATATGCAAGTAGAGCTGAGCTAAAACACACTAACACAAAACTTTTTATTACATTATATATATATAATAAACAAAAATCATCTATTGAGTGGTATATATTAAAAATTCTTGTACTTGTAAAATATAGAAAACTAATTGTTGATGGAAAAAGAGGATTTGTACCAAACCATATAAACAGAATACCTGCTTTATTAAAGAATAACTTTTTCACATTTAGAAAATGAAATATGGCTTTCTTTAAAACAAATAACAACTTAATAAGATACTTCCTAGTAAATTTAAGAAGAAAATACCTTAAGTTAAGTAATATACCTACTTATAACATTAGACTTTTAAAAAAATTAGTTAGATTACAAAAAATATTATTTAATTCATTAAAATTACTTAATTTTAATAAATCTAAATTCAATAGCTTAAATCTAAACTTAAGAAATTTAGGTTTAATTAGTTTAATTGAAAAATTATATAACAAAAAGGTAGAAATTAACTTAGTTGAATTAAGATCTATACATTTAAATAGTGACGTTTTTTCATCAGCAGTAGCTTTAAAATTAAGAGATAGGAAAAATAAAGCAGTAAGAGTTTTAAGAAAAGCTATTTTACAAATGGTAAGAATACCTGATTTACACACACTTATAACATTTGATGATAATATTGAAGCAATGAACAAAAACAGTATTATAAATACCATAAAACAACAAGTAGTAAGTGGTGTAAGATTTGAAGCATCAGGTAGATTAACAAGACGTTTAACAGCTATGAGAGCTGTATTTAAGTATAGATATGCAGGTAGCTTAAAAAACATACGTTCCTCATTTAATAATAAACCATCTACTATGCTAAGAGGTTACGTTAAATCCAATACACAATATACCCTTATTAATTCTAAGACAAGAAATGGTACTTTTGGGTTAAAGGGTTGAGTTAGCAGTCATTAATTAATGCTAACTGTAGATTTTTCACATTTTATAGAGTAATATATTTACTTAGTATTGTGTATATCATATATACCTACAGCTATATTAGTTATATTTTTATATATTCCCTCATGGGTTGAAAAAAACATATACATGTTCTTTTTCTACCCTGCTGCTTATTTTTTTTTTCTTTTGTTTAAATAAAGCAACCAACAATGGCAAAAGAAAAAAAAATAACAAAAGCCCTAATTTTTTTTGACGTTATTTCGCTAGCGAAATAACTAAAAAAAAAATAAGAGGGGGTAATAGTAAATCAAATATAGAGTATGAAGTTACTACTTTATCCCGAAAATTATAGACCGTTGCGGGTTTCCATAATCTGGTGGAAGGCATCTGTCTGGTGATAAGGCTTTCCACTAGTATAGAACTAGTAGGTGTATAGAATATAGAGCTGTTATTACAGGTGTACTTGGCAATAATGGGCAGGTATGTAATGACTGTTATAGTAAATTATTTTTTTATTATCGTACTTGTATTTGTAAAACACCTTAATTTATGTCAACAAGCTTTTTTGTACGTACTATTATTCCAAGTAATGATATATTATAAAATACAATTTATACTCCACCAGTTTAGTTATTGTGCCCTAATTAACACAGCAAAGTCAAAAAAGTGTTTTAAACTAAAGAGCTAGTAGCATAAAACCTTTTAAGTACTAGTTAGGAGCACTGTTTATATTTCCATAGTTAAATTTTTTATATACCTAGATAGTTTTTAGTTTCTTTTCTATTATAGGATCTATGTTAATGTAATACTTATAATACATAGAAAAAATTTTAGAAAAGTTACTATATAGTTATATATAAAAGCTATACTATCTTCTCCCCCTTTGGGGACTAGAGTAAATTATACATATCAAAAAAACTTTTTTGTTGTATTATATAAATACATAACACATTTAAATTTATAATAAAAAAATTTTTTATTTACATAAATTTTTGTTAATTTATAATAAAGGTATATTACAAGGCATTATTTCAAAACTATATAATATACATGGGACTAGTATAATAAATGCAATAACTATTGGTAATAAAACAGTTCAACAATAGGACATAAGCTGATCGTAACGAATACGCGGGAATGAGGCTCTCGCTCAGATAAAAGTAAATATCATTACACAAGTTTTAAGTCCTATTACCACACCACTTATAGTTGTTCCTATTACTGAATTGTAATTATCAAAGTCAATTACATTAAAATTAGTTTCATTTTCTGTTAGATACATATAACTATCCCCTGCAATAAATTGCAGTAAATAAAAGTAAGGATATAGATAATAGTTAAAGTCAAACAGATAACCACCTAAAAATAATATACTATTTAAAATACAAATAAGAATTATACTAGCATATTCAGCTAAAAAGAAAAATACAAAAATAACAGCTGAATGCTCTGTCATAAACCCACTTACAAGTTCTGATTCCTGTATTGTAGAGTATCAGTAAATACTTTACTTATTCGTTAAAAGAGTTAACTTTTAAGTAGTATTTACCTTTAAAAACCAACCCTTTATTTATATATTTACTTACAGTGACCTTAGGTACATTTAAATAAATAGCTAGATCTGAAGCATAATCAAACCTTTTTACCATATTGTTATCTAGGTCATAGATACCTACACCATTAGGATATTTAACTTTTTTACTTCTTATAAGGTCTTTAGTTTTTTCCGAATGTGTCTTACCAAACATAGGATTTAATAACCCAGGTTTGCTAATGAAAGATTTAGAACTTTCATCATGATGCTTTCCTCAGAAAGGATGGTTAGTTTTATCTTTAAATCTTTCTACCATTTTTTGTTTAGCAGATTCTGTATGCTTGTAACCTTCTGAGCTAGAAGCATTTTTTAAAAAATTATATAAATTGCTGAATTTAAATTTATTTATATACATAGTTTCTAATTCAGTTAATAATTTAAAGCTAGTAGTCTTATTCTCATAAGTAAAATATTCATATATACAAAAGTTAAAGTTCTCTAAACCATATTTTGAAATAGCAATCTGTAAAGCCCTATTTGATTTTCTATTTGATAAATGTTCGTTTAATCTTAAGTATAAATCTTTTTGCACTACCTATATATTGTTTTCCAACAACCTTTTTTAAAAAAACTGTATATACCTCCAATTCAAATTCAAGTATTTTTTTTTTTAATGGGAGATCACATTTAGAAAATATGCTATCTTTATCTTGTAAATTCGTTATAATTAATACAGGTATAGGATTATCTTCTTTAGGTGAACTTGAGGTAGAATAAGGTCTACGTAATGTAAAATTAAAATTAGGTTTCTTTCTGTAAGTGTTTTTAAGTTGGATTTGGGTTGATTTTATAAAAAAAAAATATACTCTTGTATACTTATGGGCTATATCATATACAATTATATAACTGTATTATCGCGTATAGTCTCTGAGGATCCTACTCATAATTACAATTATTTTGGTTTCCTGCTGATTGTTTATTGTAACATCTTTGACAATATTAACATGACTTCATATACAGCATGGCAATAACACTGGTATGGTCAACGTATGTAAAGCTTTAAAAGTTTTCAGCATATAGCGATATTTAAAGAGGCCAAATCACTATAAGTAGAATTACAAGTGGTAAAAACTAGCCTCTGCTAAATCAAATGGGGCTCTATTTGTTTCCGCTATAGATCCTATAAAAAACACAATGAATATAGGAAATAAAGGTACTACATATCAAATAGCTCTTTGAGCTTCTATAATAACAGTTATGTCTAAGCTACCTGCTAATAATACTACTAAAAGTATAGCAGAACTTAAAATTAATTCATAACTAATTAATTGAGCTGTACTTCTTAAAGACCCTAAGAATGCATATTTAGAATTAGCTGATCATCCAGCCAGCAAAATACCATATGTAGCTAATGAAGACATAGCCAACATATATAATATACCCAGATTATAATCTAGTAGCACTAAACCAGGACCATAAGGTATTACAGCATATCCAAGCAATGAAAAGATTAAAGTTATAATCGGACCAAGGAAAAATAATACTATATTGGCTTGTGTAGGAGAAACATACTCTTTTAATAAAAGTTTAAGAGCATCGGCAAATGCTTGAAGTAGACCATATCAACCCACTGCATTAGGTCCCAGTCTTCTTTGCATGCTAGCCATTGTTTTTCTCTCAGCTATAGTTACAAAAGCTACTGTTAATAAAACAGGTACAGTAACAGCCAATACTTCAAGAACAGACATAATTGTTGGAAAATATAACATTTTAAATTTAGAAGAATGATATTAAAATTACATTTAGTTAAAAAGTATATTTTAATAAATCAAGTTAATTATCTATTTAAACCGCATAGATTATATATTTTAAAATAATGTGTAAACGTGCTTTTTATAATGTATAAGCATATAGATATATGCCCAATACATTACTACTAAGTTCTATACTTGTTAACCTGTTTTAATACCCATTAGAATAAAATTTTTCCCTTTTCTCTCTCTTCCCTGCTTATATTCTACATAGAGTATATTTAAGGCTTTATAATGTTTCTTCCTCTTCATCTCCTTATTATATACTTATCCATCGCAAAAAGTTAAAAAAAAATAAGTGGTTTGAACACTTAACTTTCCACGTGTAAAACAAATGTTCTCTTCAATGAGCTAATTTCTTTTTTTTTGTTGGGCTTTACTAAACATTTGTTTATCTTCTCCCTTCATTACACTATAAATATAAATCTACTTTGCAATTTTCCCGTAAATATTAAGTATCTATTTATTGGGGATATGTTATACTATTTTGCTACACTAATTTAAATACTAATGAGCCGTTTTCATAACAAGTTAACGGTAATCTAACTATTATTTTATTTAACTTTTGTGTTATAATTAACAAACGGTAAAAAATAATAAAAAATAAGTGATTTGAACATTTAAACCTTCGCGTGTAAAATGGGTTGCGTACCATCCATACCTAACAGAATTATAATTCTTTTGCCACCAAACTTATGTACTCTTTTTAAGTATAGATCAAATAGAATGTTTTTATTTTACGAATTAGATTATCTATACTGGATTTATATATATTTCCTTTAATATTTAAATCTTTTTGTTTTTCTATAAAGAAACTTTCCAATAGACGGGTAGCTTCGTAGTTTTGTAAATCATGCTCTAAATTTAATAAAATATCATCTTTAGCGATATAAATATCATTTAAAATAAAAATCTTAGATTTTATTCCCACTGAATTTCTGTGTTGAATAAGATCAGATTTTCTAATCTCTAACTCCTGAACTATAATAGACGCTTCATCACATGTTAAAGGTTTTCGAATTGACTCATTTAAACTATGATATAAATTCTTTACGCTAGTATTTCGTAGATAAACTTCTTTCCCTTTTTGTGATAAAAAGAACTCTGGTTTTTTTTCTATCAAAAATCTAACAAATTCAGTGAAATCATTTTCTTTAAAATTGGGTAATTCTACTACTGCTTTATGAATGTGTATAATATTAAGATCATCAAATGTATAAGTCTGAGAATGAGTCTTTGATTTTCTATGTAAATATAACTTTTGGATCCTACTTTTTATCTCTTCAGTGAAGATAATAATATTTTCTTCCGTTAATTCATTAATAACTTTTTCTGGATTTAATGGTGTTATTACTCTTAAGTCAGAACACAGAGAATTTACACTAACCTGTACAACCTGTTTTGACCTAGGATATAAATCAGGTCTAGGAAATAAATCTGGTTTTACACTAATTAATTTAGTAAGCAATTTAGTAATTTCGTTTTCGCCCCCTTCCTCTGAGAATACTCCTTGTAAATATGTAAGACCAGTATCCTTTAATTTAAAGAGTAAAAGTGGATCAAATACATTTTTTTTATTTTGGTATTCTATTTGTTTACTTCTTAATCATTTAATTAAATGATTAATTTCTTTAGATGAAAAGTTATTTAAAACTTCTTGCCCTTTTTGTGTGGAATCTCCTAAACTAACAGAATTATCTAAATAATTAATTTCTTTAGATGAAAAGTTATTTAAACCTTGTTGCCCTTTTTGTGTAGAAAAATCTGAATAATCATCGTAATCAAAATCATCCTCTGAATAATCTAGATTACCATCAAAGTAAAGTTTAGAGAATGGGTAGATCTGTGCAAGATCTATACCATGTGAATTAATAATATCTAAATTCTTTTCACGAAAAGCGTCATAAAACTTAATATACCCTCTATCTATATTAGATGAAATAGATATATCATCAAATTTTACATTGTCTACAATTTGCCTAACAGTGGATATATTCTCGACCAATTTACTATAGTGCTCCATTAGAACTGTTCTACCGATAGTACAAATTTCATCTAAGTATGAATCACGGTCACCATTAAGTTTTTCAGGATCAAATTCTAAATAGAGATAGTTTTTACTTTGCAATTCAACCATTTTAATATCAAGACAAGGGTATTTTTCAGATCTCTTTATCATTTGATCACTGTATATGTTTTCATCTTCTAGTGGTCTCTTTGTTCCCCTATTTGAATTAGAGGGATGCAATATGCTTGTGGAAGATTCACCTTTTTGAAAATTATACTCATAATTACTGAAACCTTTTTGCATTAATACTTGTAAATCATAAAAATTGTTCATAGGATCAGTTAAGTGAAGGAGTTCTCTAGTTCTGTCCACCGAAGGGTCGTAGAATGAATCTATATTTTTAGGACACAGATCAAATGAATCTTTATTTTTAGGAGATAGATCGAATGAATTTTTTGAACACTGTGTCTTTAATAAAGAATTTAAAAAATTTAGGTTACTTTCCGCTTTTTTATCCATTTTATTTACAAAATTTATATTAGTTCTGTTTAAATTAAATTCTTCAATATGACCATTTTTAAAGATAGTGTTTATGCTAACTATTTGATCAGAACAAATTAAGTTAATTTTACAGGTAATATTTGAATAGTTAGAAACAAAATTAGAAATAAGATTTCTAAGATACAAACTGTTATTTTTCAATAGTGATTCTAGGTTAATAGCATTACCTTTGTATGAATAAATAAGTTCTACTCTTTTTTCTACCTTTGTAAATAGATCTATTCTAGTGAATTTACTTATTTTAGTTAATGGATAAATATTCATTTTATTTTTAATTACCCCATTATAAAATGATCTAAATGGACTTGATATATTATAATTATAGTCATAAAGTCTAAATGAGTATAACAATCTACCAAAAATAGGAAACTTGGTTATAATATTATAAATACCTTCAGCTAAAGGTTGAGTACCATTAGCTTTAATATCTGAATTTTCAACTAAGTTAATACGTGTAAATAAATTCTCTAGTTTGGTTAAACCTAAGAACATTATTAATTTAAAGTAAGGTATTACATAGTAATAGTTAATACTACCTAGTAAAATCATATAAATAACGCTAGATAAACTTAAAGATAAGTTATCTAATTTAATTTCTTTAGTGATAGAACAGATAATGAATATTAGAACTAATCTAATGTTAATTAGTTTAGAAAAAAATGTATAAAGAAATAGTGTAAAAGAACTAGTGTCAACTGTAATTCCTAAACCTAAAATGATTAAGAGGATATTAACAATCGAAATAACGAATAACATCCCTAATGCAGAAATAAAGATAAGTTTTTTATTTTTCATAAAAAATAGAAATTTATCCTTAATAGATGTAGTATTTCTACTATTGGATAAACCAATAATAATCATACTTAACCCAATAAGTATGTTAATACATAGGAATGAATCGTTAAATACTGAGTCTGAAATAGTTTTTTCAACTAAAAAAGAATAATTTCCTGTAAAAATAGCTAACACATCACCGTTATAAAAATGCTCTTTTCGAGAACTATTATATGTGAGTGTTAGAGTTATAATGGCGGCTAAAGTAAATAATAAAAGTATAACAAAATGTATTGTACTTCATACCAACAATAGTGGTATAAATCAAAGTAGACCTACTATAGGAGTTAAAAGTAAAGATGATAATAACATTTTATATAACAAAAAGAATAAATACCTCTATTTTGTATAGAATGATAATGTATCAGCTATACATTTACAATTCACCGTATGCATAGTAAGGTAATAAATCTTGATAAAAAGCATACATACATTAAATGTATGCTCTAAAAATTGATCATTCTTATCTAAGACTTGAACTTAGATTAGGATATTAGGAATATCTTGTTCTGCCATTAAACTAATAAGAATTTTGTTATTATATAGT
>Ga0308175_100002173_pt1 | contig 13371 bp, 14 predicted proteins | sample PhyCR1_3_FD_203893 | JGI IMG/M metagenome (GOLD analysis project Ga0308175, IMG submission 203893) | Soil microbial communities from UC Gill Tract Community Farm, Albany, California, United States - DLSLS.C.R1 | ecosystem: Environmental > Terrestrial > Soil > Agricultural land | place: USA...
ACATCTCGCAAGCCCTCGAGCGGTTGAAAGAGCATGGCTTCTGGATCTACGGTTTCGACGAGCGCGGTACGGAAAACTACAACTCTGTCCAGTACACTCCGCCAAGTGTGTTCGTCTTCGGCAGCGTAGGGAAAGGCATCCATCAGGGTGTTCAAAAGCACTGCGACCTGCTCGTCCGTATACCAATGGGGGGTGCGGTCTCATCGCTGAATGTCTCGGTCGCATGCGGAGTTGTGCTGTTCGATTGGCGAACGCGCACGAGCGCCTCAGAGGCAGCCCGCCCGGCGCCCTAAGATATGCTGTTCCGATGAGTCAACTGCAGCCTGACGGAGCTGTATTCCTGTTGCAAACTGCCTTCCTTCCTGCACTGAAGAGCGAGCACACGATCACGAAAAACATCATCGGCGCGATCCCCAAGGGCAAAGAAGATTACCGCCCGGACGAAATCTCCAAGACTGCGATCGACCTGGCGTGGCACATCGCTTCCGCGGAAATGCGATTCCTCGATGCGATTGCAGCCGGGAACTTCGATTTCACCCCGCAACCAAAGCCGGATTCGATTCGCACCTCGGCGGATCTCAACGCCTGGTACACGGAGAATTTCGAGCCGAGGCTCAATCGAGTTGCGGGATCCTCTGGTGAGCAACTGGCGCAGATCGTGGACTTCCGCGGCATGTTCCAGCTACCGGCGGTCATGTATGCGGGGTTTATCCTTCACCATACGGTGCACCATCGGGGTCAGCTGTCCATGTATCTAAGACCAATGGGGGCAAAGGTGCCGTCGATCTACGGCGAGAGTTACGACGCGGCCGAGGCCCGGAAGGCAGCCAGCAAGACGAGCTGATCTACGCAAGAGCTGTGCGGTAGAGCGCCACTAACTTCCCCCACGCACGTTCCGCATCCGCTTTGTTGTAGATAGGTTTGCCGTTCTGGGCCGGCATATCAGGCACGCACCAGCCATGGAGAGCGCCTGGATACACCTCTATTTCCGCGGGGACTTTCGCGGAAGCGAATGCTTCGCGGAGCTTGTCCTTGGCATCGGGCTGGCGAGCATCATCATTGGACGCAATTGCGAAATACATGTGCGCCTTAATCCTCGGCGCGAGTAAGTGAGGACTGTCCGGCTTATCGGTCACGAGGCCGCCGCCATGGAAGGAGGCTCCCGCGCCAATCCGGTCCGGCAAGGTTGCTGCTGTACGGACAACCAGAGGTCCGCCCATACAATATCCTTGCGCGCCGATTTTCTTCCCCTTATTCACTTCCTTCTGCGCATCAAGGAAAGCGAGATAGGCTTTCGCATCTTCTTCGGCATGCCCTGCTTCCGTTACGGAGGCCATCAGTGGCCGCAGTTTCGCCATGTCCGCAGGGTTTTGAAAATTGAAAGTCGAGGCATCGGAGAATGGCGCCTTGCCCATGCGATAGAACGGATTGGGCACAAGAACCGCGTATCCTTCGCCCGCTACTCGTCTGCCAATCTCACGCATAGAAGGGCGCAAGCCGAACGCGTCCGGCCAGACTAGAACCGCCGGGTGCGACCCCTCTTTCGGCCGGAGGAAGGCCGCGTCACAGGTTCCGCCGGGCGTGCGGATCTCAACATCGGACTCAACGACTTCGGCGTTCGCTGCGGAAGTGAGTCCGGCACTTGCGGCTAACCCTGCCGTGACGGAACCCGCAACGAATTTCCGCCTTCCAATGTCCTCCGGTTCCCGCACGTTCTGTCTGCTTCCATTTGGTTCGCCATTCATGGTACGTAGTCTATCTTCGTCGCGTTCAGGGCAAAGGTCGTGCAAAATTGGAAACACATGACGCGGCGTCAGACTCTCAAACTCGGCACGATGGCCTTTGCCCGTTCGGGAGAGCGGGCACCATTGGCGGGCGACACCTTGCAAAACGACACAACACCTCCTCAGAACGATATCTGCTTCCTACGCGCCGTAGACACCCTGCGTCTATTGCGCACCAAGCAACTCTCGGCGCGCGAACTGATGAGTGCGCACTTGAAACAGATCGCCCTGCTTAACGAGAAAGTAAACGCCATCGTGACGCTTGTGCCGGAGGATCAACTGATGGCGCAAGCAGGAAAAGCGGACGAGGCGATCGCTCATGGAACATGGCTCGGCCCGCTGCATGGGCTGCCTGTGGGCGTTAAGGATCTGCACGAGACGCACGGAATCCGGACAACCTTCGGCTCTCCGTTGCGGAAGAACAATGTGCCCGACTTCGATTGCCGAGTTGTGCAGAGGGAGAAAGAAGCTGGAGCTATCGTTCTTGGCAAAACAAACGTCCCGGAATTTGGTCTCGGTTCGCAGACGTTCAATCCGGTTTTTGGCGCCACGCGCAATCCATACGATCTGACAAAGACATGTGGAGGAAGCACTGGCGGGGGAGCCGTGGCTCTTGCCTGCGGTATGGTGCCGCTAGCGGATGGTTCGGATTTCGGTGGGTCGCTTCGCAATCCGCCGAGCTTCTGTAACGTCGTCGGCCTCCGTCCATCGCCAGGCCGGGTCCCCAACGTACCGACTCAGCTCGGCTGGTTTCCGTTTTCTGTGTCCGGTCCTGTGGCACGCAACGTTTCCGATTGCGCCTATTTCCTCAGCGTTCTTGCGGGATTTGATCCTCATTCGCCTATATCAATCGATCAGCCGGGCACTCAATTTGCGCAACCGCTGGACGGCCGCAACTTCAAGGGCGTACGGCTGGCGATGTTCCGGGATCTGGGATTGCCTTGGGATCCCGAGGTGAAAGCGTCCGTGCAAGCACAGCGCAAGGTTTTCGAGTCGCTCGGATGTGTCGTGCTGGACGCGGAGCCCGACTTCACGGATGCACAGGAGTCATTTGTCGCCTGGCGTCATTGGTCAACCGAGCTTGCTTATGGCGACCTGGCAGACTCGCACGGCAGTGAGGTCAACGAGTACATTCATTGGCACGTGCGAGAAGGCCGCAAGCTGACCGGGCCTGCTCTCTCCCGGATTGAATCCAAACGGACAGCACTCTTCCAGAGGCTGTGTTCATTCAAGGGAGAATATGACTTCTTTATCCTTCCTGTGAGCCAGGTGTTGCCATTCGACGTGAACACCCGCTATCCCGCCGAGATCGCAGGCGTGAAGATGGAAAGCTACATCGATTGGATGAGGTCTGCTTACTACATCTCCGTGTCAGGCAATCCCGCCATATCCGTCCCGTGCGCGTTTTCGAAGAGCGGGTTGCCGATCGGATTACAGATTGTGGGACGTCATCATGATGACTGGGGCGTACTTCAACTCGCGTACGCGTTTGAGCAAGCAACGCAAATCGGAAACCGGCGTCCAGCTTTGATCTAGCTACTTCTCGAGAAGAAACTGGAGAATTTGGTCCATCACGTAGGCGCCCTGGTCCGTCTCGAACAGGAACTGGGCATGAGCGGCCCCATTTACAACGAGTAACTTCTTCGGCTCGGGTGCTCGTTCGAAGTGGAGCTTGATCTTCGGAAGGCGCAGTCCCGCCGCGTTCTTGTCATCACGAGCAACGAGGAAAAGCTTACGCCCGCTAAGCCGCTCAGGATTAGAACCGCCCGAGGAAGCCAAAAACACAATGCGGGATATCGTACCTGCCGGGGACCGGGCATCGGCGTCTCCAACCGCGTCGCCCCCGAAGCTGGCCCCGACGGCGGCAATCGTCGTTGCTCCTTTGGCCCGCAGATAGGACACAGCCGCGAGAACATCGTCAGAGTTTTCGACCGACGAACCAGTAGAACCCGGAGAGCCGTCGGGGTTCTTCGAGTCTCCGCGGAAGCGAAGGGCAAGCGCAGCGAATCCTGAACCGGCAAGGGTCTGCGCCTGCCTGCTCCAGCTTTCCTTTCCGAAGCGTCCGCCGTGCGCCAGGATCACGTAGTTCGTGCCTTTGCCGTATAGATCAGCTGCGAGGGCGGATGTCCCACCCGGGACAGGGATTCTGACCGTTTCTTGCGCAAGCGCAACGCCGGCCCGAAGCAACAGAGCCAAGCCCAACAGCGCGCGTACGCTCATGCTTGTCTAGCCGAGTCTTCGGGCTGCCGACGAACTTCCCGTGTCGTTCGCGGTCATGGCCAGGATCAAACTCTCCATAACCACGCGATCGTCCTTGTAGCCATCGCGGAAATTGCGATCCGTTCCGTAGATCAATTCGATCGCCTTCGCGAGCCGTTCTTTTGTGAACGCATTCGCAGTCACAATGACCTGCTCCGCACGCTCGCGCCACATGCGCACACCCAACTTTTGGAAGAAACTCTGTGCCTGCTGCGATGAACTAACGCGGCCCTCTTTCGCCGCCAGCGCGAGCCGAAACTGAGTACTAAGAAACGTAAGTGCCAAGGGAAGATATTCACCTTCCCGGATCAGAAGGTCGACCGAGCGAAGCGCTCCGGTACGATCCCGCTTTCCCAGTGCGTTTACCAGATTGAAGATGGTGCTTTGGGCGGCATTGGGCACTAACGCTTCCAGATCTTCCGCTGTCACTGACCTGCCGCTGCCTACATACAGAGCCAGTTTTTCAATCTCTCCGGCGAGCCGGTTGGCATCGCCGCCCACAGCATCGAGCAGTAGCGCCAGTTCCGCATTTCCGAGCTTCAGGTTTTGTTCCTTCGCAAGCTGCTGCGCAAGATAGCGGCTCGATTCTGGCGTGTAGTGCCGGAATTCTACGGTTACCGGCACGGCAGCGTAGAACTTCTGCACGCGTTCGAGTTTCGCGCGATCATCACCGGTGAAGTCGTAGCGGCTGCAATCAAACACAACCACAGTTCCGGGAGAAGGCGCCCTGAGGTATTCGCCAAGTTGCGAGCAGGCAGACTGGCCGCCTCCGCCCGCCTCCTCGTCATCATTGCCCGTCATCCGGCGTGGCAAGGCCAACTCCGCGCTTGCAATCCAGAGAAGACGCTCCGAAGAGAATAGCGAGAGCGACCGCGCGTCATCCAAAGCTTCGGTCAACGTGCAGCTTTCGAGGTCAATGTGGCTCATCCCGTCAGCACGGGATTCCGCGGGCAGTACGCGCTCGACCAAAGCACTCCGGCAGATCTTTCGGCCGTATCCTTCCTGGCCGAGGAACAGGTAAGCCGGCGCGGGCGGTTGTTTCGCGATACGGCTAAGGAATTGTTCCGGGGTCATAATTAATGGCTGCCTTTAAAAGGCCTCGACAATCGCGGTCACTACGTCCTTTGCAATGTCCCGGCTGACGCGATCGAACGCCGGACCGCTCTCGTCGAAGAACTGATGCGGATCCACCGCAATGCTGTAGTTCTGGCGAAATCCCAGGTTGTTCCGGGCTACCAGCACTCGACCGGTAGCACGTTCGGAGAGAACTACCGAAACGACCACCACGACTTGCACGCTCGTGGGCTTTCCCGAAGTGGGGTCGAAGATGCTCGGGTACACTTGAGCCGCATTCACGTTCCCACGCAGCACGGCATCCGCTTCGCTCGGATCGGTCACCACTCGAAAACGACTTTTAGCGATGAATTCTCTCCCAATCTGCTCCGGTAAGACATCGAGCAATCTGTAGCGCAGGGAGGCACTGACGAACGCCGGTACGGCGATCGTCTGAATGCTTTTCGGAATCAGATCCGCCTTGCCGCCGACCTGATATCCACAGCTCCCGAGCAGGGCGGGAACGAGACCTAAAACAGCACAGGCCCGACGTCTGTTCACAGCTTCGTCTCGACAGCTTTGAGCAACTCGACGGCGGCGTCAGCAGTGACGCGTAAGTTGTCCATCGCGATCCAAATCCAGGCCGCGCGGGGATTATTGCGGTCGACCCGTACATCACCGACGGCTAAACCGCTCTGGGCAGCCGCTCCCACGTTCGTCGGGGATTCCTGGTCTGTCGACCGTACTTCGATCTGAGCGGTTGCGAGAGATTCGCTGAGGTCGTCCGCGTTCACATCGGTTTCAAATTCGATCCAAAGCGAGAGGCTGTAGCCGTGAAACACGGGCGCCTGCACTAGCCGGAGAGATGGCATCGGAATGCCGGCTCGATTGGGAAGACGGCTCACAAGAGTGGCCAAATCGCGCTCGATGCGCTGTTCCGCTGTGGCCAGTTGCACGGGAGCTTCGGCACCGTATTGGGGCAGCAGATTGAAGCTCAGCTGTGCATCGAAGACTTCTTTCGGCAGGGTCTTGAAGGCTAGCAGATTCGTGGTTTGGTTGTGAAGTTCAGAGATACCACCTTTTCCGCGCTCGCTAGCAGGCTCGAGTATATTGATCACCGCAGACCGGAGCTTCCGGTAGCGCGAAAGACGGTCGAGTACCATTGCGATTGCTGTTGCGGCTGGATGAGCAATGACTAACAACCAACTCTCCGGCTGATTCGAGTCTTTAAGCAGCGGTGCAATGATGCGAGCCTCTGGCCGGCTTTCGAGCAAGCCGGTGCAATCGATCAGGGCTGGCTTCCTGCCCGCTGCCTTTGCTAATTCGTAAGTCTTGTCCGCACCCGCTGCGGTTCCGGCAAACAGAAGAGCAAAATCGGGTTCGACGGTGTCTCCGCTCAGCGCTTCCAGATAGACCGCTTCGCCATCTTTCTCGCCGAAGTTCCCTTCTCCGCTTGCCGCGAAAGTCTTAATTGTAATGTCGGGCCGTTGCTGGTCAAGCACTTCGCTCAACTCGCGGCCCATCAATGTATCAGCGCCTATCAGGGAGATCTCTGCCACAATTTTCCGTTCAGCCAACTCGTTGTTCGGCAAGCGCACTCGACGCACGCGTTTTCCTCAATCGGCGAACCAGACCACCGGTACGGATCGCGATTCCACTACTCACATAGGTGATCGCCATGACCAGCAGCACCGGTTGCGACCAGAACACAATCAGGACCGCGACAAGGCCAATCAGGAGAACACTCACGGTCGCTCTCGGTTTGGACACGCTGATTTGTTTAAAGCTCGGGTAGCGCCAGGAACTCACCATAAGCAATGACACAATCACGATGAGCACGAGCCACGCGGCCGAGAACCATGGGCTCCGAACGGGAGAGCTGCTGAAGTAAACAATCGCTGCGATAAATCCGGCTCCGGCGGGGATGGGCATCCCGACGAAATACTTCCTGTCCGGGCGTCCCGGATTTTTGGGCATCGGATTGGTCTGCACATTGAACCTGGCGAGACGTACCGCACCGCACAGCAGATAGAAGAACGACGCAACGTAACCAGCGCGCGAGAGGTGGCTTAACAAGTCGGTGTCAGTCGATGGAGCTATGAACATAACGCCCCACACGAAAGCCAGAACCGCTGGGGCGATACCGAAAGTAATGACGTCGGCAAGAGAGTCCAACTCGCGGCCGAAATCGCTCACCGTATTGGTCATTCTTGCAATTCGCCCATCGAGTCCGTCGAAGAAAACAGCAAACCCCAGCAACCTCGCGGCAAGTGAGAAGTGATCGTTAAGTCCGTAGTCACCACTCAAGGCCGCCCTCGATCCTTCGAATGTCTGAAGCAAAGCAGCGAAGCCGAGGAAGATGTTGGCGCTGGTGAACAGGGTCGGAAGAACATATGCCGCTCTGCGCGGGCGTTTTCCTTCGGGAGCACGGAAGGTCGGACGTCCGTGAGAAGTCAGAGGAGTTCTCCGCCCGCAGGCTTCGCCAGAATCGACGTTCCCGCCGAGACGCGCTCGCCCACCTTGACCGCGGCCACCCACTCCGACCCGAAGATGACATCAACCCTGGATCCGAATTTTATGTAGCCGATTCGCTCACCTGCGCGCACGACATCTCCCGCCTTTTTGTGACATATGATGCGCCTCGCGATCAAACCTGCAATCTGGCGGCAAACAACGCGGCCGCGTGGCCCTTCCACTATCAACGTATTCTGCTCATTCTCCAACGAAGCCTCTTCATGGCTTGCCACGAGAAACTTGCCCTTCCGATACAGCACTTCCGTGATTCGCCCGGGAATGGGCGTGCGATTTACGTGAACATCGAAGATATTCAGGAATATGCTGATCCTGGTTTCTGCCGGGGCGAGTTGCTTGATCGCGACGACTTTGCCGTCGGCGGGGGACACGATCGCGTCTCCACTTGGCGCAGTACGCTCCGGATCGCGGAAGAAATACAGACAAAACGCCGCAACGATGTAGAACGGAATCCCCAGCCATGGATGGACGAAGTACCCCAGGGCCAGTCCAAGGGCGATGGCCCCCGCCGCGTAGTAAAGACCATCAGGAACGATGCGCAAGACTTCATTTTATCTTGGCTTTACCGTTTGTCTGACTAGGCGGGCAGATTCCAGGCGCGAAACAAAGCTCGACAGAGCGCTATCGAACATTGGACGATGCCTTCGAATGAGCTTGGTATTCCCCGCCGCCAGCTGATCGCTGCTGGAACAGCTGGGATTGCGACGGCGGCCTTAGGCCAGGAACTCCCGCCTCCTACAACGACGGACACGGGGAAGACAACGGGGAAAATCGAATTCCCGGCATGGACCGCGGAGACGGAAAAGCCCGGCGGTGACCCGCCGAACCGATGCCCGTCGATAAGCGGGTGGGTTTCGCAGTGTTGGGATTAGGACGGCTCTCACTCGAAAACATACTACCCGCATTTGCTCAAGCGAAGAAAGCCCGGCCGGTAGCACTGGTCAGCGGTTCGCCAGATAAGGCAAAAACAGTCGCGGCACAATATGGCATCAAAGCGGAAGCCATTTACAGCTACGACAAGTTTGACGAGATCAGGAACAATGGCGAAATCACGGCTGTTTACATCTTTTTGCCCAACGCCATGCATAAGGAGTTCGTGTTGCGAGCCGCCAAAGCGGGTAAGCACATTGTGTGCGAAAAGCCAATGGCAACCTCCTCGGCCGACGCGAAAGAGATGGTAGAGGGCTGCCGGGATGCCGCACGTCTGCTCATGATTGCTTACCGTTGCCAATACGAGCCATACAACCGAAAGGTAATCGAGTTAGTGCGGCAGGGGAAATACGGGACGGCAAAACTTATTCGCGCCGTCAATGTTCAGAACATGGCTGCTCCCGAACAATGGCGCCTGAAGAAGAGCATGGCTGGCGGCGGCTCGCTTCCGGACGTCGGAATCTATTGTTTAAACGCATCGCGTTACGTGTCGGGCGAAGAGCCCGTCGAGATCTACGCCCGCGTTGCGACCACTCCTAATGGTCTGCGCTTCCGCGAAGTAGAAGAAACAGTGTCTTTTTCTATGCGCTTCCCGAGCGGGCTCATTGCGGATTGCGGCACCAGCTATGGCATGCATGAATCTCGCCGTCTTGACGTTCACACGGAAGCGGCGAGTTTTCAGCTCGAGAATGCATTCGCCTACGAAGGCCAGCAGTTCCGGGTTTCTCATCAGGATGGTAAGGCGGAGTCTATCGATCAGATCCGTCTCGGGCAGAAAGACCAGTTCGCGCTCGAGATCGATCACATGGCGGATTGCATCCTGAATCACCGTAAGCCGCATAGTCCTGGCGAAGAAGGCACGCAGGATCACGTGATTATGGAAGCCATCTACAAATCGGCCTCCACTAACAGACCGGTTTCACTGCCCAGGGTCGAAGGCAAAGATGTTAGCCGAGGACCTGCGCCGGAAAACGAGAGTTGAACTGATGCTGGCGACTAGGGAGGAAGCTTACCGAGCTTGGACTGTGTCAGCTGGACAGGGAATCGAAGCTCGGTGGCGAAAGGCATGGGAGAAATCTTGAACCTTAGGTATGCCTAAGATTTTGGGTGTCTCTTGCTTCTCTAGTGCAAACCGGACGCGAATTTCTCAACGGAATCGCGACCCCGACTACAATTTCGCGATGAGTCCGGCGAGGAAGGCCACTCTGTCGACAACCCGATCGAGCAGAATACTTTCATTTGGAGCGTGAGCCCCTTCCCCCACTCCGCCGAGACCGTCCAAGGTGGGAATTCCAAGAGCCGCGGTGAAGTTGCCGTCCGAACCACCGCCCGTCGCCGACTCTTCGATCGAGATTCCGAGTTCGTCCGCAACAGCCTGCGCGCGACCGAATAGATTGGCCATCGCCCTGGTGCGTTCCATCGGAGGACGGTTCAAGCCGCCTTCCACCAGCAACGTACAGCGTTTGTCCACAGCCCGGAGTCCTTTCAACTTCCGGTCTAGAGCATTCGCGTCCTTGTTGGTCACTGCCCGAAGATCTACTTCAATCTGCGCTTCCGCTGCCACCACATTAGAGCGTGTTCCGCCCCGAATCACACCCGGGTTGACCGTAATACCACGTTTGAGGTCCGTCAAAGCGCTGATCCGCTCGATCTGCCGCGCGGCCTCGAGAATGGCGCTCGCACCGTTTTCAAAATCCACTCCTGCGTGAGCGGCCCTGCCCCGTACCGACACACGATACCGTCCCACGCCTTTCCGTGCGGTTTTCAGCTTGCCGGTTGATCCCGTGCCCGGCTCCAGCACCAACACCAGGTCGCTCGCTCTCGCTTCGCGCTCCGTGATGGACCGGGACTCCGGACTGCCGACTTCCTCATCCGGAACGACGAGCAATACAAGCTCCCGCGGCACGGCAATATCGAGTTCCTTCAGAACACGGACGGCCGTCACCAGGAACGCCAATCCGGACTTCATGTCCAAAACACCCGGTCCCCACAATCGCCCCTTCGATCGCTTCACCGGCATAGAGGGGAGTGTGCCCTTCGGCCACACGGTATCCGAGTGACCGAGCGCGAGAATCCGTTTGCGCTCCGAGGAAGCCGAAGCGAGAGCGAAATTCAATCGCAGCACGTCGCCGAAGCCCTTGGTTTCGGATCGCTCAGCCCAGGCGATGTCCTTCGTTTCGCTCACCAGCAGGTTCACGAGTTCGTTCACCGCGTCCGGCGAGCCGCTGGGGCTCTCACAACCGGCTAGTCTTTCGATCAGTTCAACCGTGGCTGTCTTTTGCCGCCTGGCCGCGCGGACGAACGGGTGCATCGGTTGTTATCATAGGGCTTCCCATGCCCTCGATGGACGTCGAAGAGATCACGGCCATTCTGCCCCATCGCTACCCGATGCTGATGGTGGATAGAATCACCGAGATTACAGAAGAGAAGGTGGTCGGCCTGAAAAACGTCACCTTCAATGAACCGCATTTTACCGGCCACTTCCCGGGGTTTCCCGTGATGCCGGGTGTACTCATCATTGAAGCCATGGCACAGGTTGCGGGCATCCTCGTCGGCAAACTCGCACCGCATACGCTGGGTAAAATCATGTTCCTTGCTTCTGTAGAAGAAGCAAAGTTCCGGAAGCCCGTTGTGCCGGGCGATCAGTTGCTCATTGAGATGAGGCTGGTTCGGCTGAAAACCAGCATTGCGAAGATGCAGGGCGTCGCTACCGTAGATGGCCAGGTGGTCGCGGAAGCAACTCTGATGTGCAAGTTGACGGATCGGCTGGCCGGCCATAGTCCAGCGCCCAAGATCGAGCCTGAAAAGGCCGAAACGCCCGTTTCTTAATCTCGCGTCCGTTCCGGCATGGCAATTCACCCGACCGCGATCGTCGACCCCGACGCGAACATCTCCCGCGATGCGGAAATCGGACCTTACTGCATCATTGGAAGCGGCGTTACCATCGGCTCGCGAACTCGCCTCCTCGCCCATGTGTATCTCGAGGGCAAACTCACGATTGGGAAAGATAACGTTTTTTATCCCTATTGCTCCTGTGGAGTGACTCCGCAGGACAAGAAGTATAAAGGCGAGCCTTCAGAAACGCGCATCGGGGATGGAAACACCATCCGTGAGTTTGTCACAGTGAACCGGGGCACGGAAGGCGGCGGTATGGTGACCGCCATCGGCGACGGCAATCTTGTCATGGCCTATGTTCACGTCGCGCACGACGTCATCATTCATAACCGTACGATCATCGGTAACGGCGTCACGTTTGCAGGTCACATCACCGTAGAGGATTACGCGAACATCAGCGGCTTAACTGCCGTCCACCATTACTGCAGAATCGGCCGGCACGCCATGATTGGCAGCCGCAGTGTCATCAAACAAGACGTGCTGCCCTATTCCATGACAGCGACGACGCACGAGATGGAAGTGTACGGGGCCAATCGTGTCGGCTTAGAGCGATCCGGCTATTCCACGGAAGCCATCGAAAGTCTGCAGTCGGCGTTCCGGCTGTTGACAAGATCCGGGCTGAATACTTCCCAGGCGTTGGCGCGGATCTCGGAAGAAGTACCGCAGACGGACGAAGTTGGCGTTCTTACATCCTTCATCCGTGAGTCCTCGCGCGGCTTTGTTAAATAAGCATCGTTAAGTAAAGTCGTCAAGTAAGATCGAGTTTGCCCAGTCAAGCACCGCCAACGAAGTACGGGATGATTGCCGGCAACGGCCGCTTCCCCGCCCTGGCACTCGAAACGGCGCAGCGTGAAGGTCACGATGTCGTAGTCGTCGCGATCGAGAATGAAGCCTCGCCAGACCTCGCCCGGATGGCCACGTCATTTCACTGGATCAACATCGGGCAGCTCGGGAAGTTAATCGAGATCTTCAAGCGAGAAGGCGTCTCCGAAGTGATGATGACGGGTCAGGTGAAACATGTCAGCATCTTTTCTTCGATCAAACCCGACTGGCGTCTCTTTAAATTGCTGACCTCCCTTAAAGAGAAGAACACTGCGGCCCTGATTGGCGGCGTCGGAAAAGTTCTCAGCGATGAAGGTATTCAACTCGTCGACTCCACGCGCCTGCTGAAACATCTGCTGGCGCCCGAGGGTGTGCTCACCAGGCGCAAGCTGAATAAGGAAGAGGATGCGGATATCCGTTACGGGCGGCGTTTAGCTTCCGTGCTGGCAACGGCTGACATCGGCCAGAGCGTCGCAATCAGCGAGAAGGCCTGTGTGGCAGCGGAAGCGATGGAAGGTACGGACGCCATGTTACATCGAGCCGCACAGCTCACGGGCGGCAAACCGCTCCGGCTGGCGAAGGCATCGCGAGGCCGGGCGCACTTCCTCTTCGACGTTCCTGTAGTGGGACTGACGACAATCGAAACCATGCGCGATACAAATACGACGGCACTGGCCGTGGACGCGGGCCGCACGCTGATGCTCGACAAAGACGAGTTCCTCCATCGCGCAAACGATGCCGGAATCTCCGTGGTCGCTTATCCGCCTCTCGAGCCGCAAGCATGAATCCGCTTCGAGTTGCGGTTGTAGGCGTTGGATCGTTTGGCCGCAATCATGCCCGGGTGATCAGCTCTCTTCCCGATGTGGAGCTCACGGCTGTTGTGGATGGTGACACAGCCAGGGGCCGCGCCGTCGCTGATGAATACGGCTCCGCTTTCGTTCCGGATGTGGACGGATTGCTCGGCCGTATCGACGCAGCGATTGTTGCTACCCCCACGGCGACGCACGAAGAAATCGCGTCGCGATTACTGAACGCAGGCGTCGATGTCCTCGCGGAAAAACCGATTGCGAGTTCAAGTGGGGCTGGACACCGGCTC
>Ga0308175_100002174_pt1 | contig 13371 bp, 12 predicted proteins | sample PhyCR1_3_FD_203893 | JGI IMG/M metagenome (GOLD analysis project Ga0308175, IMG submission 203893) | Soil microbial communities from UC Gill Tract Community Farm, Albany, California, United States - DLSLS.C.R1 | ecosystem: Environmental > Terrestrial > Soil > Agricultural land | place: USA...
GATCCGATCGCTGAGCAAGTGGCAGGGGTGAAGTACGACAAAAAGGCGTTGGCGAACAATCCTCTCATCGACAACGGTCAGAAGCTTGTGCCGAGTGTGACCCGAGTGTTCCGTCCCGGTCAAAACATGCTGGTGTATTTGGAGGTTTACGACCCAACCATTCCCGACTTCCTCCCCGAGAATTTCCGAAGGGCCAACGTACAGGCCAATGTCACGTTGTACCAGGAAAACAAGAAGGTTTTTGAGACGCCGGCCGTACGTGCGAATCGCCTGAACGAGAAACGCCCGGGAACCCTGCCGGTGTGGCTGCAAGTACCTGTCGCCCAGCTGAAGCCGGGCAAGTACGACTGCCAGGTAAACGTCATCGATCAGTTCGGACGCAAGTTCGCCTTCCCGCGTACTACGCTGGCGGTCGTCCCTGCCGCGAACGCGGTTGCGCCGACCAAGTCCTAAACGCTCTCCGCGCAGCAGTTCATCGTGAGATTCAGCCTCCCTCGTGCCTGCTCAGAATTCCGCTTATCCCTACCGGGACTAATACATAGCTTGGTACAATACTGCTATGAAGCTCGGTTATGGACGGAGCGGGAACCGACTGCCATTTGCTTCAAAGCAGATGATGGTCGCGCTCGGGATTCTCGTTCTTCCGATGGGGATCTGCCTCGAAAAGGCCGGAAGCGCACCAGCCGTCAGGGTGCCCACCAGACCTTCTCAACAAGCCGTACCCGATTCCGATCCTCGGACAGAACGTCTGAGGCGGTTCTTCGCAAGTCTCCACTGTCCGGTCTCGTACCTCTCCGGTGAATTCGTTCGTGCCGCGGATGAAAATGGAATCGACTGGCGGCTTCTTCCCAGCATCTCGGTCATCGAGTCTGGAGGCGGTAAGGCTTACAAAAACAACAACCTCTTCGGTTGGGCGAATGGCGATCATCTGTTCCCCAGTCTGAAATCAGGTATCCACGAAGTGGCTTTCAAGTTAGGTAGGAGCCCAGTTTACCGGAACCGCGATGTTCTGGCTAAGCTTCACCTGTACAATCCGAACGAAGAATACGCCACCAACGTGATGACGGTCATGAACCGTATTAGCCCCGTTGTTCACCTGGAAAAGGTGAATCAAACCAAGCGGCAGGGCAGCGCGCCTTCTTACACCAGCGACTAACCGTAGCCCGGGTCATAGTGCCTGAGCGGGAACAGATCAAACATTTGCGCACTGTGTAAAAGCCTCGCGGCCGGTTAGAGTTGCGGAGACAACTTTAAGAGATTCTTCAGGCGTAGGGACGCAAATTGCGTCTGAACCCACAGCATCGGACAGAAATATAGGCGATCACCGGCCGAAGCTGCTAGCCGTGCGCCGTCCGGGCGGAGGAGGTGGTGGCGGGGGTGGCTCTTCTACAACAACCTTCTTGGGGCGGGCATCGAGCCGGGCCGCGATCAGTTCTTTGTAGATCTTCTCGAACTTGGCCGTTCCTGGTTGACCGCCCTGCTCGATAACGTCTTGTGGTGTTACTTCCTGGGCCGTAGGCAGATACTTCTGGAAGTAATTCTTCAATCGGTCGACGATGATTCGCTGACTCGACTTCATCGAGGCGTAGATAAGCACTTCGCCGGGCACTTTCGAGAGCAGGGCGTATAACGCCGATGGACGGTTGATCTTCGCGGCCGCGAGTTCCTTTTCGAATTTCGCGGCACGGGCTTCCAATTTTAGGGCTGCATCTGCAATGCTCTTGTCGAGGCCGACCGCACCGATCATCTGATTGCGCTCTTTGCCCGAGAGTTTTTCAAACAGCAGGGACAGAAAGAGCACGTAGTAATCGACAGAGGTGCGTAAGCCGTACGGGACAGACTGCAGGGCTTTTTGAAGCTTCGCGAGCGACGAAAAGTTCAGTTTTGCTCCAGCCAGCGCCGGGGAAAATAGCGAAAGCAGGCTCTCATCGTCGAGCGCTTTCACGATGTCCGCCGCGAGAGGTTCGAATGCGATCTGGCGAAGCTCATGTTCGAGCATTGGAGCGCCAATTTTAGTCTCGAGCTTCGCTTCCCGCGCGTTCTTGTATTGGGCCATCAGCCGCTCGTCGGCCGTAAAGCCAAGGCGGGTACGGAATCGGACGAGACGCAGGATGCGCGATGGGTCGTCGTACAGAATGTAATTCGTTACGCCCCGTAGCTCCTTGCGGGCTAAATCTCCAAGCCCGTTGCACGGATCAAGAAGGAGTCCGCGGGATGCCTTTCCGAGTGAGAGTGCGATGGCATTGATCGTGAAATCCCGGCCTCGCAGGTCGTCGTGAATGGAAGAGGGTTGGATGTGCGGTTTTGCGCCCGGTTTGTGATGCCTCTCCTCCCGAGCCATCGAGATACTGGCCTGCACGTTGCCTGGTAACCGAATCTCCGCCGATTTCCGTCCCTCGTTGATCGAAATGATCTCCGCGCCGCTGGTTTCCGCGAGAGCCTTGGCAACCTTCAGAGCCGGACCTTCCACTGTAAAGTCGAGATCACGAATGGGAAATCCTCCCATCATGTCGCGCATGGCTCCGCCCGTGAGAAACAGGTTTAAGCCCGCCTCCTCGGCCACATCGCGAACCGCCGAAACTGCCTGGGTCTGCTCGCCGCTGAGGTGGCTCTCGAGCATGAACATGTAGTCACTCATGGCTACTTAGCTCCTAAACTTTGCCGCCGCTCGAATGACGACTCCGTCCTCGTGCTTCTCTTGGGTGATGCCGGTCGACTGTCTCACGCAAGCGGCTTTGCATAACGTGTGTATAAATCTGTGTCGTGCCGAGATCGGCGTGGCCCAGCATGAGCTGCACGCTTCTCAGATCGGCGCCGCCTTCAAGCAGATGTGTAGCGAAGGTGTGGCGAAGGACGTGCGGACTGAGCGACCGGTAAATCCCGGCGGACTTTCCGTGGACACGCAATAATTTCCAAAAACCCTGGCGCGTCAGTCCTTTGCCGCGGGCAGTCACAAACAGGAAGGGAGTTGTCCGCCCCTTCAGCAGTGCCGGACGACCCTGGCGGAGGTAGGCCTCCACCGCGGCCAAGGCCTCGCGTCCGACGGGTATAAGTCGCTGTTTATTGCCCTTTCCGATAACACGCAGAGTGCCCTCCTCCGCGTCGAGATCGGAAACACGCAGCCCGATCAGCTCGCTTACGCGGATTCCCGTGGCATACAGGAGGCTCATCATGGCCCGGTCTCGCAGACCGGTCGATTTGTCCAGTTCCGGAACTTCCAGCAGGGTGTCTACGCGGCTCCGCCCGAGGAATTTCGGCAGAGCCGCCCCAAGCTTAGGGGCAACCAGGAGTTCAGCGGGGTTGCTTCCGAGCGCATTCTCTTCGACCAGAAACGAGAAAAAGCCCCGAAGAACTGTAACCTGGCGCGCTACCGACCGATTGGACAAGCCACTCTCCCGGAGATGGTCGAGGTACTTCCGAAGACTCTCGAGATCAACCGCGTCGAGTGTCGTTTCGCCAAGGGCGTCGAGTGTCGTTTCGCCAAGGAAAGACTCGAAATGCTGTAAATCACGCCGGTAAGCATCCAGCGTGTTACGTGAGAGACCCTTCTCGGTCTGACAGAAATGTAAATAAGCCCTTCTCCTCGCACCGAGACTAATGGAGGGCTCCATTCTGCTCAATGATACAATGTCGCGGAAGATGTTTGATACATCCTCATAAAAGTCTTATTTCATTGGCCTTTATCAGCGCGAAGCGCGTCTTCCTTTACCGCTTCGACCGTCTTCCGGTCGAAGGTTTCGCCAGCGGTTCGCTCGGGGGTGGCCCGCTCGAGGTGATCACCCAGGGGGGTAGTCTCCAGGCTTTCGAGCCGTCCGACATCAAGGCAATTTGCTTCATTTCAGAGGGCGGGAAAGCCGACTTGTTTACGGCAGATCCGCTGTTCGTACGCCGGCCAAAATTGCCTGGATTATGGACGAGGTTTACTTTTAGGGACGGTGAAAAGCTAGATGGTATTCTGCCTCACAATTTGCTCGACTGGCCTGAGCAAGGCTATTTGCTGATACCTCCGAAGGCTTCCGCTCTGCGGCAGCGTGTCTTCGTACCGAGAACTGCTGTCACGGAGGCCGAGTGCCGCGGCGTGGTTGGGCGTCCGGTTCCGGGCACTGGCAAGAAACCGGGACGCCCCGCAGTGCCGCCGGGAGAACAATTGCCTATGTTCGATTCGCAGCCGTAGCGAGAAGTTCTTTAGGCGTATTCCTGAGAGTGAAGGACCGGAGCGGCTCCCACCGATGTACGTCGCTATCCGTCCAGAGCAGGATCAGTTCACGCACTGGGAACGACCGGGTTGAGCCCTGAGTGCTCCAGAGTTCGTTTGCCCGTTCCAGGAGTCCCGGGAGAGCTGTCGAGTCAAACGGACCGGCGACAGTAACATGCGGGGTGAACTCGTGGGCTTCGCGGTAGCTCAGTTCGCCGGTGTTGAGCGCTACGTGCAGATGCGTCAGCACGTCTGACCCGGCATCGACCGCCAGGTACAGTACGTTGGTCGCCGGGAACGAGAGAAGCTGGCTCAACTCGACGGTGAATGCAGGGTAGGGCGCGAGTGTTGCCGTGATGTACTGTTCAACTGCCTCAATCCCCGCTTGCAGTGGCCGAGGCGCCAGAATCGTGATGTGCGGTATCGCCGAATAACTACCCCCGAGGACTTCCCGGAAGTTCTGCAAGGTAGTGTTGAGCGGCTCCGGCAGGTAACACACCAGCGCGATCAAGCCACCATCTGGCATCTTTGTCATCGAAGTGGTGGTGGCTTCGATTAAACTTCCTGAGGAGCCGGATCGAACGAGGACTCGCAGGTGGCAGAGGGGTTGACGGTCCTCTCAGGCTTTGGCTCAGGCACAAACCATTCAGCAGGTTCGAATCCAATGTACTTCGTGATCAACAGAGATCCGAAGCTCCCATCCTCAAGATGGGATTCCAGGACATCGCCCGGACGTAATGCCTGCCCCGTTGGAGAAAGTGATTTCCATGCTGCGTAGGGCGTTTCGGCGTCGATTTCTTCACCGGAATCGTAATCTTTAGGTTTGACCACTGCTAGTCCCCCGGTGTGGGCGGCCCAGCGAAAGCTTTCTAATGGCGCGTGTTTGATTCGATGAATGCGGTAGCGCGGCATCACGGAACAGTCTACCGCGGAGTGCCGTCCATTGCCTAGGAGCGAATCCGGTTAAGGTATTTGCCAAAATGTTGACGGGTATTTCGTCTCGTTCTGAATGAAAAGGTACTGGTTAGTTGGCGCCGGATTAGCCCTGCTCGGGGCGTGGTGGCTATTTGCGCATGGGCAGTCTATTCCGGAGGTCCACTTCACCAAGGTCACACCGAGGAGAATTGAAAGCACAATTTCGACCAACGGCAGGGTGGACCCCTTTGAATGGGCTGCGGCGCGGGCGCAAGCTCCGGGAGTGGTGAGGGAAATCTCGGTGCAACGAGGCGCGACGGTCAAAGCGGGTCAGACTCTGATCGCGCTTGACACCACAGCTGCCCAAGCGGAATTGGCGGCTGCACAAGCCCGGGCTCAGGAAGCACGCGCCGAACTCGACGTGCTGCAGCAGGGCGGGAAAGCTTCGCAGTTAAGCAGCCTTGCCAGCTCAACGGCAGCTTCCGAATCCGCGATCGCGGTAGCGCAACGAAATTACGATTCGCTGGTGCGCCTGCAGCGCAGCCAGGCGGCAACCGCTTTGCAGGTCCAGGAGGCGAAAGACGCATTGGATCGCGCGAAGCAACAGCTGGCCGCGTTCGAGTCGCAGAGGCAGACTCTGGTGACGTCCGGTGATAGAGCGGTGGCACAGGCCCGGTTGCGCGATGCTGAAGCGGCCGTCGTTGCGGCTCAGCACCGATTGTCTCTCGGGGTCGTCCGCGCTCCCATGAATGGCACGGTGTACCAGTTCGATCTGAAGGTAGGCGCTTACCTGCAGCCCGGCGACTTGGTGGCGATGGTCGGGAATCTCGATCGCATGAAAGTCACTGTTTACGTCGATGAACCGGACCTCGGGCGCTTGGCAGAACATCTGCCCGTCGAGATCACCTGGGACGCGCGACCCGGGCAGAAGTGGACCGGCCAGATCGATAAGCTGCCAACCCAGGTAGTCGCCCTAGGAACTCGAACAGTGGGGGAGGTGACCACCGCGATCGAAAATCCGCAACACGACCTGCTTCCGGGCATTTCGGTCAACGCGAAGATCACGACAAGCGTTGCTGGTCAAGCCCTCACTATCCCCAAAGCGGCACTCCGTACCCTGCACGGCGTTTCCGGCGTGTTTCGATTATCAGGCAGAACTCTCGCCTGGACACCTGTGAAAACCGGAATCAGCGACGTCAACAACGTGCAGGTCGCCTCCGGACTGCAAAAGGGAGATGAAGTTGCGGATCGCGTAGTAAGCCCAAGCGATGCCGAACTCCTGGAGGGCATGAAGGTCAAGCCCAACCTGGAATAGTCCCGCTCCCCTTTACGGCAGGTTCACGAGATCGGGTCCGGCAGATTGCGCGAGCACTTCGGCTGCATCTGAATCCGTGAATTCGTGGGTCTTGGCCGAGTGATTCATAGAACAGAATTTCGGACCGCACATGGAGCAGAAGGCGGCGTCTTTGAAACCTTCCTCCGGGAGCGTTTCGTCGTGCATTGCCTGCGCAGTTTCGGGGTCAAGCGATAGCGCGAACTGCTGCCGCCAATCGAAGTTGAAGCGAGCTCGTGACAATTCATCGTCCCGGTCGCGAGCGCCCTTGCGATGGCGTGCGACATCCGCCGCATGTGCAGCAATCTTATACGCGATGATCCCCTGTTTCACGTCTTCGCGATTCGGTAAGCCAAGATGCTCCTTGGGCGTGACGTAGCAGAGCATGGACGCGCCGTGCCAACCGATCATCGCGGCGCCGATCGCCGAGGTGATGTGGTCGTAACCCGGTGCGATGTCCGTGACCAAAGGTCCCAGCGTGTAGAACGGAGCTTCGTAACACAGCTCCTTTTCTTTCTCCACCTGCAGTGCAATCTGATCGAGCGGAATGTGCCCCGGTCCTTCGATCATGACCTGGACGTCGTATTCCCAAGACTTCTTCGTCAGTTCTCCCAGGGTCTTTAGCTCCGCAAACTGGGCTGCGTCGCTCGCGTCCGCAAGGCAGCCAGGACGAAGTCCGTCGCCCAACGAAAAACTCACATCGTGCTTCTGGAAGATTTTGCAGATTTCGTCGAAGTGCTCGTAAAGGAAGTTCTGCCGGTGATTTTTCACCATCCACTCAGCGAGAATCGCCCCGCCGCGGCTGACGATCCCGGTAATCCGGTTTCGCGTGAGGGGAACGTATTGCACCAGAACGCCAGCGTGGATGGTCATGTAATCGACCCCCTGTTCGGCCTGCTCCTCGATGACTTCGAGCATGACGTTCAGGTTCAGGTCTTCGACCCGGCGCACGCGGCTTAACGCTTCGTAGATCGGAACAGTGCCGATCGGCACCGGAGAGGCTTCGATGATCGCTTTTCGAATGCGTGGAATATCGCCGCCCGTTGACAAATCCATTACGGTGTCGGCGCCGTACTTGACCGCGTACGAAAGCTTGGCAAGTTCCTCGTCGATATCGGAAGTTGTAGATGAGTTCCCGATGTTCGCGTTGATTTTGCACTTGGAGGCCACGCCGATGCACATGGGCTCCAGACTGCGGTGGTGGATATTGGCGGGGATAATCATTCGGCCCGCGGCCACCTCACTGCGGATCAGCTCGGCCGACAGATCCTCCCGTTTCGCGATGAACTCCATCTCACCCGTGATCTGACCTTTGCGGGCGTAATGGATCTGGGTGCGGATGGGATCGTTCATGCGAGACGCTGTCCACTCGTTGCGGTACATGTTCCGATTATAGGGTGGAGAATCGGACGGGAAGCGCTCCGGGGGTGAGCTTCCGGAAGTGGCTGCGACGCTTCACGCCGCTTACAAGCTCCTGATACCGAAAACAAACAGTTCAAGTGCGCCGGTAGACCTGCTATTCTCTTACCCCTACCTCGATTACTCTCACGTTTCTCCTACGTTTGAGGTGCTGTAAGCAACCTAATTTCTGTTTAGAAACTTGACCCTTGTCCTATCCGTCTAGAAGTCACCGCACTAAGTCTGTCCATATCTCACCGTTTGTTTTTGCGCCGGCTCTGGTCCTTCTCGGTTGCCTGCTTGGCGCTGCAGTTCCCGCCTCTTGCGCGAGCCCTGGTGTCCATACCTGGCGTAAACGACATAGGGCGAACCGGCCAGAATCTGACGGAGCAAACGCTCACGCCAGGAAACGTGAACTCAACCTCTTTCGGCAGGCTCTTTGGTATTGCAGTCGACGGCCAGGTCAATGCACAGCCCCTCTACGTTTCCGGTGTACAGATTCCCGGCCGCGGCACGCATAACGTTCTGTATGTCGCGACAGAGCATGACACGGTGTATGCGTTGGATGCTGATAATCGCGACGGGCAAAACGCCACTCCTCTCTGGCAGGCAAGCATGCTTGATCCAAGCCGAGGCGCAGCTCCCGGCGCGACAACGGAAGCAAGCGCGGACGCTAGCCAAGTCGACATCGTGCCCGAGATCGGGATCACAGGCACTCCGGTCATCGACGCAAACGCCGGAACTATTTATCTGATCGCTAAATCGTGGGAAAACAATGCCGTCGTGCAGCGGTTACACGCTCTCGACATCACCACCGGCGCGGAACGGACAAACAGTCCCGTTCTGATCCAGGCATCTGTCCCCGGGACGGGCAACGGCAGTGTCGACGGGGTGTTGAACCTTGATCCGCGGTGGGCGCATAACCGACCGGGATCGCTTCTGTTGAACGGAGTCCTTTACGCCGGGTTCGGGTCACACGGAGACAATGGCCCCTGGCACGGCTGGATTCTGTCCTACGATGCATCAACTCTCACGCAAAGGGGGGTGTACTGCCCCACTCCAAACGGCATCGGCTCGGGTTTCTGGATGTCCGGCGCAGGATTGGCAGCTGATGTCATCGATCCGAATGGCCAGCCGTTCGGCCGGATGTTCGTTGCTACGGGAAACGGGTCCTTCAACGCCAGACCGCCATTCACCCAGGATCGGAATTTTAGCGACGACGTACTACACCTGGATCTCGCAAATGGGCGGCCAACCGTCGTCGATTCATTCACTCCGTTTTCCGAGGCTGAGATCAACTGGTCGGATGAAGATGTAGGGGCAGGCGGCGTTCTCGTGCTGCCGGATCAACCCGGAGGCCATCCGCATCTGCTGGTCGAAGTGGGCAAGCAGGGGGCGAGAGCGTCGTAAGCGCGTATGGCCTGCTGAGTCGGGCGTCCAGGACAGAAGGCCATTGCAAGCAGCCCGAGCGGAACTCACGCCCTTTCGTTTTCCCCGAATGGCGCGGCTTACCTAGATACTTTCTCCGACTTGATGACACCGCCCAACCGCTCCGTACGTCAGGCGGACGGAACTTTTCTTTTCTCGCTGGGCTCTGCGGAAGGGCAGCACCGGGTGAAGTCCCCACCAGAATTGCTGACAGTCAGAACACACGACGATGCCAGGTTGGATGCCATGCTGGTTTGGCCACCCGATCTGGACAGCAAACGCAGATATCCAGTCATCATTGAAGTCAATGGTGAGCCGCGGCAGCAAATAGTCCGTAATGCCTGGGACGCTTCGAGAGCCTTGTGGCGGCGGAGGATGGCTGAACAGGGTTACGTGACTTTGGCTCTCGACTGCCGGGGCTCTCGCGGTCACGGTCACAGATACGAGGAAGCCTTGCATTATCGCCTGGGCGCGCACGAAATGTCGGACCTGCGGGACGTAGTGGATTGGCTGCGCCGTTTACCGTATGTTGACCGCGGTCGTATCGGCATCTGGGGAAATTCCCCGTACAATGCCTTTCCCGCGTTGGAGGCGATCTTCACGGATGCCGGTCAATTCGAAAAGGCTGTGGCGAACTCGCCCATTCTCGACTGGAAAGAAGAAAGTGCAGCGTTCGTGGAGCGGTACCTGGGGCTGCCGGAACATTACATCGATGAATACGAGAAGTCATCGCGCCTCGAGTTCACGAACCGTTTCACCGGAGAGTTGCTCGTCCTGACCCCAGACACACGAACGGAATTCGCTCCGGATCTGGATATCCTCCGGAGTAAGTTAGCGAAGACGCGAGGCTCGGCCCAGTTTGAACGAACCAGGAGCCGCCGTGACTTGCTCGAGCAAGCCACGGAATTCTTCGCCAGAAACCTTTAGCTGCCGGCGCTCTCACCCGTGGCGGCCTTTACATATTTGCCGTGATGAGGAAGGGCATAGTGGTCGAAATCGGCAGCAAGGCGCCCCAACTGCTCTGCTACCAGATCTCCCGTGATCGGCAAGCCGTGGCCGGGAGCTATAGTCTGGGGACGGAGATCCGCCAGCCTCTGCACGGACTCACGAGCGGAGGCCCAATCGGGCGTGTAGTACGAAGGCGGCCCGTGCAGCTCTGGCTTCTGTTTCGCAACCGCCAGGAATGATTCCTGCTTCGTCGTACAGAACGCATCCCCGGGCAGGAGCAGCCTGTCTTGTGCGCGGTACAACGATATATGACCGGGGGCGTGACCCGGCGTGTGCAGATAGGTCCACCCGGGCAGAGTAGGAACGGAACCATCCTCGGGGAGAGGCTGTACACGGCCGCCCAGGTTAGCCGAACTCCTGGGATAGAGGGGCGACATCACCGCCATCAGCCCACCTCCCACGCCGGGATCCGGAGGCGGGTATTTCGCCTGGCCGGTCAGGTAGGGCAGTTCGTTGCGATGCGCGTAAACCGGAACGTTCCAATCGTGGACCAAAGTTTCGACTGCGCCTACGTGGTCAAAATGGCCATGTGTGAGCACGATTGCGTTTGGCTTTGCGCCCTTCCCGAACACGTCTTCAATCCACGATTTAACCTTGCCGGCCGACATAGGAAGTGCGGTGTCGATCAGCGTCCAGCCGCCTGATTCCGACTGCACAGCGTAGATGTTGACGAACAGGACGCGGAGGCCTTTCACCCCGGAAGCCACGTGATCCAATGGAACGATTTCGTACGAAGGTAGTGGGATAGCATCCATATCGAACTCCTCGATTCAATAGATGCGGGGCAGCCAGAACCATCTCCAGTACCAACAGGAGTTCCACGGCACCACGCATTTGTAACAGTCCCGGCCGGAGCAGGTCTATGCAAACGGGGAGAGAAATACAAATGAAACGTAGGACGATCTGCTGCTTGGCAGTGCTGGGCGGAAGCATGATGTTTCTGGCCGCGTGCTCGAATAACAGCAAAGTCGCGGAAAACTCCGCGGTAGAGAGCAAGGGCGACGGCAAGGGAACAGCACCTTCTTCGGCTGCCGCGAAAGAAGCCGATCGGGCGATGGTGCGATTTATCAACGGCACGACGGATAAGAAGGATGTGGCGTTTGGAGATATGACGGCCTTCGACGGAGTTGGAGACCGGGACATCACGGCGTACAAGGAGTTACCCGCGGAACGGCGCGAATTCAAGCTGATGACTCATGCTGGCGGGAAGGAAGTACTGGCCACGGACAGCGAGGGCCTTAGCGCAGGCAAGCACTACACGTTACTTGCGGTGGCGGACAAAGGAGGGAAAGCGACCCTACATAACATTAGCGACGACTTGACGCCGCCGGATGCCGGCAAAGCGAAGGTACGTGTCATCAATCTCGCTCGCGGCATCTCGAAAATCGACCTGTATGGAAACGGCGGTAAGGATTCCATCGTCAGTGGAGCTACGCTGAACGATCCGACAGATTACAAGACGGTCGATCCCTCCGAAACAGAGCTGAGTGTTCGGAACGGCACCAGCAAGAGAAACTCAGTGCCGATCAAAGACATCAATCTGCAATCCGGGAAGCTCTACACAATTTTGGTGTTCCAGGATAAGAAGGGAGCGCTCAAGACGAAAACAGTTGAGGATGTCTTCTCGGCAGCGCCGAACGGCGTTAGCAAAGCGAATTCCTAAGGCGGAACGGACTGTCTGACTAGCGGAAAGAGCCGCTCCAGCGGAGTCCGACACGCCAGAGGCGCGGCTCACCCGTATTGGGCGTAGGCGTAAGCGCGACAAGAAAGCTGCGGTCGAGCAGATTCTCGACCGCGGCCACCGCCGAAAGCTTGTCCGTCAGGCGATGCTCCGCGCTTAGCTGCAGGGCAGCGAACCCGGGCAGCTTGAACTGATTGATGTCGTCGTCGAATTGTAGGCCGAATGCGCGGATCCCGCCCGATATCAGAGTCTTCTTGGCCTGAAAGGTGAGCTGAGCTGTTCCTTGCTGCTTCGGTACCTGAGCCAGGCGGGGACCGGTGGTGAGTCTTGCGTCGGCAAAAAGGTATCCCGCTTCAGCTGTCCAGTAGCGCCAGCGGCGTGAGGCGCCAATCTCGATACCGCGGGAGAAACCGCTTGCAAAGTTGATCCGCTGCCGCAGAATCAAGCTCGGTGTGGTGCTGAGTGTTCCGTTCCCAATCAGATCTGAGAGTTCATTACGGAACAGCGTAACCGAGACCCGGTTGCGCTCTCCGATCCAATCCACGCCTGCTTCCACTCCCACCAAGCCCTCCGGCCGAAGAGTTGCGTTTGCTAGGGTGAGCGCATTACCGACGCGGAAATTACGGTGAAGTTCGTTCAGCGTAGGCGCGCGGAAAGTCCGGTAACCGGAAGCCCGAAACCGAAGCTGTTTGTACCCATACGCGATCCCGCCATTAGGACTGACAAAGGTAGCGTCGGCGACGCCGGTGAACTGATGCCTGATTCCAGCGAAGAAACGCACGGGCCCGAAACTGATGTCTGCCTGCCCGAAGATGCCGTGCTTCAGAAGAGTGCCGCCTCCGGGCGTGAGCAGTCGAGTGTTGTACGAGTAGTCGTAACTCACTCCGTGCGTATCATCTACATCGGCGCCGGCGATCGCATTCCAGTTGTGGTGCCAGGATTGCCCGTGGTGTTGCCAATACAGCGCTCCTCCGTAATCTTCTACCGGCACCGTTTGCTTGGAGGTTAGCGCCTCTGTATTCCGGCCCGCCGCAACACTCGAGAACGTGCTGTGGAACTGTTCGCGGGTGTGATAGGCGATAACCGAGACTTTGTCATTGCTCCAGTTGTGGGAATAGTTCACGCCGAGCGTGCCCAGCCCTGTCGAGTTCTTGGTCAATTGGGTTCCGTTGTGGCGAGCTTCGGCAATGACGTCGCCGTGCAACGAAAAACGGTTTGAATCTCCGAAGTAATCCAGATGGACATCACCAGTGGCAAAACGCACGTTCGCTTTGTCATCTGCCCGCCCGCGCAAGTAGTCCGGGACAATGTAGTAACCATCCGTCGTAAACCCGCGGGCATGCACGGTGAGGCCCCAACGGCCCCACAGGTTGGAGTAAGCTGCTGAAGCGTCCTCGGTACCGGCGTTGCCGG